>Ga0209826_1002291_pt1 | contig 12691 bp, 11 predicted proteins | sample GOMGulsemesocosm_5_FD_184637 | JGI IMG/M metagenome (GOLD analysis project Ga0209826, IMG submission 184637) | Methane-oxidizing microbial communities from mesocosms in the Gulf of Mexico - GOM15C Gulf of Mexico (SPAdes) (version 2) | ecosystem: Environmental > Aquatic > Marine > Cold seeps... | reverse complement strand
TTTTTAGATATGAATGAGCAAGCGCTTGTCGATGATAATGCCAGTCAATTTTCTTCATGGTAGTCTCATGTTAAAATAAGAGAATATCAATAATTATACATGTTTATATATAATTATACACCTAGTATATAGCTATGTATAAACACGTATAACTTGGTTGATAATACCATTTGAAAATGATCACTTAATTCATACAATTGGTATAAGTTATTTTAATTGGCTTTGGTAGAGGGAATTCTGTGGAGTTAATTAAAACCTTAACGCTAAAAAACAGCAGAATTAAGCCTTTTTACAATGAAAATGGAGGCGTTGCTTATGCCCGAAATTTCGGCATCACACATTCGCAAGGTGAGTTCATCTAACTTGCTTTGTTTTATCTGAAAACGTGTAATACCCACAAACTCTTTGAAAAGGTGAGGGAAGAACTCACCAGGAATAGTTTTTCCTGAGCCGTGAGGGTGTTTTTATAATGTCTAATTTACGGCCATCAACACTTTTCATTAAAGGTAAAGGGTTACCGCAATCGCAACTTTCATTAATCAACGTAGCGCGATCACCATTAACATAACGAATAAGTGGCATACCGTAATTGTATAAATCAGTAATAACCAAATCACCACTTTGTTCTGTGATTGATTCCCCTTACTCTGAAACCGTTTCCACCACTAGGTGATCACTATTGATATGAAGGCTTTTATTTTTCTGACATTCAGCCGACATCAACATAACTATTCATGTTGTTAGTATTCATAATAAAAGAATTGAGCATTTTTCTATTATAAAATTTATGATAAAGATCATTCTTTATTTTTTTAAACAACGTTGGTTGACCAATATCGGCACCCCATAAATATAAGGTTTTTTGTCCTAAACCTGCACCTAACCATCCGTATCCACGCCACATAATTGCTTCGCGCCGTGTATTGCTTTCAGTGTTTAATTCAAAGCGAAATGGTTGTCCTGTAGAGCCACCGGTCGCCTTTTTGATATTGTTAGTATATTTATTTGAAAGAAATTCACCATAATGATTTTTAATATCATCTTTAGTCACAATAGGGAGTTTTGCAAAGTCATCAAGGCATTTTATATCATCAAGGCTTATACCTGCTTCATCCCAAACTCTTTGATAATATGTGGTTGTTTTATAAGCATGAGCCAGTAAGCATTTCAATTTTTGCCATTGAAATGCTTTTAGTTCTTCGTGTGACCAAGACAAATGTGATTGATATTCGTCAATGGTAGCAAGTAAATTTTTACCTCGTATTTTTTCATACAATGGCATAATAAACTTACGCAGTAACTTGGGATATAACGCCATCATTTAATTCCATAGATTATCATTTACTGTACTTATTCTTATGCTGTATTTGTACTATAAATTTTTCAGTCACAGTTTATAACTTTCTATTTTTTTTTGAGTAATTTACGAATACGCACATCTAGGTTTAATTTTACTAGTAAACTTCTGATCAATGAGTATATTTTGTTAAATATTTTTTGGGTTTGTATAAGGTAATTTAATTTTGATGATTTAGGGCATGAAAAAATATTATAAGCAGTATAACTATAATTACCAAAAACCTTTTTATAAACGTTTTCACCGTATCCAAAATAGACTATATTTGGTTTGTTTTCTTTAAATAATTGTTCAATCAACAGATAGGTTAACACGCTACCAGGACTATAACGTGTATGAGCAGGATCATACCCTGTTTCTTCGTAATCAAAAAAACCTTGAAATTGTGTTCCTATAACAAAAGCAATAGGTGTATCGTTACATTCTAAAATAAAACTTCTAAGCCAGCCATTTCTTGCCTGTTCTTTTCTTTCTTGTATGCTATGTTCCGTGTTTCTTTTATGGTATCCCTTTACCGAACTTTGCCAACTTTTTGAGTATAAATAGTCAACCTTACCTAATAGTTCTTCAACACTGTTTTCGTTACTATATTCTATTAAAGAATATTTATTTTCAAAGGCTGCTGCAAACTGTTTTACTGTTCTTTTAATATTGTAGCGCACTTTACGTTTCATTTGGGCTAAATACTCATCATGAGACGGAGGCAATATTAATTGTCTTATTATATTGTTTTCATCCGCATGTGAAATAGACCATTGATTTTTACTATGAAGAAAACGTGACAGGTCACTATCTTCAGCAACGGTCTCGATATATAAAGCATCAGCTATGCTTGTATCTTTTATAAAAGAGAAAAATTCATTGACACATTGCTTTTTATTGGACTCGGGAACAAATAATAGGTCACTACCGAATAATGTAAGTTGGGTGTGAGGAAATTTAAAAAAACTGAATAAACCTAATTTTAACCTAAAAAAAGTTTGATACTTATAGCAGGGAGCAATACATTGTATACAGTCACCTTTTTTTACAATAATTAAAACTAAATCTTTATTTTTTTTTGCATTTGAAATATATAAATCAGGGTGGTTATGTAAAGAGGGTGTATTTTGATTAAGGTGTAAAATAGACCACTTTTCATAAATCTTTTCAATTTCTTTTTCAGTTGTTGCTAATTCAATTTTAAGCATTTACATCCCTTTTTGTTAACCCTAAATATAATTACAAAATAAATAGACTTAATAATACTAATAGTTTTAATGGATAATGAAGCAGTTTTTTATCAAATTTAAGAATAGTTAAACGTATATACCCAAGCCACTTCAAAATGCGAGTTTCAGGCATCCTCGCAGGGCTGGTTTATAAACCCACTTTTAATGCTAAGTAAACAATCACAATTATAGCCCATGAATAAGCTATACTTTTTATTATCATATTTTTATTAAAAAGAGTTTTTAATTCAGGTCTCAACTTAATTAACCTTATGTGGCTAGCGGTTAACATACCTAAGAAAATAAATAGTAGCAATGTGAATTGACGACTTAAAAAGAAAGCGGTGATCATAAAGCCTATCATCGAAAAGAATAAGGCTTGGTTCATATTTACTTCAGCCAGGTAAGCCTCTTTGCTTTTTTCATCAATGGTTGTATCACTCCAAGTATTGAATTCTTTTAAAATTCGATAGGAGGCAAACATAGTTAAAATAATGGTACCTGCCCATAATGAATAACCGGGTATCCCCATTTCAGCTGCTACATGTATATAAGAATTATGAGCAACTAAGTTATGATAATCCATAAAACTTCCTTTGCCGATACCAAAAATCGGATTGTCTACCAGCATAAGAATGCCGGCATACCAAGCCTCAAGTCGGCCATTTGCAGAAGATTCACCAGAAGACATACCACCAAACTTAGTTAATAACGTTGCGACAATAGGCGCCATGATAAGTGCAAACAATATTAGTTTTGCTCCGGCCTTTTTAATTAAAAAATAGAGAAAAATAACACCGAGTGCTCCTAGTAGTGTTCCTCTTGAACCGGTCATTAAAACACCATAGCAAATGGCGATAAAAATCAAAGGCATTAACAAAATGTTAACGCCCGCTTTTAAACTGTAAAAATAAGCAACAAATGCAATATTCATCACTAAAAACATACCTAAATCATTGGGGTCATTAAAAAAACCTAAATAGGTAATACGCATTTCAGCCCTACCCATAGTTAAAGAGCCACCCAAACCATAACCAAAGGTTCCGTCAAAAGATTGTTGCTGAATATGACCGTTGTATACCATAACAAGCGCTGCAGCTATGCAGACATACATTAATATTTTTTGTCTAGAAATTGACGTAATTAAACTACTGTATAAGAAAAAAGGAATAATGGATGAAACAAAGAACTTTTGTGATTCTGTGATACCACCCATACCCCAGCCATTTAAAAACGCAGAAACCATGATAAAAGGAGTGAATGCTAGTAACATATAATGTTGAGGTAAAAAAGTGATTGGCCTCAATGACATTAAAGTAAATAAAAAAGCAGTTAGAGCAAAAATTTTAATAATTATATATTCTGACGTGCCAATACTAAATTCATGCGGTCGAATTAAGACGGAAACAGTATAGAGAAACAAAAACAAAAAGGCTGCAGGGGCATTGCTTTCCTGTTGGGGGAATGTGCGAGCCATTCATATATCCTTTGTAATAATCAGAAATATAGTAGTAAGAGTATGTTAACCGATAAATTGATAAAGTTTTACATGTATATTCACATAGCTCAGTAACGTCATTCCCGTGGTTACTTAAGCAGGAATCTTAGTCTAAAGTGACGAGAACTTCGATTAAAACACCTCGAAGATGACGGTTATCATTAAGTCCTGAGTAAACTACATAGGCTTGAAATTTTATAAAGCATTATGGTATCCGTAATACTTTATAAAATCAATTAATGAATAGCGTGTTATATCATCATCTTTTAAATATGCTTTTGAATGCATTAAATAGTAAGCGTTGAAGTTCTTTATTTAATAATAATACCCAGCAAATCAAAATAACAAAAGGTAATGTTATTATGCCCGCTAAAACTAATTCTACCCAAGTATCAACATTTAAAAGCGCTAAAACATAATTACCTAAATAACCAAATGAAAAAGTAATAAATAGTGACAGACATAAATTTTTGTAAATGCCCGCTGTTTTATAATTATTGTACTGTTTAAATAATCTCATTTTTATAAAAACATTGAATATCAAGCCGGTAACTGCACCTCCGATAGACATACCAATTAACCCAAACTGTAATCCCAAATAAATAGAAGTTGGCATACCTACTATTAATATACCTAAACTTAAAAGTGAGAGTAATTTGTGATTAGCTTGCGCTAATAAAATGTTATTTGCTGAGGAACTAAAACCGGAACAAATGGATGAAAAAACAACAAAGTATAAAATATAAGCAGAATACTCAAACTCTACACCTACCCATAACACAATAAATGTTTTACCAAACATTAATAAGCATAAATTTAGCACGGTTGAAATAAATAAATAAATGGTAGTGGATTGAATGAAAATTCTTTCCATGTTTTGTTTTCTGGCTACCATTTTATTAAAAACCGGTGAAAAAACGCTGGTAATAGTACTAACGAATCCTTGCATGTGGGTAACTAAGTTAACCGCGATCCTTTGAATTGCCAGTGATTGTAAATCAAAGAGTTGGGTTATAATTAAAGGGCCAGACTTAGAACCTATTGTTTGTATAACACCATTAGCCACTAAATGTTTAGAATAAGAAAAGAGTTCTTTTATTTCTTCCATATTCACTAATGAGAACTTAAATTGTAAGCTAGGAAATAAGCGCTTAGCATAAATTATTTTAAGAATGTTAGTCACTACATCTGCAGCTAAAGTGGCTACGACGGCCCCCCAAATATTCATCTCAGAAATTAATAAAAAAACTAATATTGACTTGGTTATTTCGTTTAAAGACGATAGATTAGCGTCGATATCAAATCTTAATAAGCCAGAAAAGATGCCATGAAAGGGGTTCATCAAAAAACCCCATAACACCTTGACTGACAGTATGAGTAGAATATGAACTAAGGTGATTTGGTCTATACCGGTAACACCAAAAATGGCAGGAACTTGAGTAAGCCCTACTAATATAATGACAGATATTAGCCCTAATACACCAAAAAGTACTAACCCAGTAGAAAATACGGTATTAACACGGTTATTATCTTTAAGTTCAAGCGCTTGAATAATTTGTCGTTGTATTGCTTGTGGAAAGCCAAGGTCAATAACATTAAACCACCCCATAATCGACAATATTAAAATCCAAAGGCCATAATTACTACTGCCTAAAACGGCAATAAAATAAGGTGTTAGTAATAAAACCGTAGCAACACTTATAATGCTTTCTAGGAACCTGAAAATGGAACTTTTTATTAAGAGTTTCTTCATTGAATGGTGTGTTAGCTTTTGTTGAGTAATTGTAGAAAAGAAAAAATAAAAGTAGTAGTACTCTAACAACTGACTTTAATCATTTTTATTATGTTACGAATACTTTATAACATTTATTTGCTAAAAAATATGCGAATGAGTTTATTTACTACTTTATTTACAAATAGCTTAATCGGTTTTTTACAACCGTTATTGATAACATAGCTCGATCATCTGTATTAAATTTAGCTTTATAATGAATAAGGATAGGTTGCGAGTAGCTGCAACTTAATCCTGTTGTTGAACAGTAAGCGATCATTCTGGGGTTATATTACCCCATTCAAGCCAGATCTGACGTTAAAAAATCATCGCCGAATTTTTCTTTCCATATTCTTCAATCGCACAAAAATCATCACAACCACAGATAATTGCACATATAGATATGGTTAAAATATTAATTAAAGGATGGCGTAAACGTCTCTTTATTCTTGGATCTGTTAAGTCACCAAAGGCTTTACTAATGGAAGTTTCTATCATAATAATTCAGGCAAAAACTATTATATGCCACGATCATTAGGATCGGTCAATAGATCAAAACTGACTGCTTGAATTAGGAACTAATCGGTGGGTTTAAACCCGTTTTGCCTGATAAGTCAGCGGTTAATGATGGTAAATCCAAGGTCTTTGTGGCAGAATTCATTCGATGTATCTTGTTGTATTGTTTGATAACAAATATTTTACCACAATGAGATATCAACCTATTTTAAATCATTAAGTTACTTTGATTTCATTGCTTATTTTGAATCCAGAAACTTGAGTTATTAGTTATCTGAGGATAACATTCTTTATTTTCAAATATAATAATAGATCCTCTGTGTATTAAAGGAATAGTGTGAACGTAACAAATAAAATCAATAGAAAATTTAAAAAATTGGTTATATTAACTAAAGCTAAGATTATGGGCAATGGTATTAATGCCTTTTGGTGGACAGGAAAGAAAAATTTTGGTGATTTACTAACTCCAGAACTTATTTCGACCTATGGATATACTCCTATAGAAACTCCCACTCAAGATGCAGATATTATTGGTGTTGGTAGTTTAATAGGAATGGTGCCAAGCAATTATTCAGGTATTATCCTAGGCACTGGCTTAATTAGTGATACTAAGGCTTCCCTAGAGTATGCGAATTTTGCAGCTGTAAGAGGAGAGTTAACTAAAAAAAATTTAGGCTTGTCCAATCAAGTACCAACGGGTGATTTAGGCTTGTTGGCAAATAGGTTAATCACGAACAACCCTGTTAATAAAAAATATTCTGTCGGTTTAATTCCTCATTTTGTTGATAATTCACACCCATGGATCTCTAAAATTAAGGATGTACTGGGTGATTCTTGCTGCATTATCAACGTGCAAGATAATGCAAAAAACGTTATTGAACAAGTGGCTCAATGTGAGCTTATTATTTCTTCATCCTTACACGGTATTATAATTTCTGATGCCTTAAATATCAAAAACGTTTGGGTTGAATTATCTGATATGGTGATTGGCTCTGGCTTTAAATTTTGGGATTATAATTCCGCTATCGATTATGAACAACCACCTTTAAAAATAACTCCATCAACGAATATGGCAGATATTAAAAAATTAATTTCCAATAAAAGTTCAAAGAAAATAACGCAAAAGATAACAGAGTTAGATATTATTTTAAAATCCACATTGAAATCACTACATCAAACCTAGGATAGACTCATGATTTCAGTAATTATAGCAACATATAATGGGCAAGCAGTATTACCAAAAACCTTGGCAGCACTTTGTTTAATTAACATACCTAGCCAAGGGGTTGAATTTGTTTTTGTTGATAATGCGAGTACTGATAACAGCGCTGAAATATTAGCGGAATATACTGACAAGTTACCTTTAACTATTTTACATGAAGCGCGGCAAGGTAAAGCATTTGCCATTCATACCGGCATTGAAAATGCTAAGGGGGATTTGATCATTTTTTCAGATGATGATGTTATCCCTAATGTAAATTGGCTTATTGCATTTGATAAAACAGCAGAAAACAATGTAGATTATAGTGTTTTTCTTGGTCAAATAAGACCTTTTTGGTTGAAAAGTGCACCTGAATGGTTAGCTAAGTTAACGGACGAAGGTAAAATGGGGGGATGCACTTCTCTTACGTTGAAAAGTGGTTCGTCGGATTATAACTATGCAAAAGGTGCTAACTTTGCAGTTCGTAAAAAGGTATTAGATACAATAAGTTTTAGAGAGGACTTATGGATTGCAGGTGAAAATCAGGTCGGTGGTGAAGACACTGATTTTGTAAAAAAGGCGAGCTTAGCTGGCTTCAACATTTGGTTTGAATCTGACGCTTGTTTACAGCATATTATAAGACCCAATGAGATGTCGCTTTCGGGTATCTGGAAAAGGTATTTTCGTATCGGTCGCTCCATGTCGGCTGTAAATAGTAAAGCGGCTTTTAATGGGCCAAAAATATTTGGATACCCAAGGTGGTTTTTGGTAGATTCGTTAAAACAATGTATCAAATTAATATTTTTGTCATTAAAATTTGAACGATATGCTGCTGCATTAACGTTTATTAACCTTGCTGTGTCATACGGACAACAATATCAATTAAATTTAATGAATAAAAAGCCACATACTAGCGTTAAGGGTTAAGGTTTAGTACGTGGTATCTTTAAAACTTTTTCGAATAACCAAGGTATTACCAGAGGAATTATATGGATATTTCAATAATATTCGCTACATATAAAAGTGAAGAAATTTTAAAAAAATCACTTGAAGCATATTGCCAAATAGTTACTAAATATCGGTGGGAAATTATTGTTGTTGATAATGCTAACCGACTAGAAACGCGACAGGTAATCTCTCAGTATAAAGACCTGCTCCCTATAACTTTTATAGAAAAGTCACCAGCAGGAAAAAATAACGCGTTAAATATAGCAATACCATTAGCAAAAGGTTCATTACTTTTTTTTACAGATAATGATGTTATTTTTGATTCAAATATCATTGATGTGGTGATTAGCTCAGCTAAAAAACACCCTGAGTATGATGTGTTCACAGGAAAAATCCTTCCTGATATTACCCTGCCAAGTTGGGTTGATTTTGATTCACACCGAATTCGTTCTGCTTATGTTTTTAGCGATAAAGGTGATGAAGATCGTGATGTTTTTTTAGAGGATGTTTGGGGACCAAATATGGTCGTACGTGCTTCATTATTTCAAAATGATTTGTTATTTAATGGTGATGTTGGCCCAAATGGAAAAAGTTATGTTATGGGCAGCGAAACAGAGTTATTAATAAGATTAGGAAAGAAAGGCTGTAAAGGTAAATATTTAGCACAAAGTAAAGTATTACACCAAATTCGGGCAGAGCAACTATCAATAAATTGGCTAAAAAATAGAGCCTATCGATCAGGGCGAGGGGCTTCGTTTAATAATGATGATAACTCAGTCTTATTATTTGGTATTCCGCGTTATTTATTACGAAGATTAATTAGCACATTTTCTTCATTATTATTTTCGATTGTTACAGGCAGTAAAAAAGCGAAATGTTTAGCTTATATGGAGTTTTATTTTAATTTAGGTAAAATTAAGCAATCTTACGCGCTCAAGAATAATATCAAGGGCGCCTGAGCAACAGGTAAAACAGATGACATATTGATCACCTACCTGCTGTAAAGTTTAATGACATAAGTACATTATCAAAAAGGGTTAACTATTGAGACGAGATATACAATTTTTGAGAGGCGTGGCAGTATTGGTTGTGGTGCTTTACCACAGTCATTTAGGTTTACTGAGCTAAGGCTATTTAGGCGTAGATGTTTTTTTCGTTCTTTCTGGCTTTTTGATTACCTCCATTATTTTAAAAGGGTTAGACAATAATAATTTTTCTTTTTCAGCGTTTTATTTAAGAAGAGCTAAAAGGCTTCTTCCTGCATTGTATAGCACATTACTTTTTACCACTTTACTTTGTTTGCTTGTTCTAACTAAGCAACAATGGCTTGAATATCTAAATCAATTAATAGGATCGCTCACCTTCACTGCTAACATGGTGTTACCTGCTCAAACAGGTTATTTTGAGAGCGCATCTGACGGAAAACCTTTACTGCATATTTGGTCACTGTCTTTAGAAGAACAATATTATTTTTTACTGCCAATTACACTTTATTTATTACCTAAAAAATACCGTTTAATTGGTATATCGTTACTTACGGCATTAAGTTTATACTTTTGTTTTTCTTGGGTTTATAGTGAAAATCAATATGCTCCATTTTTATGGCGAATAGCTGATTCAACAAAATCTGAATGGGCTTTTTATTTACTTTTTACTAGGGCGTGGGAGTTATTAGCGGGATCTTTATGTGCATGGATAATGTTGTATAAACCAAACCTAAATACACCTAAGTCATTCAAATTGTTAGCATTACTCGTTATTGGTTTTAGTTGCTTTACCAGTATTAACAATGAGCACCCAAGTATTGAGTCTGTCATTGTAGTTTTATCTACAATGACTATTTTAATAGGTAGCAAAAATTGGTTGCCAAACTATTATGTTATTCATGTTGTAGAGAAAATAGGTGATTGGTCCTATTCTATTTACTTAGTACATTGGCCGTTGTTTGCATTCGCTTATTTAAGTTATGTAGGCGATGTTCCAACAGGTGTTAACATAACTTTAGTCTTCTTCTCTGTCTTTTTGGGATACATGCAATTTAAGTATGTAGAAACTTCATTTCGAATTGGAAAATTTAAAAATTTATTTTCGAGTTGGAAAGTTACTCTATCTGCAACGGCTATTTTTCTCATTATTCCAATAACTTTAGCAAATTCATCCTCTAATGTTGAAGATGCATTTTCTCATATTAGAAGGACTAATTATGGCTTAGGAAAAGCGTGTAATAATTCATTTGATGAGGGTGGAAAGCTGAAAAGCTCATGTCTGTTAGGGAAAAAACCTAAAATTGTTGTGTGGGGTGACAGTTATGCAATGCATTTAGTTCCTGGTTTAATTATTAAAAATAATGAACTTGCGCAAATTACCAAAAGCGTATGCGCTCCAATTATAGGAATTGCTCCAATAAAAGGTAAGTATGATTCAGTATGGGCTAGCAGTTGTTTGCAATTTAATGACAATGCCTTGAATTATATACGCAATACCCCAAGTATTACTCATGCGGTACTTAGTTCTAGTCTAGAAGCATACGTAAATTTTTCTGATAGTGAATACTTAACTAAGCAATCTACGATTAAGGCTAACTATGATTTACTTACACTCTCGTTCAAAAATACTATTTTAGAATTAATTAAATTGAACATTATCCCCGTAGTTATTTCTCCTCCACCCAAAGCTGGATTTAATATTGGAGAATGCTTAGAGAGGCAACATGGCAGAGCACTGCTATTACGAGAAAATTGTAAAATTAATTATTTAAAATACCAACAGCATCAAAAGCTTGTAAATGAAACCCTCAAAGAAATTGAAAAAGTAACCAATGTCATTTGGTTAAAAGATTATTTGTGTGACGCTAAATATTGTAAAGTATATACAGAAGGTACTTTTATTTATAGGGACGATGGACATTTATCCATTGACGGGTCTGTTAAATCATTAGGGAATTTAAATATTAAAGAGCTGTATTAAACAGTTACGACCATATTATTTACCATTGGTTTACTATTTAGCATAAGTTTTAGTCTCTGTATTTTCGACTCAGCTTGTTCAATAAATAAGGGGTCGGTGACAATTAATAGCCATTATTATTAATATCTATAATAGATTATCGATTAGACACTTCGATAATGACGGACTCATGCATTATTCGCTTATTTCTTCTAGTATTTTTTTAGCTGATTACATACAGCCTCTAATAATTAATGGCTTTCTATCTTCTCTATAAAACCACTTTAAAGGTAGTTTTATATGCACTATACAGTGAACACGCTAGATCAGTTAAAACCGGTTTTAATTGGCTACCGAAAAGTACAAAATCTATCTCAAAAAGATATGGCAGAAAAACTTGGTATTAAGCAGCAAAGTTATCAATACCTTGAGTCTAATCCTCAAAAAATAACGGTTGAGCGCCTATTTAAAGTATTAACCTTGTTAGGTGTAAAACTTTATTTGTCTGATAGTGAGTTTAATATCAAGACTACTGATATATCACTTAAGACTAATAACCCCGTTAATAATAGCCATAAGGAAATATGGTAATGGCTAAACGTCGTTTGAATAAAGCATTTGTTCTTTTAATAAACTCTGCAATATCATTTTCTGCAGTGAGCAGCTCTACACGGGTATGTATACTTTGGTTTGATTTGGTATAAGCATATTGCGCCTCATTAAAGGTTGCTATATAGTAACAAAGTGAATTATATCTGACTAATGTTACTATATAGAAACATTGCAGTGGGTTTTATTAGGATAATTAAGAATGTTTAGTAGAATTTCTAATGGGGAAATCATCAGAAAAAGGCGAAAAGAATTAGGTAAAACGCAACGACAGTTGGCGGATGAGGTTTATGTTAATAGATCAATTATCTCTCAAATAGAAAATGGTAAGTTTACAGGTAGTTTAAGATCCTATGAGAAATACGTTAATAGCTTGGGTCTTGAATTAGTTGTTGCTCCTATTAAAAGCAAAATACCTGATTTTGATAGTTTGCAGAATATGTTTGAGGATGATGAATGATGGAGTATGAATTACCAACACGTATAGATCAGTTAGTTGTTCATGCAGGCATTAAGCCAGCAGGTTTGTTAACAAATGAATCACATTATACATATCAACCTTATGCTGTTGGCATGAATATATCATTAACAATGCAACGGAAAACGTTAGAGCCATTCAATCATGGTGTTTTAC
>Ga0209826_1002289_pt1 | contig 12702 bp, 11 predicted proteins | sample GOMGulsemesocosm_5_FD_184637 | JGI IMG/M metagenome (GOLD analysis project Ga0209826, IMG submission 184637) | Methane-oxidizing microbial communities from mesocosms in the Gulf of Mexico - GOM15C Gulf of Mexico (SPAdes) (version 2) | ecosystem: Environmental > Aquatic > Marine > Cold seeps... | reverse complement strand
GTTATCACTCCGCCGCAGATACCCGACCCGGCTGGTGGGACGCTTACATCGGCCCCGGCAAGCCCATCGATACCCGGCACTTTTTTGTCGTTTCACTGAACAATATTGGCGGCTGCCACGGCAGCACTGGCCCACGCTCCATCAATCCGAAAACGGGACAGCCCTGGGGCAAAGACTTCCCGCCACTCCGCGTCCGCGACTGGGTGACCAGCCAGGCCAAGCTCGCCGACCGGCTCGGTATTGAGCAATGGGCGGCCATCGTTGGTGGTAGTCTCGGCGGCATGACGGCCATGCGCTGGGCGCTGGAATATCCCGAACGCCTGCGCCACTGCGTGGTGATTGCCTCCGCTGCCGACCTAACAGCACAGAATATCGCCTTCAACGAACTGGCCCGTCGCGCCATTCGCAGTGATGCCGACTTTCACGATGGCGATTACATTGAGCACAACACCATCCCCCGCAGCGGATTAGCACTGGCACGTATGATCGGCCACGTGACTTATTTGTCCGATGCGCTGATGGAAGAACGTTTCGGCCGCGAACTGCGCTCTGGCACCTTTCAACAAGGCCTCGATGCACCCGTCGAGTTTCAGGTGGAAAGCTATCTACGCCACCAGGGCGATCGCTTCGCCACTGATTTCGATGCCAATACCTACTTGCTGATGACCAAAATACTCGACTATTTCGACCTCGCGCGCGAGTACGGAGAAGACCGCGTCAAAGCTTTCAGCAATGCAATGTGTAAATTTTTAGTGGTGTCTTTTTCCAGCGACTGGCGCTTTGCCCCTGCCCGCTCACGGGAAATCGTCAAATCACTCATCGCCGCCAATAAAGATGTCGCCTATGCCGAAATAGAATCCGACATGGGCCACGACGCCTTCCTCCTTCCCAACGATCGCTACGAAGGCGTTTTCCGCGCCTATATGACCCGTATCGCCAAAGAAATTGGCGCTATCAATACAGAAGAGGAGCTGTCCTGATGCTGCGTATCGATCTCGACATACTCCAGCAGTGGATACCCATGGATGGCCGCGTTCTCGACCTCGGTTGCGGTGACGGCACGCTGATGAAAAGCCTGGCTGACAACCGACAAGCCAGTGGCTACGGCCTCGAAATCGACGCTGACCAAATCACCGCCTGTATTGGCCGTGGGGTTAACGTTATCGAGACCGACCTGAATGAGGGATTAGGTAACTTTCTAAACGACAGTTTTGATACCGTCATCATGACCTATTCACTGCAGGTGATGCGCCGCCCCGACCAGCTGATTGACGAAATGCTACGCGTTGGTAAAGAGTGCATCGTCACCTTTCCCAACTTCGGCAATATCCGCACCCGCAGTTATTTGATGCTTCGCGGCCGCATGCCCGTCACCAAACAGCTGAGCCACCAGTGGTACGACACGCCAAATATCCACTTCTGCACGGTGCATGATTTTGACGCGCTGTGTGAGACAAAAAACATTCGTATTCTCCATCGTGAAGTGGTCACGGAACGCTTTCCCGACAAACAACTCAAAGGATTATGGCCCAACTTGTTTGGTGAAACAGCTATTTACCATTTGGCCAAATAGCCCACCACGACTATAGTCGAGCTACACAGACGGAAAAGAACCTGGAGAAAATAATGAAAAAACGCTTACTAATCCCGGCATTCTTACTACTGATCCTCAGCACTAGCCTACACACTCGCGCTGCCGACCTACCCTACAAGACCTTTGGCGATATCAACGTTTTTTACAGCGCCTTTAACAGCAGTTTTATAACGCCGGAAGTAGCCGCGAGTTACAACATCATCCGTGGCAAGGATTGGGGGCTGGTCAATATTGCCGTGGTCAAAGATGGCGCTCAGGGCGGTTCTACGGCTTTGGTAAAAGGCTATGTCTCTAATATCATCGCCCAACAGCAAACGCTTGATTTCTTTGAAGTACGTGAGGGCAAAGTCGTCTATTACCTCGCCCCCTTTCGCTTTGAAGACGAAGATGCCATGACCTTTAAAGTCAGCATCAAACCAGACCCCGACAAGCCTGCCCACAACATCCGCTTTCAACGACGTTTTTATCACGACGAATAAAGCGTTCTTTTTTACCGATCTTCCTGCTTTGTGCTGCTAAAATAGCATCCAAAATAGGCAATCTACTTTAAAGATCGGGTGAAGATGAGCACAAAGGTCGTACTGGCTAGCAACAACACTGGCAAACTCAAAGAATTCCAGCAATTGCTAGCGGAGCAAAAACTGGAGGTTCTGCCCCAGGCACAATTTAATGTGCCCGAGGTAGAAGAGACCGGCCTAAGCTTCGTCGAAAACGCCATTATAAAAGCCCGTCACGCGTCGAAAATCGCCGGCTTGCCCGCTATTGCCGATGACTCGGGGTTAGAGGTCGATTTTCTCGACGGTGCTCCCGGTATTTACTCGGCACGTTTTTCCGGCGCTGACGCCAACGATGCCCAGAATAACCAGAAACTCCTCGAACGCCTGCACGATGTGCCCGACGAACAACGCAGCGCCCGCTTTCAGTGTGTGCTGGTTTATATGCGCCACCCGCTCGACCCCACCCCCCTGATTTGTCAGGGCACCTGGGAGGGTCGCATTCTGACAGCGCCGCAGGGCGCTAACGGCTTCGGCTATGATCCCCTTTTCCTCGACCCCACCACCGGTCTCTCGTCCGCTGAATTGAGCAAGGCGGAGAAAAACACCCGCAGCCACCGCGCCAAAGCCCTCCAGGGTTTACTCGCCCAACTTAGCCAATAGCGCGTCAAACTTTCGCTGTAAACTGATGAGCTCTCTGCGCCTACCGCCTCTATCACTCTATGTACACATTCCCTGGTGCGTCAGAAAGTGCCCCTATTGTGATTTTAACTCCCACACTAATAACGGCGAAGCCCTGCCCGAAAATGACTATGTGGACGCGCTACTGGAAGACCTCGCCGCAGAGGCCAGTGCTGAACACGTTCAAGGCCGGCAGCTCGTCTCCATTTTTTTTGGCGGTGGTACGCCGAGTCTTTTTTCCGCAGCAGCCATTGCTCGCATACTCCACGGTGCCGAACAACTCATCGGCTTTGCGCCAACCATCGAAATCACCCTTGAAGCCAACCCCGGCACTGTCGAGCAGCAAAAATTTAAGGGCTTTCGAGAAGCGGGGGTCAACCGACTCTCCATCGGCATACAAAGTTTTAACGACGCCCACCTCACGCGCCTGGGCCGCATACACAATGGCGCGGAAGCGTTAAGCGCCATAAGCATCGCCCGGCAAGCGGGCTTCGATAATATCAACCTTGATTTAATGCACGGTCTGCCCGAACAAACACCCGAACAGGCCATCGCCGACTTGCAGCAGGCTATCGATCTACAACCCGAACACCTGTCCTGGTATCAATTAACGATTGAGCCAAATACCGCTTTTCACAGCCAGCCACCCTTGTTGCCGGTAGAAAACACCCTCGAAAATATTCAGCGCAGTGGCCATGCACTATTAAACAGTGCCGGTTTTAGCGCCTACGAAATCAGTGCTTACGCGCGCCCGCAGCGCCAGTCACAACACAACTGCAACTACTGGCAGTTTGGTGATTACCTGGGTATCGGCGCTGGAGCCCACGGTAAAATCACCGATATTAGCAGCCAAAAAATCATCCGCACCCGCAAAACCCGCCAGCCTGCGGACTATCTGTCGCGACTTGCCCAGGGTAAAAATTATCTTGCCGAGCAATTCTCGCTGGATGAAGCAGAGCTTCCCCTCGAGTTTTTGATGAACGCCTTACGCCTAAAACACGGGGTGCCCACCCACCTGTTTGCCGAACGAACCGGCATCCCCCTAATAACTATCGAAGCCCACTGGCAAGCTCTCGAAGCCAAAAAGCTAGTCGAGCCACTTGCCACGGAAAGACTGAGCTGTACCGCCCTCGGGCATCGTTTTCTAGATAGTATCCTGGCCGAATTCTAAGCCCTCCCAGCTTGTAGACAAGTGATTTGTTTGCAGTAAGGCTGGGGTGTTATGATTCCGAAATTGCAGTTTAGCCTGCTATCAAATAAACCAACTGGGGAAATATTTATGGGCGACAAAATCGTTCACACTACTGATGACGCCTTTGAAGCTGACGTTATCGCCGCTGGCACACCGGTACTCGTCGATTTTTGGGCTAGCTGGTGCGGCCCCTGTAAAATGATCGCCCCTCTGCTGGACGAACTGGCCGACGAATACGGCGCGCAGGTGAAAATCTGCAAAGTTGATGTCGATGCCAATCGCGATATCGCCGCCAAATACAATGTGCGTAGTATTCCCACGCTGATGATGTTCAAAGACGGGGCCATGCACGAGACCAAAATTGGCGCGCTATCCAAAGCCCAGCTGAAAGAATTTATTGACGCTAGCCTGTAAAAACAAAATGAGCGCCAGCTTTCCATCACGCTGGCGCTCGATCTGCAACACCAAGAAAGCACTTGTCTTTTATCAGACAAGTACTATAATCGCCAAATTAGCGTCGACTCTTACTAACACCCCCTTTAGCTAAATCATTTCCTAAGAAGCCTTCCCGGGTGCTAGACACATAACAATTCCAAATTACATATTTCGCCAGTCGGCGCATTTCATTCTTTATTTCATCCCAATAGTCCAACGAGACTAAATTCTGCTATCTCATTAAACCTAGAACAATATATCTATGAATCTGACTGACCTTAAAACCAAACCCATCGATGAACTGATCAAAATCGGCGAAGAAACTGGCCTCGAGAATCTCGGCCGTTTACGCAAGCAAGATATTATATTCACCATCCTCAAACGCCACGCAAAAAGCGGCGAAGATATTTACAGCGATGGTGTACTGGAAATCCTCCCCGATGGTTTTGGTTTTCTGCGCTCATCAGACGGCTCTTATCTCGCAGGGCCCGATGACATTTATGTTTCACCCAGCCAGATTCGCCGTTTTAACCTACGCACCGGCGACAGTATTTCTGGCAAGATCAGGCCACCCAAAGAGGGAGAACGTTATTTTGCCCTGCTTAAAGTTGATCAAATCAACTACGACCGCCCTGAAAATGCCCGCAACAAAATTCTCTTTGAAAATCTGACGCCCCTGTTCCCCGACGAGCGCATGGTGCTCGAATCGGGCAACGGTAGTTCTGAAGATTTAACCGGTCGCATCATCGACCTGGTCGCGCCCATCGGCAAAGGCCAACGCGGCTTGATCGTAGCACCACCGAAAGCCGGTAAAACCATCATGATGCAGCACATGGCACAGTCCATTGTGCGCAATAACCCCGAGGCCATTATCATCGTCCTATTGATCGATGAGCGCCCCGAGGAAGTCACCGAAATGCAGCGTACCGTACGCGGTGAAGTCGTCGCATCAACCTTTGATGAACCACCCGCCCGCCATGTGCAAGTCGCTGAAATGGTCATTGAAAAAGCCAAGCGCCTGGTCGAGCACAAAAAGGATGTCGTCATCCTGCTCGACTCCATCACCCGCCTGGCTCGCGCCTACAACACCGTGGTGCCTTCCTCCGGTAAAGTCTTAACCGGTGGTGTCGATGCCCACGCTCTGGAAAAGCCCAAGCGCTTCTTCGGCGCCGCACGTAACATTGAACAGGGCGGCAGCTTGACCATCATTGCCACCGCTCTGGTCGATACCGGCTCGAAGATGGACGAAGTCATTTTTGAGGAGTTCAAAGGCACGGGTAATATGGAATTGCACCTCGATCGCAAGATCGCGGAAAGACGTGTCTACCCCGCCATTAACATTCGCCGCTCCGGCACGCGCCGTGAAGACCTGTTAATGAACGAAGCCGATCTGCAGCGAGTGTGGATACTGCGCAAGCTGCTCAACGATATGGAAGATACGGCGGCCACCGAATTTATCATTGACCGGCTGAAAAGCTTTGACAGTAACGATGCCTTTTTTGCGGCGATGAAGCGTAAATAAAGTAGCCTTCGTCGGCACGCACTTCTTTAGCACAATAACAGCCCCATAAAAAAACCCAGCCCATCTTGCGATAGGCTGGGTTTTTTTATGGCCAACTCAAGGCCGACAAGCTACGTCAATACATCAACCCTGACTTGATCAGAGTCTCCTTAACCTAACTCGCTACCAACAATCGATATAAAACTAACACAGCGTCCAGGCTGCCCACCAAGATTGTGAGTCAAACCCAACTTCGGATCCTTAATTTGACGCTCGCCCGCTTCGCCACGCAGTTGCAGCCACATTTCGTACATCATCCGCAAACCACTGGCACCGATGGGGTGACCAAAGCTTTTTAAGCCACCATCGGGATTAATCGGCTGGGCACCATCGCCATCAAAACGCCCCTCCATCACGTCCTTCCAGCCTTCGCCGCGCTCGGAAAAACCCATGTCTTCCATCAGCACCAGCTCGGTTGCGGTAAAGCAATCGTGGACTTCTGCCATGGAAATTTCTTCGCGGGGGTTGGTAATGCCCGCTTGCTTATAGGCATCCTGCGCCGAAACCACTACTTCCTGAAAAGTGGTGAAATCGTATTCCTCACTGATAAAGCCTTCATTCGGGCCAGCTGCAACAGACAGTGCCTTGAGGAAAATCGGCTTATCGGTGTATTTATAAGCATCTTCGGCGCGGCATAAAATCGCTGCGGCCGAGCCATCGGAAACCCCGGAGCAATCGAACACGCCAAACATACCCGCGATGCGTGGCGAGTTGCAGATCTTCTCCAGAGAGACTTCTTTGCGGAACTGCGCCTTGGGGTTCTTTGCCCCGGCCACATGATTTTTCCAGGCAATGTGCGATAGCACATCTTTCAACTCACCTTCACCGACGCCGTATTTTTCACAGTAGGCAGGCGCCAGTAGCGAAAACATCGCCGGTGCCGTCATACTCGACTCCGTGCCATCGCCATCCGGCCCGGGTATTACTAACCCTGAATAGCCGCCATCTTTGAGCTTTTCAACACCCACTGCCATCACTAAATCATAGGCACCACTCGCCACAGCATAAGCCGCATTGCGAATCGCCTCACTACCCGTGGCACACATATTCTCCAGTCGAGTTACCGGCTTATAGGGCGTTTTCAATGCCTCTGAAAACACCATGCCTGAAATACCGCTGGCGAAGGTACCTAGCCAGTAAGCGTCCACATCCGCTGGTTCAACACCCGCTGATTTATAGGCATCGCTCGCCGCGTCAATGAGCATATCGGCAGCACTTCTGCCCCAGTGTTCGCCAAAGGGCGTACAGCCCATGCCGACGATCGCAACTTGATCTTTAATTCCGTTACTTGCCATACATCACCCCCTAGCGTTGTGGCCGTGCTTTCCAGAAATAGTTATGGACACCCTGACCCGTGTAGAAACGACGAAAGGTCATTTCCAGCTTATCGCCAATCGCGACATCGCTCGGATCAACATCCGTCAATTCACAGGCCAGACGCCCGCCGCACTCAAAGTCCACCACGGTAGAAACAACCGGCGGCTGCAAACTGTAAGCCAGATGATCGAGTGTGTAGGTGGTGATCTTGCAGGCCGCATCGGCAAAGCGCTCATCAACCATTTCATCGATTGACTGACACTTGAGACAGACCCGTTGTGGCGGCAAATGACCCTGGCCACACTTACCGCAACGACTACCGTAAAAGGCGTACTTCCAGCGTTCGTTGCGCTTCATAATGGGCGCGGCCGGGCGATCGGGGTCGGGCCTGCGCGGTGGTTCGAAGGGCAGAATTTCACGCCATTTTAAATAAGTATTGTAGGCAATCTCATTGTTGCTCGACGCCAGCCAGTGATCGACACTGCGCTCGGGTCGACCCTCGGCAATTTTATCACTCACTTCCAACACAATGGCATCACAACCATCAGCGGTCGACAGTACAAGGATTTTATCCCCCGGCTGCGCCTGGTCTAAAGTCCGCGCCAACACCAGGCCGGCATGGGCAACACCGCTGCGACCCACAGAGCCCGCCAGCATATCGGCGACTTGCTCGGGCTTTAAGCCCAGGGCTCGTGGAACGCCGGCAACATCACGACTATTGGTGGCATCGAGTATCACTGTTGCCAGGGCTTCCGGGGCCACATTGGCATCGGCCAGCGCACGCTGAGCCGTGTCGATGCTGATGGGGCCGAGTACTTCAATACCAAAGCGCTCTTCCCACTGACGGGCAAAACGATCGGTCGGTAGACGCCAAACATCGAGTATTTCTGACGTCGTTGAAGCACGACCCAGTACACGGGCAATAGCATTTTCTTCCGGCCCAGTGACAAAGGCCACGGCTGCGTCACCGCTATCGCGCTCGCGAGCACCACCCGGTGCTCCAATGACGATATCCCCTGCACACACCAGTGAGGTGCGCCCGGCTTTGCCAAGATCGGTGCCGAGCAACAAAGCCGCCAAACCCATACGGGTATTATTGGCCAGCTCAATCGTATTCACCTGTGCCGGCAAATCGAGGGCTGAACAAATCGCCGCCGCATTGAGTTTTTCGGCATAGGGCGCGCTATTCGTTGCGAATACCAGCGTATCAATCGCTGGTTTAGCCGCTAATGCACCACGCCCCGCTTCAACCGACATTGAGACAGAATCTTCGTCATGACTGGCAATGGCTCTCTCGCCTTTACCGCCGCCAATCGCCTTTCGTGTGAGTCGATAATACGGCACGTAAGCACCGTAACTTATAATTCCAGACACCTTACCCCCTTACAAATTTTGTTAATAATTGTTGTCGATCCATCATAGCCCACTCACTGCGAGAAACACCAAGCCTCATAAACCATCCGCCCGACCAAGTTCGACTGCCCGGTCATTTTTCAGGCAAAAAAAACCCGGGGGCTGCTCTCAATCGAGCAAACCGCCGGGTCCTAGTGCAGATTTGAGTGCAGATCAGTCGCGTTTAACGCTCCATTTCATACTCACTGTAATCGGGCACTTTCAAGTCGTTACGGAACTTGCCCGCGGTCCAGGGCCATGAAACGGGAACACCGTTTTTATCCAGATACCAGCTGTCACAACCGGTTAACCAAACGGTACCTTCCATATTGTCCTTCATATCCTGAACAAAACGATCGGTAGCCGCACGCTTGGGGCTGACCTTTTCAAATTCACGGTTGGCCCACTTCTCGACGAAGTTCATGATGTAACCGGACTGTACTTCGGCAATCGCAGCCAACGAGAAGTTACCGACAGGGCTGTTAGGGCCCATCACCATAAAGAAGTTGGGGAAGTCGGGCATAGCAACGGTACGGTAGCCATAGATGCCATCTTTCCACTGCTCTTCGAGGGTGGGGCCATCTTCAACACTCATGGTCATCGGCATCATGTGCTCGCCAGCGTAATAACCGGTGGCCAAAGCAACGACGTCGACTTCGTGCAACTCACCATCTTTGGTGCGAATGCCCTTCGCCTCAAAGCGCTCAATGTGCTCAGAAATTAGCTCCGCATTGGGCTTTTGAATGGCCGGGTAAAACTCAGACGACATCACCAAACGCTTACACATGGCAACATAGTCAGGGGTCAGTGCTTTACGTAACTTCGGGTCTTTCACGTTGTTCAAGTTCCACTGACAAGCCTTACCGACAATCCTTCTTGCCCAGCCGTCTTTAATCACGCCGGTGCCCATGATGGTTTCCATAAAGTAACTAATGGAATGATGGAACACTTTGGAAATAACCGGGAAGGTGGTGAGCATCTTCTCGTTGAGCTTGGAGTACTTACGGTTCGGTACCGGCACGATCCACTGAGGGGTACGCTGAAAGGAGTACACCTTTTTGCAGATCTCAGTCAGCGGCTTGATCATTTGAATGCCGGTGGAACCATTGCCAATAACGGCAACATTTTTACCCGTCAGATCAATGTCTCTTTCCCAGCGAGCCGTGTGCAGGATTTTACCTTCGAAGTCATCCATCCCTTCAATTTCGGGGTATTTCGGTCGTACCAAAATGCCACAGCAGGCAATAAGGATATCCGCTTCATCGGTATCGCCATTCTCCAGATCAACGTGCCATTTGCCGCCACGGAACTCGGAGTGCTTTACCTCACTATTAAATTTAATGCGCTCGAAAACATTGTATTTTTTCGCAGTGGTTTCGTAATACTGCTGAATTTCTGGGCCGCCACAGAAACGGTGGCTCCAGCTAGCGCTGGGAGAAAAGCTGTACTGATAGTAATAAGACGGCACATCACAACGCAGCCCTGGGTAAAAGTTGTAGTACCAGGTACCACCCAGGCCACCGGCCTTCTCGTACAAAGTTACGTCGGTAAAGCCGGCTTCCATTAAACGGATGCCCATGCAAACACCCGACAAGCCAGTACCAACAATAATTACCTTAGGATTCCTTTTCCCGCCGGCAACTGCAGCTCCAATATTTCCACTCTCAGCAACGCCCATTTGTTACTCCCGACTCATCATCTTTGATTAAAAAAATTATCGTAAAAAAACGCATACCCACCGAACAAGAAACCTACCGACGGGTAATAAGCCCAGCATAATCTATGCTTTGTGTATCTATGTCAATAGCTTAGAGGTAAACGAACGTTTAATTAACGCCTTATTTTGAGGTCTACACCACTCCCTCTACAGCTCATTGATCAGTGCCAATCCTTTCTCGACTTATGAACAAAACCTTCCGAAGACGACATCGTGATATTCCATGCATAAACAAGGAGATACCGCCTTATTGTCATGCCCTCGTCATGGCTTTGTTATCGCACTGACATACTTGGCCATTAAAATTCCGCTCCATGGACAAGCAACCGCTCAGTAAATCTCGTCTGCTTAATTTCATCCACACCGGTGACCTCATCACTTTTCATTGGTGTATGTGCCGCAAACGCCAGCAACAATTAACCGATCTAAGCAAAGTGATATCCCACTCGGCCGATGGTTTTTACTATGTGCTTATCCCGCTAGCGTTGCTGCTCGTCGATACGACAAGCGCACAACTGGCTTTCATCGCACTAGGAGCCGCCTTTTGCATCGAACGCCCCCTTTATGCCCTGTTGAAGAAGGGATTAAAGCGCAACCGGCCTGCGGATATTCTTAAAGATTTTCACAGTTTTATAACGCCTTCCGATCAGTTCAGCTTTCCATCGGGGCATACCTCGGGTGCATTTCTCAGTGCCACCGTCGTCGCCACACTGGTGCCTGCGCTGTTCTGGCCCGCCTATATTTGGGCCTGTCTGGTGGGCGCTTCACGGATTTTACTGGGTGTTCATTTCCCCACCGACACCCTCGCTGGCGCATTGATCGGCACGAGTGTCGCCACCTTATGTATGGAGCTAATTTAACCAATGCGTATTTTGTATGGCGTACAAGGCACCGGTAACGGCCACATTTCCCGAGCCCGAGCTATGGCTCCCGCTCTCGAAAAGGAAGGCGTCGAGGTCGACTTTCTATTTTCTGGCCGTCCAGAAGATCAGTATTTCGACATGGAGCCCTTCGGGAATTTCAGCCTGCATAAAGGCCTGACCTTCGTCACGGAAGAGGGCAAAATCCGCCCCGTTAAAACGGTCCTGCGCAGTGCCCCGCTGACCTTTCTCAACGACATCCGCCAGCTTAAGCTGGATGACTACGATTTAGTGCTGACCGATTTCGAACCCATCACTGCCTGGGCGGCCAGGTTACGCAACAAGCCGGTACTTGGCCTCGGCCATCAATATGCCTTCAATTTTTCCATACCTCAGCACTACGGCAACCTGCACCAACAACTGATCATGAAGTACTTTGCCCCGGCAAAACCCGCCCTTGGTTTTCACTGGTATCACTTTGATATGCCAATTCTGCCGCCCATCGCGCCGGTTGAACGCAGCAATGAAGACATAGACCAGGAGCTGATCGTGGTCTATCTGCCCTTTGAAGCACCCGCTCAAATTGAGCAGTTTTTGCAGCCTTTCAAACATCACCGTTTTGCCGTGTATCACCCCGAGGCACCGCAAAGTAAAACCGGCAATATCCAATGGCACAAGCCGAGCAAAGTGAAATTTCACACTGATTTGGGCCGCTGCAATGGCGTCGTTTGCAATGCCGGTTTCGAATTGAGCAGTGAAGTGCTGCAACTCGGCTGCAAACTACTGGTACGCCCGGTACAGGGACAGACCGAACAATTATCAAACGCCATGGCACTCAAAAGTATCGGCCTTGGCTACACCATGAATACCCTAAACCAAGCTATCTTTCGTGAATGGCTCGACAGCGGGCGCGGCGTTCGTGTTCGCTACCCCGATGTCGCAGCAACTGTCGCCCGTTGGATCACTAAAAATGATGCCTCCAGCGAAAGTATTGAAGCGCTTGCCGCTCAATTATGGCGTCGCACCCGCTTTCCCCAGCAACCACTCTCTTCAGAGATTGAAACCAATCATCTGGCCTTCAATCTATAAACCGACCTATAAGCCAGCAACGCCACCCACCAATAAAAATAGAGACCGCATTCGTGTTTAAACCAGACCCTGATCTCAATAAAAAACAGCTGAATACTATTTGGCTGTCTGACATTCACCTCGGCTCAAAAGACTGTAAAGCCCAATTCTTGCTGGATTTTCTGAACCGCAACCATTGCGACACGCTCTATCTGGTGGGCGATATTATTGACTTATGGGCGATGAAACGGCACTTCCTCTGGCCCGACAGTCACCAGCAAGTGCTCGACAAACTGCTTGAAATTGCCCGCAGCGGCACCCGTGTTATTTACATTCCCGGTAATCACGACGACCTCGCCAACAAACTGGCCGACCACCACTTGCTGAACAT
>Ga0209826_1002288_pt1 | contig 12704 bp, 14 predicted proteins | sample GOMGulsemesocosm_5_FD_184637 | JGI IMG/M metagenome (GOLD analysis project Ga0209826, IMG submission 184637) | Methane-oxidizing microbial communities from mesocosms in the Gulf of Mexico - GOM15C Gulf of Mexico (SPAdes) (version 2) | ecosystem: Environmental > Aquatic > Marine > Cold seeps... | reverse complement strand
AAGCCTGATCTAAATCCTTCTAAAATCGAACCCTAATTCAAAGTCTCTCAACCCGTCCTCAGCGCCCCATCTCGTCGGCGTGTGGCGGGTTATAAGCACATCACATCAACCCGTCAAACCCTTTCTGAAACTTTTTTCACGTTTTCTGCTTTTACCCCCTACAGCCACCTCCATAGAACACCAAAGGGTGAACTAAACTGCCATCTATCGAGAAAAATTCGACTTCAAGATAAATGAAACAAAAGAGCAAAAATCCGGATATTTCTTCATTCTGCTTTTAAGGACGGCACATCGTCTCAGCCAAAGTCGTCGACTCTGATCAAAACACACAAAAGGATTCTCTCTCACAACCATTTTCCGCAGAATTAAGCACACTGCTTCTAAAGGTCTTAGTACGGTAATCCCACGTAGTTTTCCGCTAAAACAGTTTGTGCCGCTTTTGACGAGAATAGATATTCAAGTTCTGTTTGCTGCATACGATCACCGAAGCCTTCATTTTCAGGGAATTTGTGTAAAATATTCGTCATCCACCAAGAGAAACGCATGGCTTTCCAAATTCGTTTTAACGCCGTAGTTGAGTAGTTAGTAAGCTTCTCATCATTCCCAGAGTTAAAATGATCAATAAAGGCGTCTGAGAGATACTTTATGTCAGAGGCCGCTAGATTTAGCCCTTTTGCACCGGTAGGCGGAACAATATGCCCAGCATCCCCCGCCAAGAACAGTCGCCCATAACTGAGCGGTTCGGCGACAAATGATCTTAAAGGAGCAATACTCTTTTCAATTGATGGTCCAGTTATCAATGAGGATGCGGCATCTGCTGGTAGCCTCGACTTGAGTTCCTCCCAAAAACGGCCATCCGACCAATCATCGGGGTTATCATTTAAGGAGCATTGCACATAATATCGGCTCAAATGCTCATTCCGCATGGAACAAAGCGCAAATCCCTTTTCATGGCGAGTATAAATGAGTTCACTTGAGACTGGTGGTGTTTCCGAGAGAACTCCTAGCCAACCAAAAGGATACACTCGCTCATATTCTTTCAAGACATCTGACGGAATGGATGGTCGGCTAACTCCGTGGAAACCATCGCACCCTGCTATAAACTCGCAGTCTAACCGACAACTTTCTCCATCTTTCATATAAGTGACATATGGGTGTGCTGTCTTCAGATCATGTAGTGCGACATTATCTGCATTCTCTATTATGGTCCCACCCATTCTGTCACGGGCTTCATATAAGTCACGTGTCACTTCCGTTTGCCCATAAACCATCACGGATTTGCCATCGGTTAGATTAGACAAATCAATCCGATGCCGCTCACCATTAAAGGCAATATCAAACCCATTATGGGAATGTCCCTCAACATCCATGCGAGCACCAACTTCGGCATCACGCAACAGGTCGACCAGACCTTGCTCAAGAACGCCGGCACGTATACGCCCCAAAACATAGTCACGGCTTTTCCGTTCCAATACTACAGACTGAATGCCTTTGAGATGTAGTATTTGAGACAACAGAAGGCCAGATGGACCGCCTCCGATAATAGCTACTTGAGTACGCATTGATAGAACCCTTGCATTATTCGCACATTTCTAAAATCAATAATTACCCATAAAAATACTGCATTTTTTAACTTTATGAATGGCCAATTCTCTCTATAATTTGTACATATCGAACAAATGGAGAATTCTTTCGCATGATTCCGAACTATGCTCTTTATGGAGAGGAGAAAGACGAGACCTTTCCCGACATATTGCATTGCGAGTCTATTGCCTCCCGATCAAGGCAGAACAACTGGATGATAGCCCCTCACCGTCACCACACACTCCATCAGTTTTTCACGCTGGAAACTGGCGGTGGCGTCATCTCCATTGAAGACACGAGTCATTTATTGAAACCACCCGCGGTCATTTCTATGCCACCGCTTACAGTGCACGGTTTTGAATTTAGCCAAAACACTAAAGGGTGGGTCGTAACAATCCCCGATTTAATCATGAATGAAATTTTAATTCACGCGTCTGAAGTAAAATCCCGCTTGCTAAAGCCGGCGATAATGGATGGCACAGAAGAAGTAGCTTTCTATTTCCAAAGAATATCTGAGGAACACCGGCAAGTTAAAACGGGAAGAAATCAATTACTGGCTCATTTATCGGGGACTCTAGCTGTCCTCATCAGTAGAAATATAGTTGATTTAAATACAATCAAGCCAATGTCGAAAAGCAAAAAGCATAACCATGTCCAACAATTCTTAGATCTGCTTGAGCAGCACTTCCATACGCTGCATTCCGTTGGTGATTATGCAAGCCTATTAAATCTCTCCACCACGCATCTGACACGAAATTGCCGAGATATAACGGGCAAGTCCACCTCGGACCTTATACAAGATCGCTTGATGTTGGAGGCTAAACGCTCTCTCGTCTATACCAAGATGCCCATATCTGAGATGGCGTATTTTCTAGGTTTTAACGATCCAGCGCATTTCTCAAAATTCTTTCATCGCCGGATCGGTATGTCTCCTTCTCATTTTAGAGAAAAGGCTGATCTTCCAAATTAGAGATTTCGAAGAAAAGTAGGAAGCCACAATGTCACAACAGGAAAAGCAAACAAAATTCCAACGCGGAAAATTTCAGCGATAAAGAACGGAGCAACACCTTTAAAGGTTTCGCTCATAGGTGTTTCCTTATCCATGGCAGAGATAATAAATACGTTCATACCGACAGGAGGTGTAATCAGTCCTAATTCCACAACTATCAATGCTAAAATACCGAACCATATTTTCAAATCTTCTTGACCCATCCCGAAATCCATTCCGGAGATAACCGGCCAGAAAAAGGGTATCGCCAGCAGGATCATGCTAAGGCTATCCATCAAACAGCCCAGTAGGATTAACGCCAACAATAAAAGAACCAAAATTGTATAAGAAGAAAGCCCCGAATCCATCATCATCTGGGCTGCAGCCTGCGGCACACCACCTCGCGACATGAAAATTTTCAACAGCTCTGCACCCAGTAGGATCAGATAAATCATACCCGATGTTTTTGCCGTCTCCAGCAGAGCAAACTTAAAGTCTGCAAAGGACAGCATGCGCCGAACAACGCCATAAAGAGCGACCAAAAAAACGCCAATGGCTGCAGCAGGCGTTGGATTGAAAAATCCAAAATAGATACCGCCTATAACTAAGCCAAAGATAATAAGAACAGGAACCATCGCTAGAGTTGCAGAGACCAGCTCTGTCTTTGAAACCCGCTCTCCCCTTGGACCGGCATCTGGCCAAATGCGTACGTAAATTGCGATGGTTACAAGGAATAAAACAACAGCAAGTAAGCCGGGCAGCATTGCCCCCATAAACAGGCTAACAATATTAGCTTCAACAATAACCGCGTAAATTACGAGAACGATCGACGGTGGGATTAGAATACCCAGCACTCCGCCAGCAGCCAAAGTACCAGTCGCAAGTGCCCCTGAATATCTATAGCGTTTCAGCTCTGGCAAGGCAACTTGCCCCATGGTAGATGCGGTTGCCAAAGACGATCCGCAAACCGACCCAAATCCAGCACATGCAGCAATAGCAGCCATAGCAACGCCGCCTCGCATATTCCCAAACCAAGCATTCGCAGCCCTGAACAAGTCAGATGACAAACCAGCGCGCGTCGCAATATTTCCCATTAAAATAAACATTGGGACAACTGACAGATCGTAGATGGAGAATTGCCCCCAAGCTAGATCCTTCAATTGACTGAGTAAAATTGCAGGCCCGTTCAACACAACAATTCCGGTCGCCCCCACAACAATCATTGAATAGGCAATCGGCAATCGTACGACAATCAACCCGATCAGGCAGACAAGGCCAACGAGGCCTATAATTAAATTTTCTTCCAAGAAAACGCTCCCGTCAGGCCCTGCGACGGGTCCCATATAAATCAACGATTGTCATGACAGAGGCAACAACCAATAAACCCAAGGAAAATAGGCAGGGGATAAACCCAATCCATATTGGGAAGCCCAGGATTCCAGTAACTTCTTCGTATTCTCGGTAGCTGGCAAATCCCTCGGACATACGCCACAATAAGAGGCAACTAAAGCCCAGCGCGATTACTGCTGCGAATAAGCTCATCAAAGTAATCTGGAGCTTTCCGGCATTGGCTGTAAAAATATCGGCTGAAACGTTTGATCCCGTGATTTGGCAATAGGGCAGGAAGCAAAAAATTGCGATTGCAATCCCCACTTCTGTAATTTCAAAATCACCAGGGAACGGCTTGTTTGCAAGAATATCAGCACAAATTGAATAGGCATTGACTAGAACAACGGACATTAATACCAGTCCACCAATCAGTGCCCAAACTTCACATATGCGATGGACACGATCATACATCCGTGCCCACCCTGACTGGTTACCCGTCATGCTATTTACTTCATATACTTGGATACAGTCGCAACGGCTGTATCATAAAATTTACGACCATCAATGCCTTTGGCATCCATCTCTTTAATCCAACGATCAACGACTGTTGCTGTTTTCTTTTCGAACTCAGCCCATTCAGCATCACTTAGTTGGATATGTGTATTGCCCGATTTTACGGCGACGGCAATGCCACCTTTTTCAGACGCATCCCAAATATTACCCACTTCGGTTTGCCATTCAGGGCCAGAATTATCCATAAAGATTTTCTGGATATCGGCAGGTAGATTATCCCAGACGCCTTGGTTCATGGCGATTTGGAAAGTTGCTGTTCCAAGGCGCTTTCCGCCGGGTCCCTCAATCTGATATTTGGTTTGTTCTTGAATTTTAAGCGGTGGGATAATTTCAAAAGGTATTAGTGCACCATCAACTACCTTTTTGGATAATGCTGCGGGCAATTCAGGAACCGAAGTTTTAACGGGACTTGCGCCCAAAGATTCCAAAACCCACGCACCAGTACGGGATGGGATACGGATTTTCAAACCCGCCATATCAGCAGGAGAGCGAATTTCTTTATCCACTGTATGGATAGCGTTACCACCATGTACGTGTAGAAGAAGTGGCTTTAACCCTTTATATTCAGCAGCAAGATAGTCAGGGAACATCTCAGCCATTGCACGATTTGTTGCAGCAGATTGACCTTGATGAACGCCGGGAAGTTCAAACACTTCCGTGCGCGGGAATAAGCCACTGGCATAACCGTTTAAAAACCAAGCCATATCCACAACACCATCGCGAACCTGACGTGGCAATTGAGGAGGACGCCCCCCTAAAGACATAGATGGGAAGATGTCAATTTTCACACGCCCATTCGACGCTTTTTCAATTCTCTCTGCCCAAGGCACCATCATTTTTGCATGAGCCGGTGATTTAGGGCTCAAAAAATGATGGAGTTTCAATTTAATTTCAGCAGCATTGGCAGCACTACCAACCATCACAATAGTGGCCACACCAATCGCCAGCACACCCATCTTTTTCATCAATTTCATGACTACTCTCTCCCAGTTAATATTATCTTTTAGATATTCTTGACCTTACAGCCAAGATCCGTGACTTTTCAGCAGATCCATCAACACACAATACCGAACAAAAAGAATGTCCTAACCATGTCCTTATGTAAAATTACTTTTTAAGCCTAATTCATAACCAAATTTCTCATGGTTTTGAGGGACAAATCTCTTCGACATTTAAAATCATCTCCGCCGCTACCCGCAAACCGGTTGCCGTCGCCATGACCATCTGCGGCAAAAGCATCCATTCCAACGTCCAACTTGAACCTGATCTTTCATTTTCGTGCATGAGAGTCTGGTGCATGGCCGAAGTTTGACTTGCATTGAATTTGGCAAGCGTCACAAGCAACTCACCCTGCACCGGATTTTGCTTATGCGGCATAGCTGATGACCCTCCGGCCCCCTTAAGCTTCACTTCGCCTACTTCGTTTTGAGCCATGAGCACAATATCTTGCCCAATTTTACCAATACTTCCGGAGACAATTGCCAACCAATTCGAAAAGTTTGTTAATTCATGCCTGCTGGTGTGCCAACACTCTGTATCATGTGACAAACCAAGCTTTTGTGCCAGAGTTTCTCGAACCATTGGCCCACTTGCACCAAACTTATCTAAAGTCCCCACAGCCCCACCGAACTGCACTTGCAATAATTGAGGCTTCAGTCTTTCTAGCGCCTGCACATGGGCCCTCAACGGAGATACCCACCCACGGATGCGGTGTGATGCGGCAATAGGGAGCGCGCGCTGCATACGCGTTCGCCCCATTAATTCAACGGAACCGAATTTTGACTCTAGTTCGTCCAATCCTTTAATCAGCGCTTTTAGGTTTGTTTGTAAATGTGGAATCAGACTTTTCAATCTCAGGATCAGGCTCGTATCGATTGCATCCTGACTGGTTGCGCCAAAATGAACATACTTACCATACTCATCTCCGACCTTTGCTCGAAGTTGTCGGATCAAGGCTGGGACAACGACACCATCGATTGCTGTGCCTTGCTTTAAATCCTGCCAATCCAACTCTATTTCGCTACATGTTTTTTCAATTTTGATTGCAGCGTCCATCGGAATAATCCTGTGTTCAGCTTCAGCCTGGGCAAGAGCTGTCTCGAACACCAGCATTTCGCGGACATCTTCTTCTGCAGAGAAATACTGCGCTATTTGGTCGTCTCCAAACAAACCGGACAAAAAAGGATGATCAAAAGGGGAAATTGACATAACGTATCCTTTAAGCCCCGGCGCTTTCATGAGCAGCTCTTGTACGCGCCTGTAGATCTCGTAAAGTTGTTATCTCCAACTCAGTTGGCGCAGGTGTTTCTTCCAATTCGCCCGCAAACTGTACGGCCCAACCACAAGATTTTTGGACCATATCACGGGTCACGCCGGGGTGAAGAGATGTAACAATGAACTCGCGTGTCTCAGGATCAGATTTCCAGATTGCTAAATCTGTAATGAGCAAAGTCGGTCCTTTGGTTTTAATGCCTGCTTTTTCTCGGGCATTCCCGCCGTCACCGTGCCCAAAGGAAGTGAAAAAATCGATTTTTTCGACCATTCCACGCAGAGACTGCTTCATAGTTATGAAAATTTCTCCGCAGGAGGACGCAATTTCAGGGGCTCCCCCGCCTCCTGGCAAACGAATAGAAGGATTATTGTAATTCCCAATTACTGTTGTATTGATATTACCAAATTTATCTAGTTGCGCAGCGCCAAGAAATCCAACCGACACATGACCGCCCTGCAACCAGTAACGAAACATCTCAGGGACTGAAACCGTCGTAACGGCCGTATCGCACAATTCCCCATCACCAATAGATAAAGGTAAAACGTCTGGGGCTGTCCCAATCGTTCCGCTTTCATAAATAAGAGCAATATCCGGCGCATGGGTAAGGCGCGCCACATTGCAGGCCGCAGAAGGAGCACCGATGCCAACAAAACAAACATCGTCATTACCAAGCGCGCGCGAGGCGGCAATTGTCATAATTTCGTCAGGAGTGAAATTCAATTCCATTACTTATTCTCCTTCAACAACGCAATACGCTCAGAAAACACACTGGGGCCCGTCTCAATCACATTCTTCTGCATCCATTCGCGAAACAGATCTCTGTCCGCTGCTATTTTGTCCCATTCCAAATAAGCCGCATTATCACGAATGTAATACCCGTGAGCGTAGGACGGATGCGCACCGCCGGGGATCTCACAAATGGAAGTCACGGCCCAACGGGGTAATATACAAGCGTTAGGATGCACATCGTCGAAATCATCAACGATCTCTTCCACCGTAACGACAGACCTTTTAGCCGCCAGCACAGCTTCTTTTTGAATACCAATAATGCCTTCAATCAAGACATCACCGCGCCGATTAGCTTTTTGCGCATGTATGAAACTGACATCGGGGCGTACGGACGGAACCGCAGCTAATACTTCGCCGGAAAAAGGGCAGGTAATTTCGCGAATATTATCATTCACGTCACGAAGCCCAACCCCCTTATACCCCCGAAAAACGGCTAGGGGCAAACCTGCAGCCCCCGCTTCATAGGCATTTGCCATAGCGGCGTGAGAGTGCTCTTCGATTTCAATTCCCTTTGGCCAGCTATTTTCAACAGCATCCCTCAGCCTACGCAATAGACCAACGCCCGGATTGCCAGCATAGGAGAAGATCAATTTCCGCACCATGCCCATACCGATCATCTGATCGTAAACCACATCGGGCGTCATCCGCACCAAGGTCAAATCTGTTCGCCCTTGCCGGATTGCTTCATGGGCCGCAGCATGTGGGATAAGATGGGTAAAGCCTTCAAAAGCAGCAATATCCCCATCGAACAGGTTCTCTGCAACTGCTTCTTTCAACGTCTGAAATTTAGCCATTACTTAAAATACTCTCAAATATCGAAAAAGACTGTTTCATTATCACCTTGCAGGTGAATATCGAATGTATATTCATTCCCTGCCTTGGTTCCAATCAAGGTTGAAACCCGATGGCGATGCTCTATACGCGCCAGAATTGGATCATCCGCATTAGCCGCCTCTTCATCAGAGAAATACATGCGTGTTTGCAAGCCAATATTTATACCTCGCGCAACGATCCATAAAGTGACATGAGGTGCCATCAAACGACCATCTTTAAACGGTACTTGGCCCGGTTTGACCGTCTCGAAAACAAATTCTCCGGATGTCATATCAGAGGGACAACGGCCCCAACCAGTGAAATTTGGATCAGCCTGCCCGCGCAGCTCCGTCGGGCTATTATAAAGGCCCTTAACGTCTGCTTGCCAGATTTCAACCAGCGCATCCTTAATAGGTGTACCGGTTCCATCCAACACACGGCCACGAATTGTGATCCGCGTGCCCTCCGTATCATCATTCAGCATTTTCGTGCCAAGATCGGTGGCATAAACACCCTCAAGTCCGGAAAAATTTGGTGTACATCCAATATGAACGTAAGGCCCTGCAGTTTGAGAGGGAGTTTCTTTAAAGTAGGTGAGTGGCTGTGTCATTAATTTCCCTCCCGGCGATTTTCAAACAAAGTGGATCGGCGGCCTCGTAGAATAATATCAAATTTATATGCAAGACTATCCATTGGAATAGCGCTTGCCATATCAAGGGGTGCAATCAACTGATTAATCGCATCTTTATCCCCAATTGATTGTACGATGGGGCATTTCCAGATCAACGGGTCCCCTTCAAAATACATTTGTGTGATCAAGCGTTGTGAAAAACCATGACCAAAGAGTGAAAAATGGATATGGGCGGGACGCCAGTCATTCACCCCATTTGGCCAAGGGTAGGCCCCGGGCTTAACTGTTCGGAAGCAATAACCGCCATTTTCATCTGTTATTGTCCGCCCGCAACCACCAAAATTGGGATCAAGCGGGGCCAGATAGGTTTCTTTTTTATGACGGTACCGACCGCCCGCATTTGCTTGCCAAAATTCGACAAGTGTTCCTTTAACCGGAACACCTCTCTCATCGAGCACTCGACCATGAACGACGATGCGCTCCCCGACCGGGGTTTGTCCGTCTTTCGAAAAATTGAGAAGCAAATCATTATCCAGCTCCCCCAATAAATTGTGGCCAAAAACGGGCCCTGTAACTTCACTCAACGTGCCATCAAGGGAGAGTAAAGGTTTCTGCGGTGACCTTAAAATACTAGTTTTGTACTTTGGGGTGTAGGCGTCCGGTTGCCAGTTTCTATCCCGCTGGAAGAAAGCACCGGTCTCTGGCTTTTGGTTACTCATTCACTCTCTCCGCTTGGCTGAGACTTCTCATCATCCATTTGTTGGAAAACCTCTTTTATTATTTTTATGGCACTATTTGCTGCGGGCACACCAGCATAAATGGCCACATGAAGCATGGCTTCGCAGATATCGTCACGTGTTGCTCCCGTATTTGCTGTTGCCCTTACATGCATGGCACATTCATCATAATGCCCAAGGGCCGCAAGCAATGCGATGGTTACGATTGATCTTTCTCTTTTAGACCATTGATCCCGAGACCAAACCAATCCCCACGCCCCTTCAGTGATCAGATCTTGAAAGGGTTCATCAAAATCTGTCGATTTCGCTTCGGCTCTTGCAACATGTGCTTCCCCTAAAACCAATTTCCGGGTTTCCCGGCCTTGTAAATACCGACTAGATGCAGTCTCAAGGGTGCTCATCAACGGTCTCCTGCATTTAAATTTTGTATAAATTCTTTTATCATCGCAGTGAAAATCTTCGGCTGTTCGACACAAGGAATATGCCCTGCATTTTCAATAACCTGATAGTGTGCATTTGGGATCAAATCCGCTAATTCTTGAACAAGCGCGGGCGGCGTCGCGGCATCCTGATCACCAACGAGGCAAAGGGTTGGGACTTTTATGTTCTTCGCTTGCGCGGTCAAGTCAGCATCCCGAATTGCCGCACATGTTCCAATATAGCCCGCTAAGTCCTGTCGCTCGAACATCGTCCGACATCCTTGATAAACGGAGTTTTCATCCTGCCGAAAATCTGGTGTGAACCAGCGCTCCATAACCGCATCAACCATTGGCGCTAGTCCACCTGCCTGCAAAGCATCTATTCTTTGTTGCCACATAGCGGGTGTGCCAATCACATGCGCAGTGTCACAAAGGGCAAGTGCTGAGACTAAATCAGGGCGACGCGCATACAGTCCTTGCGCAATCAAACCTCCGACGGATAACCCACAGAGGATAACTTGGGTGCATTTCAAATGATCAAGAAGAGCTTCTAAATCATCAACATGATCATCCAGCACATAGGGTGTCGAGCCAATATCAGATAAGCCGTGACCTCTTTTGTCATAGGTGACAATTGTAAAATCGCTCCGCAAATTCTCCATCACGTCATCCCAAATGCGGAAGTCAGTTCCCAATGAATTCGAGAAGACCAACACGGGTGCGTTTGGTTCTGTCTTTATGACCTGATAATGAATAGTCGTTTGACCGGTTTTCAAAAATTTCAAAACGCCCTCCTGTTGGCCTTATAAAATCAGATTGATTTTGTTAGGTAAAATGATATTTTTGATATTTCTCATAATCATTCAGTTATATTTATGAACCGCACGCGTATCAAATTTCGCCATCTACAAATCTTTATTGAGGTCGCACGTCAGAAAAGCGTCGGAAAGGCAGCTGACATTCTTGCGGTCAGCCAGCCTGCTGTTACCAAAACCATTAGGGAGCTTGAAGAAATTCTGGACGTTAAGCTTTTTGAAAAAGAAGGGCGCGGCATAAAGCTTAACCGAATAGGAGAGGTATTTCTCCGTCACGCAGGAGCCAGTGTTGCATCAGTTCTACAAGGAGTCGATTCTGTTAATCAAGCGCTTTTACAAACAGCACCACCTGTTCGAATTGGCGCATTACCAACGGTATCCGCCCGCATTATGCCAGATGCAATTGAAAGATATTTAAAAGAAAATGTCGGGAGTGAAATCAAGATCGTGACCGGAGAAAATTCGGTCCTTCTCTCTCAACTTCGGGCCGCAGAACTTGATATTGTTGTTGGCAGACTTGCAGCCCCAGAGACTATGATAGGCCTTGAATTTGAACATTTATACAGTGAACAAGTAGTGTTTGCCGTTAGGGCAGGCCACCCCCTTCTTGCCTCTGCCCAATTACGACTTGATAATCTTAGGGAATACACAATCTTGATGCCAACCAAAGCATCTGTAATCCGCCCCTTTGTTGAGCGGTTTTTAATTGCAAATGGTATCCCGGAGCTACCCACACAAATCGAAACCGTCTCAGATTCCTTTGGTCGCGCCTTTATTCGCTCAACCGACGCCGTATGGATTATCTCAAAAGGTGTCGTTCACAATGACCTTCAAGACGGCCGTATGATGTGCCTTCCTATAGATACAAGTGAGACACGCGGCGCCGTTGGCCTCACCACACGGGCAGGCTCAAAAGAAAATACATCCCTTGCCATCATGTCACAAAGTATCCGTGCGGCGGCAAACCATCAGTAAAAACCTTGTTGTTAATACGGTAAATCGAACAACAAAACGTCCGCACTGGTTTTGCTCTCAACAGAAATTAGCTCTTCGCCCTCAATAGCAAATCCATCTCCGGCGGTCGCAGATTGACCGTTTACGGTAGCGTCTCCTTTTACCATTTGAACCCAATATTTGCGGCCCGCATTTGGTATAAATTCGGCGATTTTTCCTTTTCCTAGTTTCCCAACCAACAGTCGCGCATCTTGTTTAATTAAAAGGGATCCATCTTCACCATCTTTTGAAACAACAACTCTGAATTGATCTTTCATTTCCTTGTATTTAAAAGATTTTTGCTGATAGTTCGGTTTTGTGTTTTGTTGATCTGGCATAATCCAAATTTGTAAAAATCTGACTTTTTTTTGCTTTGATCCATTAAATTCACTATGTGTTACACCCCGCCCAGCACTCATAATTTGTACATCACCAACGTTGATGACAGATCCAGTCCCCATACTGTCCTCATGAGCGAGAGACCCTTCAAAGACATATGAAATAATTTCCATATTCCGATGACCATGGGTGTCGAAGCCAGCTCCAGGAATAACCATATCGTCGTTAATAACTCTCAAGGGACCAAACCCCATATGGGCTGGGTCATAGAAATTGCCAAAAGAGAACGTATGCATACTCTTAAGCCACCCAGCGTCTGTGGGTCCTCGGTCGCCTCCGTGCCTTTTTGTTAACATTTTGTCATCTCCTGTTCATATGTAATCCATGCAGATGCAATGTAATCTGTAACAATTAATTTGATA
>Ga0209826_1002286_pt1 | contig 12722 bp, 13 predicted proteins | sample GOMGulsemesocosm_5_FD_184637 | JGI IMG/M metagenome (GOLD analysis project Ga0209826, IMG submission 184637) | Methane-oxidizing microbial communities from mesocosms in the Gulf of Mexico - GOM15C Gulf of Mexico (SPAdes) (version 2) | ecosystem: Environmental > Aquatic > Marine > Cold seeps... | reverse complement strand
TCGTAGGCTCACAGTTTTGCGCTCGGCTTCCTTCTCACAACACCTCGCGGTGTTGCAATTGCCGTCGGCTAGTAGTTATAATCACCTAAAACGTTAGGTGAAGTAGGTTCTCCTACAGGGGGCTTTCACCCCATTAGTTCACGCCCATGCTGGGCGTACACCAGTGCTTCCAGCCGACCGTAAAAAGCGGTCGTTAGCTAAAAAATCAACCTCCAATCTATTTTTTCAAAAAAATAATGAAATTAGGAATATTTGTAACTTTTGGTTTCAGTAGAACTTAGAGTTTTGCAAGAGGCTCTTTTGTTTGAGGATTTCTTTTGCCTATTGACACGGGCAGGCTAAAGGGTGACAGTTTTGTCGCACTTTATTATTTTGGCGCTTTACTTGCTTAAATTAAAAATTGGCTTTGATCGAGTTTCCAGCTGACTGATTTTAATCAGTATTAAACACTGTGAAGGTAATAATTTTTCGCTCTTTCGCGAAGATTGTGCATATCGAGCGTCATTGATTTTTATCTCTATTAACAACAATTAGGAAATGAATAATGAATAAAATAAAGAAAGTAGTAGCTTCCGCTACTATCATGGTCAGTTCTTTTATGCTGAGTCCTCATGCTAACGCATCTGCATACGGCGTCGGCTTTATAGATAACAAAGATTATACCACCGATACAAATAGCGGTTTAGATTGGCTGGATGTCACACTTTCGGTCAGCCAGTCTTATAATTACGTTAGTTCGCAGTTTGGAGTGAGAGGGGAATATGAGGGGTGGCGTTATGCCACAGGGATAGAGTTAGAGCATATGATTTCAAACTGGACTGGAATCCCTAGTATGGGAGTGTTTACGGATCGGATTACCCAACCTGAAGGTGCTATCGACGGTTTACACTTTCTTTTAGGCAGTACGTTGGACTCCAGCTCTATGGTAGATTACGGCAAAACGTTTGATGCACGTTTCGGATTTGAGGAAGGTGAAGGAGCAGACTCGGTTACTGGGATACTATATGATGCGTTTGATGATGATTGGAACTGGTTCGGTAGGATATGGGATGGCGATGCGCCATACTTTGATGCTGACAATGGAACCGATTTCACGAGCGTTCATCTTTCTACTTTTCACAAAGGCACGGATAGCTATGGAGTGGGGAGCTTCCTCGTCCGAGATACGCTCACTACCGTACCGGTCCCAGCTGCCGTCTGGCTTATGGGGTCTGGACTACTGGGATTAATGGGCTATTCTCGTAAGAAGAAGTCTCTATTTTCATTTTAACGTCACTTAACGCAGCTGTACACTAACGCCGCCAGCGCTTAACGTACTTATCAAGAATTAAAGCGATCTCATCGGAGGTCGCTTTGGTTTTTTTCTGTTGCTCAAAAGTAAATAACTAAAAGAGCGGGGTCAAGTCTTGCGTTTTGCATGTAATAAGGGAAATGCAGAAGGTCGGGGTCTGGTCTTGCAATGCCACATTTATTTTTCTAAAGGTATTGGCATGAGTTAAAATAGACAAATGTGTTATGGAAAGACTTGACCCCCAGAGTGTGCCTGACCCCCAGAGTGCTGAATTTAATAAATATAAAACTGACGCATCATTCCCAAATCATCATGCTCTAGATTATGGCAATGGTATAAAAAGAACGTAGAAGAAATAAAGAAAAGTATGATAAGAACTACTCAGTAGTTACTATGTTTGAGTTAAATTAATGACTTTAATTAATTATAGTAAAATTGGAATATGCCAACAGTATTAAGAATAGGTCCTCTTCGTTTCTTCTTTTATAGTAATGAAAATGGTGAACCAGCACACATTCATATACAGAGGGAAAGAATGTTGGCTAAATTTTGGTTAAAACCAGTTTCTTTGGCTAGTTCAACAAGATTTTCTCCAAAAGAATTGAGAAAACTTGAAACTTTAGTTATTGAAAATAGATAAACTTTTTTGGAGGCATGGAATGAGTACTTTAGCAGTTGAACTACACCCACAGGCTCACAGTATAAAATGTACAGATACAACTATTATAGTTGAGCTAATTGATGGCCGAACTATTTCAGCACCTTTAGTTTGGTTTCCTAGGCTATCTCAAGCAAGTAAAGAACAGCTGGAAAACTGGGAGTTATTAGGCGATGGAGAAGGAATTCATTGGCCAGATGTAGATGAAGATCTCAGTGTTACTGGATTACTGATAGGAACACATTAAAGAATGAAAGAACAAAACTAGCTTTGATGCGTAGAAAGTATGTGCGGATGACTGGTGAGTTTTATAACTTGGCATTCAACCAGCAGGTTCTTCTTATGCATAGTTTGTCGCGGTAAAAAAAGCCTGTCGTTTTCTAAGTATCGGATGTAAAACTGGCTGGTTAATTTAATGTTATTCTGTGTAAAAGTACTTTGTCGACTGACGGCACTGGGTCGGTAGCTGTCTATTAGTCCCAATAAAAATATTTTATTAATTACGCCATTTCATGAATCATGCTGTAGCGTATTATTAATTCCCACTAAAAACAATACATTTTCAGAAGCACTTGCGATAATAAGGGGCTTTTTTATATAAAGAAAAAACTATGACGCAAGTGAATTTTGATTCGGAAAGGAAACTGACCATTGAGGATATTTTAAGTTGGTTGAATAAAGACCAATTGATTTCAATGTCTGAAGAGGAATCGCTAAGAATTTATTCTGCTCGATGGGAAAATCGAGAGAAGGATTTAGTTGAGATTATTTGTAATTATCAAGAGCAAGAAGGGGCTCAGTTAAAGAAGAAGTTTACTAAAGAAAAATTATATGACTGGTTAGCCGCTAAGGTTTCTTTGCCTTTTTATTATATTGATCCGTTAAAAATTGATGTATCAACGGTGACTGCCATTTGCACTCAGCCGTATGCAGAAAGATTTAATATTTTACCGGTTAAAGTTGAGGAAGATGTGGTAACCGTTGCTGTCTCTGAGCCGTTTATACGTGAATGGGAGAAAGATCTTAAGCATCTTCATAATAAAGAATTTAAACGGGTACTGGCTAACGCGAAAGATATTAAACGTTATATCAGTGAGCTTTATGATTTTTCTAAATCGGTCAAAAGAGCCTCAAATCGAGCGGTAGAGAATAATGGTCAGCTAAATAATTTGGAGCAATTAGTTGAGCTGGGTAAAAAGAGTGATTTAGAAGTTAATAATCAGCATATTGTTAATTTGGTTAACTGGTTATTTCAATATGCTTTTGATCAACGAGCCAGTGATATCCATCTAGAACCGCGGCGAGAGCAAAGTAATGTACGATTTCGTATTGACGGGGTTATGCATCAGGTTTATCAAATCCCTACGCCCGTTATGGGGGCAGTGATTAGTCGTATTAAAATTTTAGGCAGGATGGATATTGCTGAAAAACGGCGTCCTCAGGATGGACGACTTAAAACGCTTAATGGCAATGTGGAAGTCGAGTTGCGCTTATCTACCATGCCAACTGCTTTTGGTGAAAAGGTTGTGATGCGAATTTTCGACCCCGAGGTGTTGTTAAAAGATTTTACTGCGCTAGGGTTCAACAAAAGCGAGCAGGTGATGTGGGCTGATATGACTCATCAAGCGCATGGCATTATCTTGGTGACAGGGCCTACTGGCTCAGGTAAAACAACCACCTTATATTCAACCTTAAAGCATTTGGCTACTTCAGAAATCAATTTATGTACGGTTGAAGATCCTATTGAATTAATTGAACCCAGTTTTAATCAAATGCAGGTGGATCATAAAATTGGACTGAACTTTGCTTCTGGGATTAGAACTTTAATGCGACAAGATCCTGATATTATCATGGTCGGTGAAATTCGAGATCTAGAAACGGCTGAAATGGCGATTCAAGCCTCTTTAACGGGACATTTGGTACTATCCACCTTGCATACTAATAATGCCCCTTCAGCGATGACACGATTATTAGAGTTAGGCGTAAAACCTTATTTGGTTAAATTAACTTTATTAGGGGTGATGGCACAACGACTTATTCGAACCTTGTGTCCAGACTGTAAAAGTCAGCAAGCGGTATCTGATGAGCAATGGCATGATCTGGTTAAGCCCTTCACAATTAAAAAGCCCGCCGCTATTTATCAGGCAGAAGGCTGTGCGGTATGTCGTAATACAGGTTATTTAGGTCGAATTGGGATTTATGAGGTGTTTAAAAATACTCCACTGATTCAAAAGCAGATTGTTGATAACTGCGATGCCAATATGATTACTAAATTAGCCATAAAAGATGGGATGAAGACTTTACGCTTAAGTGGGGTGGAGAAAATAATGGAAGGAATTACATCGATAGAAGAAGTGCTAAGAGTGGCCCCTGAAAATATTGAGGTATAGTTCCCCTTTTTATAAAACAGGGTCATCAGCGTCTTTTGCTGTGCGATATGGCTATATCTATGAGCAATGGGGATGAGGGGGGGTATTGAAAAATATGATCCCCCCTCTACGCTATATAGACAACGGTTTAAATCTTGCCGTCTAATCCCATTTGGAAATACTTATGGGTAATTTTGTCTTGGTTATCTAATAACCAGTCGATACCAGGCTCATTATTCATTGCTTTATGGATTGCTTGAGCAGTCGCTTTACGATGAATATCAAATAAGATTTGGTGATCTAAATTATCATCAGTTGCAACACTTGGGTTTAACCAAACTGAACAGATAATGCCTAAGTCGTTAGCTTTTTCTTTAGGGATGTCGCCCGCACGAACAGCATCTAAAACACCGTTAGCAATCGCAGCCTGAACTGTACCCATTAAGATATTAGTATAACGTGTGCTTTTAACGGTTACTTTGCTCACCATTAAAGTAACAGGGCGAACTTGAATATCAGTATTTAAAATAGCAAAGACTTTTGAGTGCCCGCTAGCTTGGTCACCGGTTAGTGTTGCTAGAGCCGTTCCAACTGGCCCATCTAACTCACCAATAACGATTTCTGGTTCAGCGGCTGTTCCTGGTGGTCCACCTGCAACAAGAGATTCACCCGTACGCATTATAATTCTTTCGCTCATATCTAACTCCAATAAAGCATTAATAATTTGAAGGCGTTAGAATACCATGAATTATCCATATCCTTAAGAGCCATGAGTCAAAAATTAAGCACAACTGATCATAGTCGAGATATTGCCGGCTTAAAGTATATCTACCCTGTTATCTCCAGAAGAGCGGGTGGCTTATCAATTGGTATCAATTTTAATACCAATAATGCCTGTAATTGGCGCTGTATTTATTGTCAGGTACCTGATTTGGTTAAGGGGAGCGCTCCTGAAATGGATTACAAGTTATTGGAGCAGGAATTACGCTTTTTTTTAAAGCAGGTTTTGGAGGGGGATTTTTATCAGCAATATGAGGTTCCTAAGCAAAATCAGGTCATTAAAGATATTGCAATCTCAGGTAATGGGGAGCCAACGAGTTTAAAAGGGTTTTCTCAAGCCATCAGTTTGATTGCTAAAGTTGCTACTGAGATGAAGGTGTTGCCAGAAAGTAAGTTTGTATTAATTACTAATGGTAGTTTAATGCACTTGGAGGATGTACAGGCAGGGTTGAAAATTTTAGACCAATATAATGGGGAAATTTGGTTTAAATTTGATAGTGCGACTGCATCTGCCCGAAAGAAAATTAATGATAGCAAGCAAACGACAGAAAAAACTTTGGCTAATCTAAAAGTAGCGACTGATTTGTGTAAAACCAGTTTGCAAACCTGTATGTTGAATTTTTTAACAGCTAAGGAAGCTGAGCAAGAGCAACAGGCTTATGTTGATTTATTAAAGGACAATCAAGTGAACATTAAAGAAGTTATGTTATATACGCTTGCGCGGCCTTCTTTACAGCCTGAAGCTGCGAGCTTGAATAAAATAGATGCTCAGTTAATGCGGCTATTTGCTGAAAAAATAAGAATATTAGGGTATCAGGTCAGTATTGCTTCCTAATAGGGCATAGCGAATTATCTAGTGCCCGTTGTGTTGTAAAGCTATTTACTCACGTTTTTTTGTAAATTTTTATGTCATGGCATCAAAAATTGAACCTAAATTTTCATCTTCCGTTTGTAAAATTTTAACAGCTGCCAAGGTTTCTATTTCTGCTTCTTTTAAACTAAGTAATGGTTTTAATATATCTGTTGAGCTAAATTCTGTACTGCCGACTTCTTCTTTAGCCACAGGCAATGTTGCAATAGTATGGGCTGCTTCAGCCGCTTTATGGTGAGCACTATTAATTAGGTTGAGTGCGCTTGATGATGGGTTGGTAATCATGCTGAAATCCTCCTTCAAAATATATTTTTATCATACTCCTTTATAGAAGTGCTGGAATAGAGATAGTTTCAGGTAAATACTTAAACTGTGAGCAAGGTTTAAGGAACCTCTGATCAAGTCCAATTATTTTTAGCTTGCTAAAACGGCCGATATTTTCCACCAAGATCGGCGCAATAGAATGACTATTACGCCTCACTTCGTGAAAAATAGCGACCGTTTTTTCGGCGCTAAATTCTAAGCAACTTAATCAGAGGCTCCTTAAGTTTATTTAATGGTTGTGGGGGGTGAGAATGGTGTTCTGGGCAGGTTTGCTGTTATCTGTTTCCGGATAATCCTGTGTGTAGTGCAGGCCTCGGCTTTCTTTACGTAATTGTGCGCTACGAATAATTAATTCTGCAACAATAACCAGATTTCTAAGTTCTAATAAGTCACTGGTCACTCTAAAGGTACCGTAATATTCTGCAATATCTTCTTTAAGTAACTCCACTCTTCGCATGGCACGGCTAAGACGTTTATCTGTGCGCACAATGCCAACGTAATCCCACATGAAACGGCGTAATTCATCCCAGTTATGAGACACTACAATTTCTTCATCGGAATCACTTACCTGAGATTCGTCCCAGTCAGGTAATGACAGGGGTAAAGGTATCCCAGGGAGTTGATTTAAAATATCCGAGGCGGCTCTTTCTGCAAAAACCAGGCATTCAAGTAAGGAATTGCTGGCCATTCTATTTGCGCCATGTAGCCCTGTACAGGCAACTTCACCAATGGCATATAAGCCTTGTATATCGGTTCTTGCATTAAGGTCGGTTAAAACACCTCCACAAGTGTAATGGGCAGCAGGGACAACAGGAATGGGTTGTTTAGTTATGTCTATATCTAAAGAAAGACATTGTTGGTAAATCGTTGGAAAATGCTGTTTAATAAAATCAGCTGGCTGGTGACTGATATCCAGATAGACGCATTCTATCCCATGTTTTTTAATTTCATTATCAATCGCTCTGGCGACGATGTCTCTAGGTGCTAATTCTAATTTTGGGTGATAATTGTGCATAAATGCAGAACCGTCAGGAAGAATCAGCTTTCCGCCTTCTCCCCGGACTGCTTCGCTAATTAAAAAAGAACGCTCTTTAGGGTGATAAAGACAGGTGGGATGGAATTGCATAAATTCCATATTACTGACTCTGCAGCCAGCTCTCCAGGCTAATGCAATGCCATCACCAGTCGATATTTGAGGGTTTGTAGAGTATAGATAAACTTTGTTTGCGCCACCAGTCGCTAGGATAACTATTTTAGCGGCAATAGATTTTACTTTATTATTTAATGTATTAAGGACATAGGCTCCATTAATTTGTGGCTTTGCCGAGTTCTTTTTATTAGCAATTAAATCAATAACATTGTGGTTCTCTAGTAAAGTGATGTTGGGGTGTGCTTGAGAGCCTTCGATCAGTGTTTGAGATAGCGCCTTGCCCGTTGCATCAGCGGTATGCACAATGCGGCGGTGAGAATGACCGCCCTCCTGATTTAAATGAAATGACTTTTCACCATTTTCTGACTGTCTTTGGGTGAACTCAACCCCTTGTTTTTTCAGCCACTCAATATTACCTTTGCCTTGTGAAACCGTTACTTTTACGGCTTCTTCATCACAGAGCCCCGCACCTGCAACGAGAGTGTCTTTAATATGTGATTCAATCGAATCATTTTTATCTAAAACAGCTGAAATTCCGCCTTGAGCATGATAAGTACTACCTGAATTTAAAGCGACTTTTGATAAAACCAGGATTTTAGCGTGATCAGCAAGTCTAAGAGCCAAACTAAGTCCTGCACCACCGCTGCCGATGATGAGAACATCATATCCATTTGAAAGAGTCATATAAAGAATTAATCGAGTGTTTGGTCGGTAAAATGATCGTTATTTTGATGAATATTAACACGATGGTAATTTTTTTTGTGATAATAGAACTTATAGGGTTAAATTCTGTCCACACAAACAACAAAGAAAAAAAGCGTGAAAGAACAAAAAGGGAATAATGCCGAACTGGATAAAGAATTAGTGCTGAAGGTACAGCAAGGGGATAAAGCTGCCTTTGATTTGTTGGTTATTAAATACCAACATCGTATTATCCAGTTGGTTAATCGATATGTTAAAGATCCAAGTGAAGCTCAGGATGTTGCACAGGAAGCTTTTATTAAAGCTTACCGTGCTTTAGGCAATTTTAGAGGAGACAGCGCTTTTTATACTTGGCTTTATAGAATAGCGATTAATACGGCTAAAAACTATTTGGTTTCTCGCAGTCGACGGTTTTCTGATTACCAGATTGATGTTCAGGATGCAGAACAAGTAGAGAATGTTCCTCAACTTAAAGGCATGGATACGCCAGAGTTTCTACTAATGAATGATGAGATTGTCAATGTGATTAAAGTGGCAATTGAAAAATTACCTGAAGAAATGAAGACTGCCATTATGTTAAGAGAGTTTGAAGGCTTGAGCTATGAGGAAATATCTCAAGCGATGGAATGTCCAGTGGGAACGGTGCGTTCTCGTATTTTTAGAGCAAGGGAAGCTATTGACGAAAAACTAGGTCCATTGCTTGATTAGAGGCTGATATAAAAAATGACCACAGAAATAAATCAAAAAATTTCACAATTCTTAGATGACGAGCTAGATCATGCCTGTCTGGATGAATTGTTACTTAAAATAAAACAACAACCCGAGTTGAAAGATAAAATTAGACGATATCAAATGATGACGCAGGCAATGACTTTGGATTCAGCTGTTATCGCTAATGTTGATTTTGTAACTAATATTGGGCAACAGCTTGATAAGGAACCACATCATTTATTACCAATACGGACGGTGAAAAAAGCTCAGAACAGGTTTTGGCAAAAAACATCTTTGGCCGTTGCTGCGACTGTTGCTTGTATTGCTGTTATTTTATCGCAGTCAGAACCGCTACAACAAACGCTGCCATCTCCGCAGCTTGCAAAGGCAGATACACAAGTGATAGAGGTTCCTGTGCAGCTTGCTTCAACTAAACCAACACAGCATGAGCGCTTAAAAGCGTATTTGCAGGCGCACAATGATGACCTGTATACACATGGCTCTTTAAATATGCAGCCATTAGTTCGAGTTGCTAGCTATGGGCAGGAATAATTAACATGTTGTTTCGAGTACTACTTGTTTTTTGCTTTTCTATTAGTTCGGTTTTTGCTTCTGAGTCAGAGGTCAATGGTGTGCAATGGCTTAAAAATATGAGCCAGGCAATGAAAACGCTTAATTATCAGGGAACGGTTGCTTTTTTTAAAAATGGTCGCCTGGATACGATGAAATATTTTCATGTATCAGAAGGTGGACGTGAGCAGGAAAGGTTGTTGGCACTCAATTCTCCCATGCGCGAGGTGATTAGAGAGGCTGGGACTATCCGCTGTGTGTTTAAAAAAACAAAAAAAAATGTACTTAATCATCGCCCCATTAATGATTCATTTATTATTGATTTACCCGATGATTTTTCAAACCTGGCATCTAGTTATCAAATGCTGATAGCTGATGAAGAGTCTGTTGCTATGCTCCCAGCGTATGTTCTTGCTATCGAACCGAAAGATGGCTATCGCTATAGAAGGAAGATATGGATAGATAAAGTCTCTTTTTTACCGTTAAAATCAGAAGTTTACGATCTTTCTGGTGTCACTGTTGAACAGGTGGTTTTTACTGATATAGAGGTGGGAGCTCAGTTAACTTTTGTCAATACTGATAATGAATCGAAGGATGTTGATGTTAAGCATGTTCATCAATCGGAATTGGCGCCTATTAACGAAGCCAGCTTTATTTTACAAAACTTGCCATTGAACTTTCATCTGGTATTTTTTACTCAAATGAATAGAAATGATTCAACACAAGCGGTTGAACATGTCTTGTTAAGTGATGGGTTTTCATCGGTTTCTGTCTATAAAGAAGCTAAAGCAAGTGACACTGAGGAAGGCTTGCAGACTTTAGGGTCAGTTAAATCCTTTACTCAGATTGTCGGTGATTTTCAAATAACTGTTATGGGTGAAGTACCGGCAAGAACAGTTCAGTTTATTGCGCAAGGCGTTAAACTTAAATAAATCATTTCTTTCTTAATTCTTTAAGGCCTCTCTGAATATAAGCAATATGTTCATAATGAGCAAAACAATTTTCAACGTGGAAGTGAGGCTTTAGCCTTGCAGATTCAGGCGAGCTAAAGCCTCACTTCCAAAAGACAACCTGTAAATTGAGCCATTTAATTTAATCAGAGGGTTGACTATCAATAATATTTAATCGTTTTAATAAACAATAGCTGGGGGTGATAGGTTTATAAATTGCCTTCACTTCCAAACAATAAGCTGTGAATAGCTCATCGTTATTTAATTTTTTTATTTCTAATGCCTATGGAGGGAATATGTACAGGAATATAGTATGGTCTTTTTTTCTAATATTAATCAACGTACCTGTTAATGCACAATTGCCTGACTTTACTGTGATGGTTAAAGATAATGGCGCGGCAGTTGTTAATATTAGTACGATTCAAAAGAAGCCAGAAGTAATGCAGTCAATAGAGGGGCAGCAGTTACCAGAAGGTATTCCTCCTCAAATGGAAGAACTGTTTAAACATTTTTTTAAGCAGCCCGGTGGAGGTTCCCATCCTAGGCAAAGAGAGGCTAAATCATTAGGTTCTGGTTTTATTATTTCTGAAGATGGTTATATTTTAACTAATCATCATGTCGTGAAAAATGCTGATGAAATTATTGTTAAGTTGAAAGATAGACGACAGTTAGTTGCTAAATTGATAGGGTCTGATGAAAGTACTGATATCGCTTTGTTACAAGTTGAAGCTAAAGGTTTGCCCGTTGTTAAAAAAGGTTCTTCTGAGCAGTTGCAGGTAGGTGAGTGGGTGTTGGCAATAGGCACGCCTTTTGGTTTTGAACAATCGGCTACAGCGGGTATTGTCAGTGCTAAAGGAAGAAGTTTACCTGGTGGTAACTATGTGCCTTTTATTCAAACTGATGTAGCCATTAACCCTGGGAATTCAGGTGGACCTCTCTTTAATATGAAAGGTGAAGTGGTTGGCGTTAATTCGCAAATTTATAGCCGTTCAGGTGGCTATATGGGCTTGTCTTTTGCTATTCCTATTGATGTAGTGATGAATGTTGTCGAGCAAATTAAGACTAAAGGGGTTGTTTCACGAGGTTGGCTGGGGGTGCAAATTCAAGATGTTACACGAGAGTTGGCTGAATCCTTTGGGATGGATAAACCCTATGGTGCTTTGGTTTCTAGAGTGACCAAAGCGAGTCCGGCAGAAAAAGCAGGATTGGAAATTGGCGATGTGATTGTTGAGTTTGATGGACATAGTATTGAAACATCAGGTAAATTGCCACCTGTCGTCGGTATGACTGCAATTGATGAGAAAGTTAAGGTGGTTGTTTTTAGAGAAGGGCGTAAGAAAACGATTAAAGTGGTGGTCGGGTTATTGGCTAATAAGGCAGTTTTGGCAGAAAAAAAACAAACTAAAGAACAGGTTAATCGTTTAGGATTGGTGGTGAAAGAGTTGTCTAAACTACAGCGGAGTGATTTGGGGATTGCTAAACAAGGGGTGATTGTTGGTGAGCTTAAAACAGGACCTGCTTTGACTGCTGGAATTCAAATCGGGGATGTTATCTTAAGAATTCAGAATAATGTTGTTCGGGGTATCGCTGATTTTGATAAAATAGTCAAAAATCTCTCAACTGGTCAGTCTGTTGCTGTTTTAATTCAACGCAGAGGCAGCCCGGTTTTTTTAGCATTAAAAGTAGATAAATAAACTGTGGATCAAAAAAACATAAGAAACTTCTCCATTATCGCGCATATCGATCATGGAAAATCAACGCTGGCTGATCGTTTTATTCAGATTTGTGGGGGCTTAAGCGATAGAGAAATGGAAGCTCAGGTTCTTGATTCTATGGATATTGAACGAGAACGTGGTATTACCATTAAGGCACAAAGTGTGACGTTGGATTATAAATCAGATGATGGGGAAACCTATCAGCTGAATTTTATTGATACGCCTGGACATGTGGATTTTTCATATGAAGTTTCACGATCACTTGCCGCCTGTGAAGGTGCGTTATTAGTTGTTGATGCTGCGCAAGGGGTGGAAGCGCAGAGTGTAGCAAACTGCTATACCGCAATTGAACAAGGTCTGGAAGTTGTACCTGTTTTAAATAAAATTGATTTACCTTCTGCTGAGCCTGAGCGGGTAATTGCTGAAATTGAGGATGTTATTGGGATTGATGCGGATGAAGCACTTAAAATTAGTGCGAAAACAGGGATTGGTATTGAGGGTGTTCTAGAGCAGTTAGTGGAAAAAGTGCCTGCACCGAGTGGTAATCCAGATGGCCCTTTACAAGCATTGATTATTGATTCCTGGTTTGATAACTACCTTGGGGTGGTTTCATTAGTCAAGGTTGTTAATG
>Ga0209826_1002282_pt1 | contig 12732 bp, 14 predicted proteins | sample GOMGulsemesocosm_5_FD_184637 | JGI IMG/M metagenome (GOLD analysis project Ga0209826, IMG submission 184637) | Methane-oxidizing microbial communities from mesocosms in the Gulf of Mexico - GOM15C Gulf of Mexico (SPAdes) (version 2) | ecosystem: Environmental > Aquatic > Marine > Cold seeps... | reverse complement strand
ACTCGTTATAAGTTGCCTTTGGTTGAGCAACCACAAGTACTTAAGCCACTTGCTTGCAATATAACACGTTATTTACTGCACGATGAACAAGCCACAGAGCTTGTAGTAAAGCGTTATGACGCAGCCATTAAATCTTTGGTTAATATCAGTAAAGGCATTATATCGCTTGGCTTAACCGATAGTGGCAGTACGGCTCAAAGTAATGATTTTGCCACAGTAGAAAGCGCAGGTTCAGTATTTTCTCGTCGCAATGCCAGTGAGTTTATTTAATGCCTGTTACAAGCCTTGATGTTGCTAGTTTAGTTGAGTTACGGCTAGACAATAAAGATGAGATTTTTGGCTCGGTAGAGTCGTTATTTGATTTTAGCGATCTAAAAGGCAAAACCATTCCCAAAGATAACATTGCTTATGTAGGTTTGGTTAGTGAACGGCCAATCAACAGTACTAGTGATAGTAGTGGCAATAGCCAAACCATTGAATGTACTGTTGGCGTAGTGATGGGCATTCATAGTCGTAATGATCGCACAGGCATAAAAGGTAATGCACTGTTACAGCAAAGTCGTGAATTACTTAAAAGCACCTTGCTCGGTTGGATGCCATCAGATGCAGACAGCGCTTTTAAATTTAAAAGCAGCAATTTAGTTGAAGTCGCCAAAAACGGCATTTGGTGGATGGAACAATTTACCGTGACATATTACTTATATTCGCCATTACAAAACGAATAAGCATTGATAGAGAGGCAATAATGAAAAAAAGATTAGGCACACCATTAATTCAATATAACGGCATAAACAAAGGCGGCTCAAGCTATCGTGATTTAGATGGTAATGAAATAACTGAGCAAGTATTTATTGAATTAAAGACTGATTTAAAGAAAAAACAATTAGCTCAAGAAAAATCGGCAGCTAAGCAAGTAAAAGCAACTAACACTCAAGCTAAGGAAAAATAAGCATGCGTGATTTAAACGAAACGGTTTTAATTGGTATTAACAGTGGCGCTTATGGCTCTGGGCAAGCATTAACCAATGTGCATGCTTTACCTGTATTTGATGTTGACTATAACCCTGAATTTGAAAAAACCGACATAAAAGAGGCGCGCGGCTTTGCGGGTGGTAATATCAGCCAAATCACCAGTGAGCACCAAGGCATTAAATTTAAAGTACTAATGCGTGGTTCGGGTAACGCTAATGTAGATGCTCCTACGCCTTATGGCGTGGCCCTGCGTTTATGCGGACAATTTCAAGCTATAACGGCAATTACTAACGTGCAGTACACTCTAATAGATACTGATTTTGAACATGGCGATATTTATTATTACATTGGTGAAGTACTCCACAAGTTAACGGGTGTGCGCGGGATGGTTGAATATGTTCATGATGTCGGTGGTTTAGATACCGCAGAGTTTACCTTTTTAGGGCTTGCAGTACCTGTAACTGAAGCGAGTGTTCCTGCTATTGATTGGTCAGGACTAGAAACCATGTTAGCCACCAATGCAGCCACGGTATCGGTATGTGATTTCTTAGGTCAAGATGTTGGACATGCCACCTTGCGCATTATTCCTGGACAAAAGTTCTATTACTTAAATATTTCAGGCCAAGAAGAAATTGACTGGGAAGGTCGCGAAGGCAGTCTCTCAATTCGCATTCCTGAGCCTAAACCGTCGGTTTTTAACTTTTGGGAGAAATTACGCCAGGGCGCACAAGGTGCGTTTAATTTTCAACGTGGTGTCGATATAACCGACAAAGGCAGTATTTTAGTGCAATCGATCTCAAATGCACAAATTACCGACGTTAAGCGAGTAAAAGAAAAAGGTCGTTTGTTCTTAGATATTAGCGCCAATATTGTACCGTTAACTGCTAATGCTGACATTACCACAGAAACCCGTTAATTAACCCAACATATTTTAAGTTTTAAGGAAGTCTCATGGCTTTAGTGTTATCCCAATTATTACAAAAGAAATCGTGGCAAAAAGTTGAAGTAACCATGCCTGCAGCCAGTGGTTTAGTCACTCAAAAATTTGAAGTGCAATTTATTTTACCTGAAAAGGATGAATTTAAAACGTTTGCTACTGAACACACGATGGTTGAATGCCTAGATAAATGGGTGGTTAATGCTCGTGGTATGCAAGCTGATGAAAGTAACGCCAAGGAAATAGAATTTACACCAGAAATAAAGCAGCAACTAATTAAAACCCCAGTGGTTAGCGCATCAATGTGGGAGTCATTACAGCATGCACTATCAGGTGGACGCGCAAAAAACTAATTGAGGCAGCACGTTACTGGGCGCGCTCTATTTATCAAGAATCACTTGATGAGCGCAAAGCCAAAATAGATAAGCAAGTACAGCGAATGCAGCGCTTTAAAGCACCGCAAGCGCTCATTGATAAAGTACTTGCTCAACTAGAGGCTGACATGACCCAGTTTGACGTGTGGCCAGAAAACCATTTGTCAGTAACACTTTTTTTGCTACTGCAAACCCAGTGGGATAGAAACCCCATGGATAATTCAATGCAAAACCTAAAGTGGGCAAGCATTGAGTCAGTAATAAAACGTCATCCTAATGCCAAAATATTGGATGAAGAGCAACAAGACAGTTTATTTTTTGACATTACCACTATGGAGCGTCATGCGCTCAGTGAAATAAACAGCATTAAGGCAGAGCAACAGCAATGAGCGACAAGCTAGTATTAAGCGTAGTACTAAACAGCGACAATAAAGGGCTAGTATCTGGCCTTAAAGTTGGCGGTGCCGAGCTTAAAAACTTTGGCGGCAATGCGGATAATGCAGGTAAAAACACCGAAAAACTAACGAAAAAAACCGACGGGACCACCAAGGCGATAGGCTCGTTAAAAGGCATTATGGCTACCCTAGGCTTTGGCGTTCTTGCCAAAGGTATGTTTGATTCAATTAGTAATACCCAAAAACTTCAGGCGCAACTAAAAACCATTACCGGTGATTTTACTTCTGCAGGTGCTGAACTTGATCGCTTAATTGGTTTTGCTAAAAAAACCCCTTTTACCATTGATCAAAGTGTTGACGCTTTCGCTAAATTAACGCACTTAGGTTTAAACCCATCCGAAAAAGCGATGATGAGCTACGGCAATACCGCCAGTGCTATGGGTAAAGACATGATGCAAATGGTGGAAGCCGTAGCCGATGCGTCAGTATTTGAATTTGAACGATTAAAAGAGTTTGGCATTAAAGCCAGTCAGCAAAAAGATAAAGTCAGTTTTACCTTTCAAGGCGTAACTACTACCGTTAAAAAGAACAGCAAAGAAATTCAAAACTATTTACTTGGTATTGGTAATACTAAATTTGCGGGTGCCATGGAAGACCAGATGAAAACCCTTGGCGCAAAGGTAAGTAATTTAGGCATTGCGGTTGATGTAACGTATAAAAAGTTAGGTGAAACGGGATTAGCTGACAATGCAGGGAAAGCAATTGATCATTTAGCTGATGGCGTTGAGTTACTAAGTGATAACTTACCTGGCGTTATAGATCATGTTGAAACCTTTGCCATGTTTTTTGCCGCGGGTGCCGCCATTCGTTATGCCCCTATATTATTTACCACCATGAAAACTAAGGTATTAGCCTATGGTGTTGCCGCAAAAGCAGCTGCGGTATCAACGGGGCTTATGGCGAAAAGTCAAGCCGCTTTGATGGCTCTATATGTAGGCTGGGAAATTGGCAGCTATATTAATGATGAATTTGTTGAAGCGCGTGTTGCAGGTCTTGCTTTTGTTGGTGCGATGGAAACAGGGTTTGTTAATCTTTCTTATGGCTTTAAGGTTGCCACCAAGGCCATTGATTTCGCCTGGACTAAAACGATTAATTTTATCTATACAAACTTTGCTGACTTATTAGGGTTTATTTCCAGTGGCGCAAAAATGCTAGGTATGAATGAATATGCTGAACAGTTCAATAAATGGGAGCAAGAAGTAAAAGCGAGTATTGACACGGGTAGTGATTTTGAAGAAACGATGAAAAGCCTGAATGATGAACGTGAAACGGCTATTGATACTATTGATGACACCATTGTTTCGTTAATTAATCATGAATATGCACAAGAGTCGAGCAAAGAAGAAACCAAAAAGAATACCGTTGTAGTCAAAGAAAATACGGTCGCTATTGATGAAAATAAAGTAAAGCTAACCGAAAATAAAACAGCATTAAACAAACTACAAGATGAGTTAGATCCAACTCGCGCCTTAACACGCGATTTAAACGTCAATCAAAACACTTTAAATAATGCTTTAAAACTCGGCACACTAAGTGCCGCTGACTACAAAGTTGCGACTCACGCTTTAAATGAAAAATTTACTGAACAAGTAGCTAAAACAGATAAAAGCAAAGAAAGTGTCAGCGCTTATGCAAAGTCGTGGGAAAAAGCGGTTGAGCGTGTTGATGAGGCGATTGCAGATGGTTGGCTTGATTTATTAGAAGGTAAATCAACCGATATTTTCGCAGGAATTTTAGAGGGTTTTAAGCGAATGCTTGCTGAAATGCTGCATTTGGCCCTCACCAAACCCATTATGCTAAATATTCAACAAAGCATTGGTTCAATGATACCAAATATGGGTGCTGGCTCTGCTATTACAGGTCTTTCTGGTGGCGGTGGATTAATGGGCGCAGGCTCAGGGCTTATGAATATGATTGGGGCTGGTGTTGGCGGCTCTATCATGGGGTTAGGCACAGGTATTTCAACCGTTGGCTCAATGTTAGGCATGAGTGGCTCAGTGGGATTGATGGGTGCTGGCATGACATCTACTGGCGCTATATTAGGCACTCAAGGTTTGTTTGGCGGTATGGGCGCAGCTATGGGTAATGCTGGCGCTATGTTTAGTGGTGGAGGCTTAATGGCTGGTATTGGTGCTGCTTTACCTGTTATTGGTATGGTTGCTGGTATTGCTTCTTTAGCCGACAGTTTAACGGGCGGCGGTTTGTTCGGTACTAGCTACAAAACCACTGATTATGGCGTTGATTTAGAGTACGATGATAGTCACTTTAGTGGCCAAAATTATGAAAACAAAAAGAAAAAACGTTCATTATTTCGCGGCAGTAAGCGTAAAACTGAATACACAGATTTAGACAGTGATGTTGTTAATGGCATGAATAGCTATTTTAATGGTGTTGAAAACCTGATTACCAGTGCGGCAGCCACCCTAAATATTACCGAAGTAGACAAGTCGTTTGGTTCATTTAATAACGAATTAGGTATTTCTTTTGGTATGTATGGCAAGTCAATAAATGCCAGTATGCAGCAGTATTTAGCCACTTTATCCAGTTTAGGTACCTCAGTTGAAGAATTTGATTTTAGTAGCACAGAAACCGTCGCTGAGTATTTAGAAAACTTTCAATCTGCGACTCGAATTAGTCTTGAAGACATGACAGATGAAGAGGCAACCCAAGCCATTCAAGCGTGGACACAAGCCACTGCAAACGAAATGATACAAGGGGTTTTTGGTGGTGTTATTGATGGTATGGCCGTTGGCGGTGAAGAGTTAACCGAAACATTAACCCGTGTTATTTATCAGCTTAATGTTGCAACGACTGCGTTTGATTCAATTAATATTAGCTTAACGGGCTTGTCTGACATTGCAGGTGTTTCAGCGGTGCAATATGCCGATGATGTTGCTAAAGCGGCTGGTGGCACAGAGCGTTTAACCGCCCTGGTAAAAACTTATCAAACTGCTTTTTTTACTCAAGAAGAGTTGCTTTCTACCCAATTAACCAATGCAGCCGCGCAAATGCATGCGGCACTTGATTTTATTGGCGCAGATCAAGCCGATTTTAGAGGTCAATTTGAAACAGCAACAGATGATGGTTTGGCTGCTAATCAAGTTGTGCAATGGTTAGAAACAGGCGCATTAATTACACAAGTGTCAGACATTACCGAGCAATTAATGGGCGTAGCGGGTGAAAGTGCTGCCGTCTTAATAGAGCAGGCATTACTTGAAGGTAAAGCCCTTGCAGACTCTATTGAAGCTGATGTCGGCGCAACAGATCCAGTTGTTGAGGCAACTGAAACGCAAACCCAAGAATTAACTACATCAATGAACGAACAATCGCAATTGATGCAAGATTTAAATACCACTACCAAAGAGCAACATAACGAGCAAATAACCGTGCTTGGCTCTATTGCTAATTTACTGTCTGAAAATTTAAGTCTATTTAATAATGCTACGCAGTCAAACAACAATGATGTTTCTAGCTTGGTTCAATCTATTAGCGAATTAGTTAGTAACTCGTCTTATCAGGGGGATGTTAATTATACTCAGCCGATTGTGGTTGCCCCAATAGTGGGTTCAGCCATATGAAGATAGTATTAGTAGAAGCTGATTATCTTGATAGTAATGGTGATAGCCATACTTTGTATTTGGCTAATGCCGCTTTTGGCAGTTCTTCAGGTGATAGCCCTGCACATCAACCTTATGATGATTATATTTTGGGTGGTTTAAAAATCACCTCAGCCATTGATGAGCTATTGCTTGGTGCTACGCAAGTACGTTTTAGCAATATTGAGATCGTAAATTTATTATCTGATGAAGTATTACAAGGCAATTTTTCAGATCAAGCGGTACGGGTTTATTATGGTGACCGAGGCAGTGATAAATCAGCTTTCACCTTAATTGTTTCGGCAATAGCACAAGACTTAATTACCATTGATGAGCAACGTTTAGCACTGCAGTTAAAAAGCCACGGTGATGCATTAACTAAGCCGCTGCAACAAATTGCCACGGGCGATATTGGCAACAACAAACCCATAGCTTATGGCCAGTGCGTCAATGTATCACCCGTAGTTAGCAATAAAAGCACCTTTACTTATAGCGTTAATGAAACACCAGTTAGCGCCATTACTGCACGTAAAGCAGGTGTAAGCGTAAGTAAAACCGATAACCTAAGCCAAGGTGAGTTTAGCTTAACGGCAAATCCTAGCGGTATGATTACTTGTGATGTTACCAGCAGCATTAACACGGCTAAAACCATTATTTTAGATGTATTAAATCGCGTTTCAATTACCGATATTGATAATGCTAGCCTTGATACCTTGCCTAATGATGCTATCGCGCTGTATTTAAACAATAATGAAACTGCCTTAACCTCCTTAGATTATGTGGTTAATAGTTTTGGTTATTTTTGGGCGTTTAAGCGCAGTGGTGAATTTTTTGTGGGCAATTATCAACTTGGCCAAACATCCACAGCCATACTTTATCCTGATGAAATAAAACAAAGCGGTATGAAAGTATTGCGCACTATTAAGCCAAGTGCTGATGTTGAATTAACTTATAACCTGAACTGGACAGCACAAGTAAACAGTTTAGATGCTAGCGTGAGCTTAACTGACCGTGAAAAATATCAAGCGTCAGGCTTACAAGTTACCGCTGAAAATGCAGGGATTTTAACGCAATTTCCTAACGCACAAACCCGTAAAGCAAAAACCTTATTAACTGAGCAAGTACCTGCACAAGCAGAAGTTGATAGACGGGCTGCATTACTTAATACCGTGCGCCGTATCTATCAAATTAAAGCTTTTAGCGTACCGTTTTCCTTTGAACTAGGACAAACCATTACCGTGATTTATCCCTTTTTAGGTTTTACCGAGGGTAAAGATGTTGTTGTGGTGTCAATTACTGATGATGTACTTAATGGCTTATCAACTATAGAGGTATTTGGCTAATGCCTAACGCAAGATTAATTATTGATAATGTTGCCGATGATGCAACTATCACCTTAACCACAGGCACTGAAATAGCAACCATGCCCGTGGCGCACCTGCAGCTTAATAATAAAAGCCGCAGCTTTAGAACTAATGATAAAGATATTGAATTAATCGTATCGCTTGCGCAATCGGCTTGGATAAGTGCTTTGTCACTATGGCGTGTTAATTTAACAGGAACGGCCACTGTAGCTATTACTGCATTAGATGTTCATAACAATGTGGTTTATGACTCAGGCTTTATGCCAGCGTTTGAAACTAAAACCTTAAACGAAATGCTATGGGGAATTGATCCTCTAGCTGTGAGTGTATTTACAGGCTGGCGTTTAACTTTTTCAGTGTTTTGGTTTGCCTTGGTTGTTGCCAAAACCATTAAAATACGCATTAAAGATTTAGATAACCCTGAGCCACTTGAGCTAAACCGTTTATATATAGGGTATGCGTTAGAGCCTGAATATAATTTTACCTGGGGCGATACCTTAACCTGGCAAGATAAATCTAAAAGTCACAATACGGCAGGCGGAAGTAGTTACAGCGTTGAAAGCGAAGTCTGGCGCGAGTCAAATCTTCAGCTCAATAATATTACCGAAGCTGATCGACCTCATTTTTCTGAAGCATTTAGAAAAGTAGGCACACAAAAAGATTGGTTTGTATCACTTTACCCTGAAGCAGGTGGTCAGTTAGAGCGTGATTACACCTTTGCCACAAAATGTAAAAAATCGGTAACGGTGAAGCGCGAAAACGGTCGTTTTTATCAAGCAAAATTATCATTAAGAGAGGCATAAATGGCGGTTGTTCAATTTACAGGTGGTGAAAAAGGTGACGAGGTCGTGGCTAAACTCAATCAGATGAGTACTGAGGCTGGTGACACACAGCAAGCTAAAACTGCAGCCGTGCAAGCAGTAAGTGATGCTCAAGGTAAAGTTGATTTGGCAGAAGCTGCCTTGGCACTCGCAATAACTGCAAAGAATCAAGCCGAAGCAATAGCGCTTGGTGATATTAACGGCACAAACCCTGATTTTGCCAGTGTAAAAGTGGCGGGTGTTGATGTTGCTACAGCGAATGATATTTCAAACATAGACGACACTTTTGGTTTGCACCAACAACAACTCACGATTATTAAACGAATTGCAAGAGCAGGATTAGTTATATGAGTCTTATTAAAACAAAATTACGCACTGAAATGCAGTTAAGGCTTGATGCGCTGCCAAACCCATCAACACCCGATGTTATTTTAAATAGAGCAACAGAAGCCGTTAAACAAGGGTTAGATTTAGCTCACATTACAACGGTATTAAATGCCGCTATTTTGTTAGTTGATGACACTACTACTGGTGATGAAATGTTTGATCTAAATGCCGCCTGTTTAGCGATAGAGCCAAAACAAACGTCACTATTTACTAATAAACAAACCTTTACTACCTCTGCTAATTTTACCGTACCTGAAGGTGTGTATGAAGTTTGGGTTACATTAGTTGGCGGTGGTGCTTCGGGTGGTACAGCATACGGCACTGGCTATTATGGCGGTGGCGGTAATTCAGGCGGCGTATTGGTTAGAGAGAAAATAACCGTAGCACCTGGTCAGGTTTTAATTGTAACTGTTGGAGTGGGCGGCACTAACCAAGGCACAGGAGGCAACACATCTATTGACACATTAGTAGTGTCGGGTGGGTCATATAGCCAAGTTGCCGCTGGCGGTGATTTAGGTCAACTCGCTACTTCTAATGGCCCAGGCAAGGGATGCGGCGGTTTTTCTATCGGAGAGCTTGGTGCAGGAGCTGGTGCAGGAGGCAATGGCTCTGCTGGACAAACAAATTCATACGGCCCTTATTACCCGGGTAATGATGGCGTTGTAATTATAGAGTGGTCCTAAAATGAAATACGCAATAATAAAAAATGAAATAGTTACCAATATTGTACGCTCTGATAGCGCATTGTTGAGTAACTGGATAGCGATTCTTGATGGTCAAAGCGTTCAAATTGATGATGGTTATGTCGACGGTTCTTTTGTGTCTAATGCACAAGAGCAAACACCCGTCATCACCATAAATGCCTTGGTCAATGGTCAAACGTTCTTAAGCGCAAATCAAAACGACACTGTTAACTTTACTGCCTCATTTAGCGATAAAACGCTAAATATCCCCAAACTAGAAATATCAGTTGTTGATAGAGTTGATGGTTTAATCGAAAACCTAAGTATGGCTGTTGTTGATGGTGAAGGCACAGGCTCGCTAATCGTTGATAAAAAAATTGATTACTTACTAACTAATGCAGGTATTAACTTTCACAAAAAAGCAATCGCAGTAGAGCTGCAGCTTGTGAATGAATTAGTCATTCGAGTCAGCTAATGAACAAAATAACAAAACAAGGCGACTGGACGTTTGAACTCAAGCAAGTATTTTGCAGAAAAACACTTGTTCACGGTGAAGAGTTTAAAGCGTCAGCAGTTATTACGATAACTGATGGAGAACCGCATATTGAGCTGTTAATTAATAAGCAAAGCGATGCGTTTACCAAACTAGATTATCGAGAGTTTTTAGCGCAGTTAGGTTTTGAAAATGTAAAGTTTGCCAGGTTTAAAAACAGCAACAAAAAAGAGGTTAATAAAGCAGTATGAGTGTAACAGTCAAAACAGAATCACAACTACCTAACGGTAAAGTAAGACGTAGATATGAAGTCACCCTAACAGATTTGTTAGGAAATGCTCATACTGAAATTGTAGGTATGTTTAACCATGAGCCAACTAATGATGGCTCAGAAGTAGAAGCTCAAGTTTTAGCGTCTAAGAAAGAACAGGAACAAGAACAGTATAAAGAAGCTATTCGTAAAGCTGCCAATCCTTTTCTTGTAGATTCATTGTGGAATACACGCAATGAACTATTAAAAGCTGTATTAGATGAAGCTTTAACACTACCTGCTACTGACCCTATAACTTACAACGGCTTACCATACTTACAACTAATATCTGATGTTGAACTAATGACTGTATATTCTAAAGACCAAGCATGGGTTGACGCCCTAAGACTACAAGCCAGTAGCTTATTAGATGCTAAAGCTAGTTTAGATAACTATCAGGCGGTGTTGTGATGACTAAATATGCTTATGTTAAATTCGTAACAGGAGTGTTTGAAGGTACTAGCGTTACAGATACCACTCAAGCAACAAAACAAACTGGCTCGTTCGGTACTGGAAACTTAACTACCGCAAATTGTTACGCGTCAATTATAGATGCTATCACCTACGGAAACTTAGGAATAGGTGACTATATAATAGTCAGTAATGTGCATTTATACACATACATAGCTAATACTACATATGACTACACTTCCACCATATCTATTATAAGCGTGAATGATATAAATGTAACACAAGAGCTTTTAGGAGCAAAAGAAAGCACAGGAGTCTTCATTTTACGTATGGATTCAGCAGTTTCGGTTGCAGTTACCTTGTTTAGTATGAAGTTTTCTTCTGGCAGTTATATATATATAGCGGATGACTACTTAAAATTAAAATCTGTTAGGTCAGTTTTTAGTGTTGTCGGGGGAGGTAGAGTACAACCACAGTCAGGCGTCTATCTAAATCTAATAGACTCCACTCTAGATGCTACTCCTTATTTATCAGTGTATGCAGGAGGGGTAGCCTTAATAGACAACCTAAAGTGGACTAACAAGTCAGCCAATCTTTATTGTTTTTATTTGAATGCTAACACAACAGCAATGGAAGTGGTCAATACTGACTTTACTATAATAGGGGACGGTACTAGCAGCATTGTGCGGTCTACTGCAGCAAATAAAGTATTACTAAGAAATTGCAAGTTAAGTGCAAGTCATAACTTATTATACCCTGGGGCTGTTGCAGGCACAGAGTTAGACCTAATATCTTGTGATGCTGGCAATGGTTATCATTATTTCTATAATTGGCGGTACGAAGGAGAGATAACAGAAAGCACTTTAACGTACCTACACGCAAAATATGATGCTACAAACAAATATTCAGCATTAGTGAATTCAAGCAGTCACGCTAATATAGGCTCACCGTTAAAATACAAAATAATAGAAATGGCTGCACAAAACTTATCCCTGACAGATACAACTTACAGAGTTAATATACTACTAGATACTGACACAGTAGCGACATTAACAGACGCTAACTTTTGGGTAGAACTATCACATAACGACAATGTGTCACTAGCTTTAGGAAAAGTAGTATCTAGTAGAAATACTGATATTTTAGCGACAGGTACAGAGTTAGCGTTAAGTTCTGAAGTTTGGCAAGGAACACTACCGACTAACACTAAAGCCTATCAAGTCGATATTACATTAAGCGCTGCTCAACTAACTAATGTTACTAATGGTAATGTCGTTATAACCGTTAATCTAGCAGTAGCGAATGCTGATGTTTATGTTTGCCCTGCAGTAATGATAGGTACATAGCATGGCTTTTGTAATACCAACAACATTAAGATTAACTCAGAGTGATATAGTCAATTTAGACTACTTAACCGCTGATAATGCCGCTAGATTAACACAAGGTGGAATAGTTGGTAACGGGTTAAGCTTTAGTGTTGGTGGTGCAATATCAGGGCAACCTATAGTAATCATCCAAACCGAACAACTAACCCAATCACAGCTTTTTACCATATCATCACTTAATAGTGTTAATGCTATTGTAAGTGAATCATTAGCTCAGTCTCAGTTGTTAAGCACCATAACTAACAATCAAACAGCGTTGGTGGTTACCGAGCAAAAAACTGAATGCGTACTGCAAGCTATAGCCACCATCAACAACCTAATAACGGTTATTACCGAGCAGTTAACGCAAAGTACAGCAACTGACATCAATGAAGCACAGTTAATTTATGCGGTTCAATCTCAGCAACTAACCGAAGCGGTAACCGTCGTTGTAGCAACAGATGGCGCGCAAGGTGTTAACGTTGTGGTGACTCAGCAAGAAAGCCATGCACAAGTGGCATATCTTGAAGAAGTACAACAGGTGCAAGCTGTTATCACACAACAAC
>Ga0209826_1002281_pt1 | contig 12734 bp, 9 predicted proteins | sample GOMGulsemesocosm_5_FD_184637 | JGI IMG/M metagenome (GOLD analysis project Ga0209826, IMG submission 184637) | Methane-oxidizing microbial communities from mesocosms in the Gulf of Mexico - GOM15C Gulf of Mexico (SPAdes) (version 2) | ecosystem: Environmental > Aquatic > Marine > Cold seeps... | reverse complement strand
TTATTCCGCAAGAAATTACAGAGCCCTGGAAAGCTGATTTTGGTGTTGATACCCAGGAAGCTATGCACCTAGGGGATTACTTTGCCCACCTGTGTTTTTCTAAGCGCTCACTGGGTGGCGCCAGAGCTATCGATCTAAAACAACGGGTCGACCTCTATTTGAAAAAAGAGAGAGCAGATAACAACTCACGGAATGATAAAGCCGCGGTTATCGATAAGTGATAGCACCTAAGCCACACATACAGCGTGATAACTACTGAGACTTTTTACCCACAGAATTTGTGGATAAGCATGTAGCTAACTGAAGGTGATAGGGCTGAAAGCTGCGAGTATGTTGGTGGAACGTGGTTTGTTGCTTCTTTGATCAATAGAGCAAATGATGCTGCTCATCTGCTTATTGAATTATTATATAACATACCACCATATAAAAATAGTTTGCTGCCAAACTGAAACACCTGATAGATAACCACCAAATACCACCCCGTAGAAACATAATCAAAATCTGAAACAACATCTTTCAAGCCACTAAAAAAAGTTATCAGTAAATGAATCAAACCCACTAAGGTGGAGGTATGTTATATACCGATTACGACTTAAGTCTAATAATGCCCATCCATCCATGAACACCGAAGGTGTCAATTATACCGTCCTATTACCGACCGACATTCACGCACCTAATAGACTGAATTAGTATTAACGCTGCAAATCAGAGCCATTTCAAATATAATTTACGGCTATATTTTATGGAATGCATCATCAATGAAGCGTAAGACAAGCAGTATTCAGCAGGCTTCTGTAAAGGTTAAATCAGGCCCCTACCATCATGGCCATTTAAAAGAATCACTGATAGAAGCCGCCAAGGTTATTCTTGAGCGAGACGGTGCCGATGCGCTTTCGTTGCGAGCCATAGCCGCCGAAGTTGGCGTATCACATACCGCACCCTACTCACATTTTAAAAATAAAAAAGAGCTTATTAAAGCCATTTCAGAAATGGGTTACGAGTTGTTGGCGACAACCTTTTCGGCCGATGTGGCATCACAAAAAAACAAACCTGATGACCTTATACTCTCTTATGGGGCATCGTATCTTCGCTTCGCCTTGGCTAATCCACAGCTCTACCGCCTTATGTTAGGCCAAGTTGAAACACGCGGATTAAAGGAATCGGCCACCCCAGTGGCACTGGATGTCACAAGGGATAGTATTACCTTAAAACGACCTTTCTTAATGCTGAGTAACGCACTGGAAGAAGAGTTAAAAGACAAGCAAGCCGCAAGGCATAAAGCCTTGGGGGCATGGGCGTTGGTGCACGGGCTCTCAGCCCTCTTGATTGAGGGACATCTTAGTGTACCCGACGATCACGATTTACAATCTTTCCTAGCCACTCTCGCTTTTCGACGCTAGAAATGATCGCAGTGAGTAACACTAAATCTATTCACCACCGCGATCCTGGTTAACCATCCTTAGCGATATTATTCAGACATGTTTTAGGTTTGAATTTCAATGTCCTCAGTCGGAAAGGCGACACAGGAGTGACACCAACCATACTGAGCATCCGTTTTTCGCAGGTGGGCTTCTGCCGGGTTAAACACTGAGCCGCTAATAACTTTGACACGACATAAGCTGCACTCCCCCGAGCGACAGGCGTTTTCTGCAGTATAACCATTGCGCTCCATGCTGTTTAATAACGGCTCATCAACCCGTGCCTGAAAACTGCCTTGCCCCGAAATGGTCACGGTTACTTCTTCTGTGGGCTTCAGGTTTTCAGGCCAGTGTTCCAAACCTTCAGGGTTCTTGGGTGGGCCATTGGCTTCAATTCGAATATGGCGCGGTTTAACCTCCATGGCTTGTAAAGCTTGACTGCAGGATTCATTGAAAGGCGTCGGGCCACACAAATAAAACATCTTCTGATCAATTGCGCCGATTAATTCACGCAACCGAGCTTCACTAAGACGGCCGGTCAAACCCTTATAATCCTGCGAAGGACGAGAGATGACTTTATGGTATTGCAAAAAATCACACTCAGCGTCAAGTTGCTTGAGCTCTTCGTCAAAAATCACATCCGTCTCGAAACTTGAAAGATAGATCAGGTGAAATTTGTAATCCAACTGTCTATCCGCAATCTCGCGAATCATACTGCGCGCCGGCGCAATACCGGAACCCCCAGCGATGAACACCAACTCTTTCGCAGGAAAAAGTGGGTTATGGTAAAAGGTACCCATAGGACCACTGCTGATCAGAAGATCACCTAGCTTAATGGCATCCAGTAGATGATGCGTCACAAAGCCTGGGGTCGCTCGCTTGATGGTCAGATCGTAATAGTCTCTGGTTTGCGATGACGATGAGATCGCATAGGGGCGTGCGCTATCAGTGCCATCAATATTCACAAACACATTTATATATTGCCCCGCTTGAAAAGGCGGCAACAGCGATCGATCAACGGCCGCGAAGCGCAGCGTTTTTGTTGACGCTGTGTCTTTAAAAATATCAATCACCTCCAGAGTTAAACGTTTGGGGTGCAGTTGATTAATATTTTTTGATACCTTGCCAACATGTTCTGAAAAGTCTGTGCCCTTAAGCGCTAACTGCTGTTGATGATTTAACGCTTCTTGATAGCCAACGACCTGAGTGAAAACGGAATCGGATGATACTTTTTGATTAGGCATGTTCGATGGCCTCTGCTGGTTCTTGTGCTTTCATGATGTAACTCAACGCGGATCGTGCAGTCGTCTGACCACTCATATAGGTCGGCTGAAAACCGCCCATGCCGTACCAGGCACTGGCCATGTAAAGTCCATCAATGGCATCCATGCGTTCACGAAATACTGCGCCATCTTGGGTATTCTGATCAAACCCGTAAATAGCGCCCCCAGGGGTATTGAGGTAACGCATCATCGTGCGTGGCGTAGCGACTTCTATCTCTTCAAGGTGTTCCTGTATTCCAGGGTATACCTGCTCGGCATAATCAATTAAATCCTGTGCCAATCTGTACTTGGTTTCAGCGTACTGATCATCCGGTACACAATCCCATGGTTCGCCAAACTGCAGGCAGAGAATCGAGAGCGAGGTTTTACCTACCGGTGCAAAATCAGGGTCTTCCAAGTTATAACAGGTAACCATAATGCTGGAGGGTTTATCGAGTGTGTGCATGGTCGCCACCGCTTTCTCTTCATCACGGTCATCGGTAATAAAGGTGGATGCACACTTAATTCCCAACTGCTCTGGTGGGCAATCAACACCCACGTAGAGTACCAGTGCCGAGGTGCCCAAACGACGCGACTTCAAATCTCGGCTTACCTGCTCTGGAGCCTTCGGCATGTCCAGTAATTCATGGTAAGTATGAATAGGGCTCGCGTTAGAAATGACGGTTTTACATTTGAAAACTTCGCCGCTTTCGTCCTTTACGCCACTCACAGAGCCGTTCTCCATTAGTATCTTTTCGGCGCCGCAATTAAATTTCACCTGCCCTCCCGCTTGCTGAAAGGACTCCAGTAGAGCGCTGGAAATTGCCTGTGAACCGCCCTTGATGTGTGCCGGCTTAAACTTGGCGTAGCTGTAGATCATGATAGCCAAATCTACAAAAGGCATATCCTTTGTCGGTACACCTATGTAACACCAATAGGCGCTCAATACCGCAATGAGGTCTGGATCATTAAAATGTTCGTTAAAAACATCTTTAGCGGGTCGAAGACCATCGCGTTTGTAGTTAGCACACTGGTTGTCTAAAAACTCAGAATCGTTATTAGCTTGTAGCTGACGAACGTTAATGAAGGCTTCAAAACTCACCATTTCAATCAACTGCAGAAATGGAGGGATAGCCTCTGCTTCATGTGGAAACTGTTCAATCAGCACTCTCTGTAAATCATGCCAGTCGGCTGGCAGAGTCATATCAATCTCATCGGGTATGACCAATCGATAGAGGTCATGCTCCTCGACCACCTCAATCTTATCCATAATGCCAAGCTCGGCGAAGATCTGACGCATCACAAATGGCTCAGAGTCTGTGCCCATACCGCTGAGCTGATGCAGGGCCACTTCAAATTCAAATTCACCACGCACAAAGGATGTCGCACAACCTCCGGGAATATTATGACGCTCCAGCAGTAGGGTTTTTGCCCCGCCTCTCTGTAGCGTCGTCGCGGCTGTCAGCCCGGCATTACCCGAGCCTATTACAATGGCGTCAAATTCTGTCATTTACGTCTGCTCCTGATTTCAGTCGATCTCAACATCAACTTACAACTAAACACTGTTAAGTTACAACCAAAGATTAGCGACAGAACTTAACAGTGTCAAGATTGGATTGTAATCCCATAGACCTGAGAGACAAATAACCCGCCATTAGGGAGTCAGCGAGCATAGTTAACTTCAGAAGGTATGTTATATAATGAAGTCAGTCACAACATTCAAACCGCGCTTAAAGCACCGAGAACGCTATGGAAATCCAACATTGGGTACAAGAAGTTAAACACCTGCTCGCCGAGTTTAATGAGCGTTTGGAGGGTTTAAGGGTCAGTATTGTGCAGGACACAGGTTACGCCTTCTACCAAACCGACAACTGCCCAGCACTGCTCGGCACACAGGCGAGGCAAGCTATCTGCCAACACCTGGGCAATAACCATTGGACGGTATTCGAACCCAACAATACCGGGCCGAACAAAGCCAACCACATGGCCGCCGTCGCCTGTTCAGCGCAAACACTGGCACTGGCGGCTGAGCTTAACAGGGCAAAAAAAGCCTTCGAGATAAAACACATCAGCATCCGCAAGAGTATTCTAGAGCGCCGAGGGCAATCACAAAAAACCGCTACTGAGGTATTTCGCCAACAGATTCTCAACGCGCTCGGTGAAAAACTTTTGAACCTGGACGCCGTAGATCGTCAAGTGCCTATATTTGAGCAACCCGCCACACGCATCACCTGGTTATTCAACACAACCAGTGCAAGCCAACGTAAAACCATCGCCGATGCAAAAGCCGTGCTTAATGAATGGATGGCCGCCGCAGGCGACGATAGGCATAAAGAACTCACCGATGAACTGGATAGCCTGGATCAATACCCAGAAGACACAGCGGTTGCCTTTCGCAACAGAAAACCCGTCACTTCGCTCAAGTTCAGGGCCACCTCAAAGCTGCCGGGAGCCCAGGCCATTCACTACGCGGATTATGGTAGAAACCCTGTGCTGTTTTTAAATGAGGGCACACAACCATTATTAAGGCTGCCACCAGAGATCACCGGTGAGTCAAAGATTAAAAGAAAAGGACGCCCAAAAACGATCAGTGATCAACATGTTTCGCCTTCGCTTAAGAACTGGTTTTGGTACAACGCCGTTAATTCACCGATCACCGCCTCCGCCAGTGCTGCTATTGAAGATACAGACGATGGAAACTTACTGGGAGCATAGTGTGGCCGTTTACGGCCCGAAACGTACATTACCCTGCATGTAATAGCGTTGGCTTCCTATTGCGACTCCTCACAGGTCATGTCTGTATGATAACGTCATTGTAACTATCATTTAATAATCCTATAGAGACCAATATGAGCTGGCAACGCAAGGTAATAACCATACTGACATTACTGATGACAATTATTGCCACAGGCTTAGCTTATATAGTGAATGTGTATAAAGCTACGCCGGTAAACCCTGCGTGGGAACTGAGCCCTGGTAGCAAAATTGTGGGAGCTGTCACTGTTAGATATTCCGGTACAGCCACCCTACTATTTGATGATGGGGAAACCCAGTGGCTAGTGGACGGCTGGTTTTCACGCCCGAATTCATTGCAGCTAGCGCTAGGAGAAATAGAACCCAACATGGAGGACATAGATTATGGTCTTTCCGCTAATAAAATTGACAGACTTGCGGCAGTCATCCCCATACATTCGCATTTCGACCATGCCATGGATGCCCCCGAAGTTGCCAAGCGTACCGGTGCGCTATTAATAGGCTCTGAATCTACCGCGAATATTGCGCGCGGCTGGGGCTTAAGTGAAAGCCAAATAAAAGTAGCAATAGATCGCGAACCAATACATATTGGGGCATTTGTTATTACCCCTATCGAGTCAAAACATTTTGAATTTTCTGACCCAGTGATACGTGAACAAGCACTCAGTAATCCAAAAATTACATCGCCACTTAATACCCCAGCCAAAGCCCTCGATTACCGAGCAGGTAAGGTTTATGTGTTACACGTTAGTCACCCCAAAGGTAGCTGGGTAATTGCAGGTAGCGCGGGGTTCGAGAAAGACGGCCTGAATGGCTTTCAGGCCGACACACTGTTTTTAGGTATTGGGGGTATTGGTAGCCAAACATTACAATACCGCGAAGACTATTGGGCCGAAACAGTGGGCCAGATTTCACCCAATAGAATTATTCCAATTCATTTTGATAGTCTTATCGCTCCAATAGATGGGCCAATGCAAGGCCCCTCACTGGTAGAGTTTTTCTTATCTGGTGGGCTAGACAACACGAAAACGTTCTTACAAGAAAAAGAGGCTTCAGACCCAGCGATAAGCTTTAATACTTTACCCCGGTTTAAAGAAATTGTGCTTTACCCATAAACCTAAACACCAGTTAGTTTTCACGGCCTGCAATCGTTATCGTGTCCGCTCTTGTTAAGGGTTGTCGGATAACAGCCCTCAAGCACGGCCTATCTCGTGATGTTCAAAACTTTAAAGGGCTGTTATCGCATGAACAGAAGACTCAGTTAAAGACGTAAAATCAAACCCAAAAAAAAGCCAGGTAAGGAAACCTTACCTGGCAAATCGACTACAGAGCAGCCGAACTACAGAACGCTTTTACAGACCTTACTTAATTATTTCTCGCAGCAATTTAATTGCTGGCAGCGAGGGTTGGCTTCGAGCCCCACTCACCAAAAAAAGCAATATAGATATAACAAACCGCTGGTAACAAAAAGGCCAGTTGCACACTCAGCTGATCGGCCAGTACACCCTGCAACAAGGGCACAATCGCCCCGCCGACAATGGCTAGACACAAAAGGCCCGAACCACGGCTGGTTTGTACACCCAAACCTTGAATAGCCAAACTAAAGATGGTCGGAAACATAATGGAGTTGCACAGGCCGACCGACAGGATCGCCCACATCGCCAACTTGCCCTGACCCAACACGGCCACCAGCAATAAGGTCGATGCGCCGCAGGCACACAGCGCCAGCAGGCGCCCGGGGCGAATGATGCGCATCAGGCCCGCACCTAGAAAGCGACCAATCATCGCGCCGCCCCAATAGTAGGCAATCAGGTGCGCAGCTTGTTCTTCCTGCAAGCCAGCAATATGCGCTTCACCGAGAAAGCTCACCAGAAAACTGCCGATTGCCACTTCCGCACCCACATACAAAAACATGGCCACGACACCAAACACCAGATGGCGCTGCGCCCACATATTCATTGGTGGAGCACTGCTTGCCAAGGCATCATTCTCTAATGCCAGAACCGGTAACTTGATGCGTGAAAAGAACAGCGCCAAGCTGGCCAGTGCCGCGGCTAAAATCAAATAGGGCACCTTAACGCTGTCCGCATCCTGAGCCTTGTTCGCCACTTCATCGATGGCCACCGCGCCCGCGGACAGAATCAAGAAGGCACCAAAAAATGGCGCAATGGTGGTGCCCAATGAGTTAAAGGCCTGGGTCAGGGTTAAGCGACTGGATGCCGTTTCAGGTTTGCCCAGCGCAGCCACGTAAGGGTTGGCCGAAACCTGCAAAACGGTGATGCCCGACGCCAACACAAACAAAGCCGCTAAGAAGAAACCGTAGGTTTGGTAGGCCGCGGCCGGATAAAACATCAAGCAACCCAGGCTGGCAACAACTAAGCCGACGACGATTCCTCGCTGGTAACCAATACGCTTGACCAGCTCACCGGCTGGGATAGAAACCAGAAAATAGGCACCAAAGAAACAGAATTGGATCAGCATCGCCTGGGTGTAAGTTAGCGAGAAAACACCCTTGAGGTGTGGAATCAAAATATCATTTAAGCAGGTGATAAAACCCCACATAAAAAACAGTGAGGTCAGTGCCGTTAGGGCGACCCCTTCACTAAGACTGCCGCCGCGCTCCGAAGGCTGGGCGGTGGCGGATACTGCGGCTGGGCTCTGAATGGCCATTATATAACCTCTCTTATTATGGGTGTTGATCTATTCCGATCAGCCTCAATAGCGCTACTTAAGTTGAACTACTAGGACATTAAGAGCAGATTACGCCCAATTGACAGCGCTGTCAATTGGGCGTAATCTGCTTACATCATCCTAGGACGGCTGCCCAATACACCGTCCCGCCTACCCTGACTCATTAAGACGGCAAAAGCTGTGGTTGTAACATGAGAGATAACTTCGACATTATAATATTTGGCGGCGACGGCGACCTTGCCCTGCGCAAACTCTTACCGGCGCTGTATCGCTGTGAACGCGAGGGGCAACTGTCCGCCGAGGGGCGCATTTTTCTCACCACCCAGCAGCAAACGGCAAGCGAAGAAGCCCTGCCGACACTGCTGGCCAAGGTCGAATCCTATCTCGACCCAGCTGAGCTTGAAACTGGCCACTGGCAGGCATTCACCGCCCGAATCGCCCTGTCGCCGTTGGATTTATCCGTGTTTGATGAGCGCTGGGAGACGTTCAGTGTCCAGCTCAACCAGCAGCCAAATTTCCCGCGTATGTTTTACATGGCCATTCCGCCGTCGCTTTATGGGCAGGCTTGTCAGTACTTGGACAGCGCAAAACTGATCACGCCGGCATCACGGGTCATTTTGGAAAAACCAATCGGTTATGACGTGCAGTCCGCTCGAGAGATTAACAGCCAGGTCGCCCAGTACTTCGCCGAAGAGAGCATCTACCGCATCGACCACTACCTCGGTAAAGAAACGGTGCAAAACCTCTTGGCACTGCGCTTTACCAACGTGCTGTTCGAGCACCTCTGGGACAACAAGGCCATCGACAATGTGCAGATTACTCTGTCGGAAACAGTCGGCCTAGAATCACGCGCGGCTTTTTACGACCGAGCCGGCGCCCTGCGCGATATGGTACAGAACCACCTGTTGCAACTGCTCAGTTTCATTGCCATGGATCCGCCCAATGAAATGACCGCCGACAACATTCGCAACGAAAAACTAAAAGTCATGCAGGCGCTGCGCCCCATCACAGAGTCTGATGTTGAAAAGTCTGTGGTGCGCGGACAATACCACTCAGGTGAGATGGCGGGCAACGTGGTGCCAGGTTACCTGGACGAGCTGGGTAATAACCAAAGCCACACAGAAACCTACGTCGCGATCAAAGCGCACATAGACAACTGGCGCTGGGCGGGCGTGCCCTTTTACCTGCGTACAGGCAAACGTATGCAGGAAAGATTTGCCGAAATCGTCATCGAGTTCAAACCGGTTTCCCACCGTGCCTACCCCAAAACCGCAGGCGATCTGGCCCCCAACCGACTCATTATTCGGCTGCAGCCGGAGGAGAGTATCGAACTGACCTTGATGACCAAGGTGCTGCACAACAACAAGTTCGAGCTCAAACCTGTGTCGCTCAACCTCGACTACAGCCAAGGTTATGAAGACTTTATACCCGACGCCTATAAACGTTTGTTAATGGACGTCAGTGACGGTAACTCCTCCCTGTTCGCCCACCGAGACGAAGTCGAGCAGGCCTGGACCTGGCTCGACCCCATCATGCAAGCATGGGCTGCGAGCGAAAAGCCACCCGAGCCCTACGCCGCAGGCAGTTGGGGGCCTGAGTCAGCCGATCAACTGTTAGCCAAAAATGATCACCGCTGGTTCTTGTGACACGGCAACGATAAGGAACACACCATGGCCAGAGAACAATTTTTTCAAGAGCACGCGGACATGCAAGCCGCGCTGCTCGACACCTGTGTCGAGACCTTACAGGCCAGCATTAATGAGCACGGCCGCGCCACGCTGTTTGTCTCGGGTGGGCGCTCGCCAGCCGCGCTCTACCAAGCCCTGTCACAGTGCGCACTTGCATGGAACAAGGTGACCGTTGCCCTGGTCGATGAGCGCTGGGTCGATGAAACCAGCGAATTCAGTAATGCCGCCTTCATAGGTAAGCACTTACTACAGGGGCAGGCCGCGGCGGCCACGTTTGTCGGCATGAAAAACTCAGCGAGTTCGGCGCTTGCAGGCGCCGCCCTGTGCAATGAGCAATACGCCAATATTCGCGGCCCCTGGAGTCTGTGCTTAATCGGCATGGGCCCAGACGCTCACTTCGCCTCACTGTTTCCTGGCGCGCAAGGACTCAGCGAAGCGCTTGACCTGCAACACGCCCCCCTGTGTTCAGTGATCCATGCCAAGGCCAGTGACGTTACCGGCAGCAACACCGAGCGCATGAGCTTAAGCCTCAAAGCAATTTTAAAAAGTAACAAGCAAATATTGATCATCAGCGGCACTGACAAGCTCAAGGTTTATCAACAGGCCGCCGCCAGCCAGGACTCGACGAACCTGCCGGTCAGTGCGCTGTTGCAGCACGACTCGCTCGACGTTTACTACTGCCCCTAATTCAATTCAAAAAGAGACCATCCCATGCACGCTACCGTGATGACCGTGACCAACAAGATTATTGAGCGCAGTAAGCTCAGTCGTGGACGCTATCTCGAACGCATTGAGCAGGCCGCAAGCCTTGGGCCGCGCCGCGCCGGCTTGCCCTGTGGCAATCTCGCCCATGGCTTTGCCGCCTGCGGTAGTGATGATAAAGAGGATTTAAAACAGGGCCCCAAAGCCAACATCGCCATAGTGTCAGCTTATAACGACATGCTCTCGGCGCATCAGCCCTTCGAGAAGATGCCCGAGCAAATCAAAGCCGCGGCGCGACAAGCGGGCGGTGTGGCGCAGTTTGCCGGCGGCGTACCGGCCATGTGTGACGGTGTTACCCAGGGCATGCCCGGCATGGACTTGTCGCTTTTCAGTCGCGATCTCATTGCCATGAGCAGCGCCGTGGCCCTGTCACACGATATGTTCGATGCTGCGCTTTACCTCGGCGTCTGCGACAAGATCGTGCCGGGCCTGCTGATTGGCGCCCTGTCTTTTGGTCACCTTCCCGCTGTTTTTGTACCAGCAGGGCCAATGGAGTCAGGCCTGACAAACAACGAAAAGGCACTGGCAAGACAGCAGTACGCCGAGGGCAAGATTGATCGCCACGCGCTGCTTGAGGCCGAGTCCGCCTCCTACCACAGTCCAGGTACCTGCACCTTCTATGGCACCGCCAACAGCAATCAAATGCTCATGGAAATCATGGGGCTACACCTGCCGGGCGCCTCATTTATCAACCCCAACACGCCCCTGCGCGACGCCCTGACCCACGCGGCCAGCCAACAGGTTTTAAAGTTCACCGCCAGCGGCGACGACTACCGCCCCATCGGCAAACTGATCGATGAAAAAGCCATCGTTAATGGCATCATCGGTCTGCTGGCCACCGGCGGCTCGACCAACCACACCATCCACTTGATCGCGATCGCCAAGGCCGCGGGTATCTGCCTGAGCTGGGATGATTTCTCCGAGCTGTCGGAAGTCATTCCATCCATGACCAAGATCTACCCCAATGGCTTGGCCGACATCAACCATTTTCAGGCCGCCGGCGGCATGGGCTGCTTAATGTTCAATCTGCTCAATGCCGGATTACTGCACGGTGATGTCATCGGTGTTGCCGACAATAGAGGCCTGAACAACTACAGCGTTGAACCCTTCCTCGATGGCATCGATTTGGCATGGCGCCAAGCCCCTAGCGAGCCGCTCGATCCGAGTGTGCTGAGCACCACCGCCAAACCCTTTAGCCCGAACGGAGGACTTAAAACCATTCGCGGCAATCTTGGCCGCGGCATTATAAAGGTTTCAGCAATTAAGGCGGACCGCCAAATTATCGAGGCACCGGCTCGTGTATTCGTCAACCAAGCGGCATTAAACGCAGCCTTTGTGGCCGGCGAGTTAGAGTGTGACTTCATCGCTGTGTTGCCTTTCCAGGGGCCAAAAAGTTGCGGCATGCCCGAACTGCATAAATTGATGACGCCGCTTGGCGCATTGCAAGATCGCGGCTTTAAAGTAGCACTGGTCACCGACGGTCGTTTATCTGGTGCCTCTGGCAAGGTGCCCGCTGCCATACACCTATCGCCAGAATGCGCCGATGGCAGCGTGTTGGCGAAAGTTCAAAATGGCGACATGATTCGCCTGGACGCAACCACCGGCAGCCTTGAAATTGCCGTAAGCGCCGAGCAGCTATCCCAACGCATCGTCACCCACAAAAACCCTGAGATTGCGCACCGGGGTATGGGCCGCGAACTCTTTTCCGTGTTTCGCCAAGCCACCAGCTCAGCGGAAACCGGTGCATCTTGTGTCTCAAGCCTCGCCGACGGTGAGTGAATTTGCCCACCGCAAGGGTTACAGCACGACGCTCACAACACGACCACGCCGCACACTGACAGGTAAGAAAATGGATGCCCGCATGAACACAATCATTGTTGCCGATATAGGGGGGACCAACGCGCGCTTTGCGCTCGCCCACCGCGCCAAACTGGGAAGCGCGCAGGGCCTGAGCCATACGCGCGAGTTTTCAACGGCAGACTTCAACACCTTTGCTGAGTGTTTAAGCCAGTACCTCGATGATTTTAACTGGGATGACTTAAACCAGAATCAGCACATCCAGCGCCCCACTGCGGCCTGTTTTGCTGTGGCCGGCCCCGTCGGCCAAACGGTCACCGAGCTGACCAATGTACAGTGGAGCCTGTGCCCTCAAGCGCTGC
>Ga0209826_1002280_pt1 | contig 12735 bp, 9 predicted proteins | sample GOMGulsemesocosm_5_FD_184637 | JGI IMG/M metagenome (GOLD analysis project Ga0209826, IMG submission 184637) | Methane-oxidizing microbial communities from mesocosms in the Gulf of Mexico - GOM15C Gulf of Mexico (SPAdes) (version 2) | ecosystem: Environmental > Aquatic > Marine > Cold seeps... | reverse complement strand
GAAGTTTATTTTTAATAATTTATTTTTAAATAAAGAATAAATAGGTTTGATAAATAATTATCTTATTAATTGGGATGATAAGGAAATAAAGCAAGGGGGTAAATAACTTGTTTGTTATATGCTAAACAAAAAAAAGAGCGTTTTTTGCTAGATTGTAAGCAAAAGTGCGCTCTTTGGTGTCGCTTTAACGTATAAAGCTAGTGTTAATGTTATGTGTTTAAAAGTAATGTTAGCAATTATGCGTTTAACGCAACTCTGGGTTCAACATACTCATAACCTAATACATCAGCAACAGGCTTATAAGTTACTTTACCTGCCATGACATTTAAGCCAGCGAGTAAATGCTTATCATCTAATAGTGCTTGTTTAGCGCCTTTATTAGCAAGGGTAACAGCAAAGGGCATAGTGGCATTGGTTAAAGCCATTGTTGAGGTACGTGCTACGCCACCCGGCATGTTAGCAACGCAGTAGTGAACAACATCATCAACCACATAAGTTGGCTCTTGGTGAGTTGTGGCTTTCGAGGTTTCAAAACAGCCGCCTTGGTCGATTGCTACATCAACAATAACAGCGCCTTTCTTCATCATTTTGATGTGCTCTCTAGTGACTAATTTCGGAGCTGCTGCACCCGGAATTAATACCGCACCAATGACTAAGTCAGCTTCAATAATTAGTTGATTCATTGCATCAGCGGTTGAGTAAACGGTTTTTAAACGGCCATCAAATTCAGTATCTAATTGGCGTAAACGTGGTAATGAACGGTCTAAAATAGTCACGTCCGCACCCATACCTACCGCCATGCGAGCTGCTTGAGTACCAACAACACCGCCACCAACAATTAACACTTTGGCTGGTGCGACACCGGGAACACCCCCTAATAAGGCGCCTAAACCGCCTTGGGCTTTTTCTAAAGCATGAGCACCCGCTTGAATAGACATACGGCCAGCAACTTCAGACATTGGTGCAAGTAATGGCAAGCCACCTGTAGGCGAGGTTACGGTTTCATAAGCAATACAAGTTGCGCCAGAAGCGATTAATAATTCTGTTTGTTGTGGATCGGGAGCTAAATGTAAATAAGTAAATAAAATTTGCCCTGAGCGAAGCATGTTACATTCAACAGGCTGTGGCTCTTTCACCTTGATGATCATTTCCGCCGTGGCAAATATTTCTGCGGCACTGTCAATAATTGTGGCGCCAGCAGCGATATACTGCTCATTATCAAAACCAATTTCGGCACCACCATTATTTTCAACAATCACTTGATGACCGTTTACTGATAATTCTTTAACACCTGCGGGTGTTAAGCCAATGCGGTACTCATGGTTTTTAATTTCTTTAGGTACACCAATAATCATAATAATCTCTCTTAATTTGTATTTATTCAGCTTAGAAATATTTACCACAGAGAGCACCGAGGTGCTCACGCACTACACCGAGAATAACAAAATCTCTGTGTCGGCTCGAAGAGCCCTCTGTGAAGCATCGCGGCTCGGTGGTGAACAGTTACCTTAATTCAACTTGTCAGCAAGTTCTTATTTTAGATACGACTAGTATAAGAGTAACTAGCTAGAATAACCTGTCGTAAATATTATAAAGGCGATATATAATGCTGATACTGGTGCTATTAATAGATGAATATAAAATGAATTCTGTCACAAGTAAAAAAATAGATCGTATTGATAAAAACATTTTAGCTGAATTACAAAAAGAGGGTCGACTGTCAAATGTTGAATTATCAAAACGTGTCGGTTTAAGCCCAACCCCTTGTTTGGAGCGCGTTAAGCGTTTAGAAAAAGAGCAATATATAACGGGTTATCAAGCTAATTTGGATGCAACAAAGCTAAATTTAGCTTTATTGGTGTTTGTTGAAATAACCCTCACTAAAACTAGCCCTGATGTCTTTGATGATTTTGCCGCGGCGGTGCACGAACTTGAGGTTATTCAAGAGTGTCACTTAGTGTCGGGGGATTTTGATTTTCTGTTAAAAACCCGGGTAAAAGATATGCTAGCGTATCGGCAATTATTAGGGGATACGCTATTAAGACTACCAGCGGTCAGTGAAAGTAGAACTTATGTGGTTATGGATGAAATAAAATCCAGTAATATGTTACCAATTAAGCGATAATTTGTTATTTTACCCTTAATAGCCTTATTTTCATTATCAATGAAAAACTTCCCTGGAATTTTAATTGCCTGCTGACCTCATGAAAAATACTGATGAACTCTTTAATGACCCTGTAAACACTCAACCTGATGAGTCAGTCACTAAGCAGTTAAGTGGCGTGCAGCGCTTACTTGAAACGGGTTTACTCTTTTTTAGTGTCTTTGCCATGTTTTTGATGTTGGCACTATTTAGTTTTGATGCCGCCGATCCCGGCTGGGCGCAAACGGGTTATCAAACACCGGTTAGAAACCTTGGCGGCGCTGTTGGTGCTTATCTTTCGGATCTATTACTTAACTTATTTGGTTTTATTGCTTATACCTTACCCTTTGTTGTCGCCATTATTGGTTGGTTATTATTTCAAAAATTTCACCAATTAATGCAGTTAGATTATTTAACATTAGGATTGAAGTTAATTGGCTTTTTCATGTTTTATATGGGCATAACCTCGCTAGCAAGTATGAATTTTGATGATCTATTCTACTTTTCTGCCGGCGGTATTTTAGGGGATGTGTTAAGTAAAGGCTTCCTACCTTATTTCTCTTTTGTTGGTTCTACCTTAATCTTTCTTATGTTCAGCTGTGCAGGCTTTGTGTTACTGACTGGTTTTTCTTGGTTGAATTTTATTGATAATTTAGGCCGCAGTACCATAGCGGCAGTAGTGTTTTTACAGCATTTGCCCCAATATATTAAAGATAAATTTGGTACTGAACTCCCTCAAGAGACACAAACATCAACAACCATAGCAGATACTGATAGTATCGATATTGAAATTGAAATTGATAGCGCTAGCGAACAAACTAAAAAAGTCAGTAAATCATTATCAAAAATATCACCTAAAGCACCACCCAAGATAATCAGCACCAGAGCAAGCGAAGAGGCCATTGAACCCTTTATTGATATTAATGAGCTCATTTCAGGGTCAATCGCGGGTAATGTACAAGAGTATGTTAGTGAAGCAGAAATCACTGCCGCTTTTACTCAAGTTGAAAAAGTGAATGTTGCCGATGACAGCCAAGCATCAAATAGCGGTGCCGTGGTCAGTAGCAGTGATGCCAGCCAAGTGAACTTAGTGGCCAGTGAAGAAGCATTTGAAGGTATGCCATCGATTGATTTACTTGATAGACCAGACAAAGAGAAAAACCCAATAAATAGAGCAGAGTTAGAGCAGGTTAGCCGTTTAGTTGAAGCCAAGCTGCTTGATTTTAAAGTGCAGGCACAAGTTGTTGCCGTATACCCCGGCCCGGTAATTACCCGCTTTGAACTTGACTTAGCGCCCGGTATGAAGGTCAGTAAAATCACCTCATTGTCGAAAGATTTAGCGCGTGCACTTTCTGCTATTAGTGTCCGCGTGGTTGAAGTGATCCCCGGAAAATCGGTGATTGGTTTAGAGTTACCTAATAAGCATCGGGAAATCGTCAGATTAAGCGAAGTTATTGCTTGTCCTGCCTTTGAAGAATCAACTTCACCTTTAGCCATGGTGCTAGGTAAAGATATTGCCGGCGAACCTGTGGTGGTTGATTTAGCTAAAATGCCACATTTATTAGTGGCGGGTACTACCGGCTCTGGTAAGTCTGTGGGGGTTAACACTATGATTGTTAGCTTGCTTTATAAATCGACCCCCGAAGATGTGCGTTTGATCATGATTGACCCTAAAATGCTTGAGCTTTCTGTCTATGAAGGTATTCCGCATTTACTCTCAGAAGTGGTTACCGATATGAAAGACGCCGCTAATGCTTTGCGTTGGTGTGTGGGTGAAATGGAACGTCGTTATAAGTTGATGTCAGCCTTAGGGGTTAGAAATTTAAAAGGCTACAACAAAAAAATACTGACTGCCATTGAAGAGGGTGAGCCTATGATTGACCCGTTATGGCAGCCTAGTGATGGCCTTGATCAAACACCACCACTATTAGAAAAATTACCTAGCATTGTTGTTATTGTTGATGAATTTGCCGACATGATGATGATTGTTGGTAAAAAAGTTGAAGAGTTAATTGCCCGTATCGCACAAAAGGCACGTGCTGCAGGCATACATTTAATATTAGCAACGCAAAGGCCGTCGGTTGATGTGATTACCGGTTTAATTAAAGCCAATATTCCCACCCGTATGGCCTTTCAAGTTTCTTCTGGCCTAAACTCTCGTACTATTTTAGATCAACAAGGTGCTGAGCAATTACTCGGTATGGGGGATATGCTTTATTTACCGCCGGGTACAGGGGTGCCAACGCGTGTTCATGGCGCTTTTATTGACGATCATGAAGTACATGCGGTAGTAAATGACTGGAAACAACGTGGCGAACCCAATTACGTTGAAGAAATTTTGGCTGGTGGCAGCGATGAAGACATGCTATTACCCGGCGAACAAGCTGAAGGTGGCAATGAAGAGTCGGATGCCCTTTATGATGAAGCGGTAAATTTTGTGACAGAAAAACGTCGCGTTTCCATTTCAAGTGTACAAAGACAATTTAGAATTGGCTATAATCGTGCTGCTAGAATTGTCGAACAAATGGAAATTCAAGGTGTGGTGTCAAATGCGGGTAACAATGGCGCGCGCGAAGTACTCGCACCACCGCCGATTAGAGATTAAAGCACCGATACTATTCACCACCGAACCTCGGTGCTCTCGGTGGTAAATATTTTTAAAGCTGAATAAATAAAAAGTAATTTAACTATGAATAAAAAAACTCTGGTTAAGACCGTCATGGTAACTGTTTACCACCGAGTCGCGATGCTTCACAGAGGGCTTTTCAAGCCTACACAGAGGCTTTTTTATGCTCGGTGTAGTGCCAAGCTCTTTGTGGTAAATATTTCTAAGCTCAATTTAAGCTCAATAAATACAAAGTAATTAAAATATGAATAAAAAAACTCTGGTTAACGCCTTTATGGCATTAGCGCTTAGCGCTAGTAGCAGCCACTTATTTGCGCTAGCGAATAACTTATCTGCCACTGATCTTGCACAGCAAAATCCTACTGCTGTGGTAATAAATACTAATAGTGCCAGTAAAAAATTGTTAATGGCAAAGTTAAATCATCTTGATTTTTTTACCGCAAACTTTAGCCAGCAAGTGTTGAGTGAGTCAGGTGAGGTTATTGAAGAGAGTACGGGCAAGCTGGCTATCAGCAAACCCAACCTAGCCAACTGGCAAGTGTTAACGCCTGATGAACTATCGATAGTGTCTGACGGCAGTAGTGTTTGGTTTTATAATCCATGGATTGAACAAGTTAGTGTTTATGCTTTATCTGCTGCCATTGCGCGTACCCCTATTTTACTGTTAACCAGTAAAGATGAAACCTTGTGGCAACAATACCGTGTTGAACAAATAAATATGGTCGAACAAAAATCGACAGCTAAACAGGATATACAAAACAACAGCTCAAATGGCCAACAAACCTTTGTTATTAGTGCTATTGATACCAACAGCCAAATCAAAAGTTTAACACTGATTTTTAAAGCAAAAAAAGCAGGTGGAGAAGGGCAGTTAAGCGAGTTTTCATTTCTTGATGCTACTGGGCAGCTAAGCCGTATCCGTTTAAGTGAATTCAATGATCAGCAAGCACCAACACCGGCGTTATTTCATTTTGAGGTTCCGCAAGACACTCAAATTGATGATCAACGCTAAGTATTGGAAAAAAACAGGTTCAACACCGAGCCGCGATGCTTCACAGAGGGCTCTTCGAGCCTACACAGAGATTTTGGTATGCTCGATGCTCTTTGTGGTAAATATTTCTAAGCTGAATAAATACAGATTTGGTAAGGTAAAACGTTGAAAAAAGACAGCCAGCAAACTAGCTTTTTATCTTTTGAAGAAAGCGATCAACAAAGTTTGATAACGGAAGGGTCGCAAAGTGTTGATCATCCAAGTCAGCTTATTGCCTCACCCTTAGCCGCACCTCTTGCTGCCAAGATGCGTCCACAAAGTCTCCATGATTATGTGGGTCAGCAACACATACTCGGTGAAAACTCGCCGCTACGCGCCGCCATTGAACAAGGGCATTGTCATTCGCTTATTTTTTGGGGGCCACCGGGCAGCGGTAAAACCACGCTAGCAGAAATTATTGCTCACCATGTTAATGCCAAAGTTATCAGGCTTTCTGCCGTGACTTCGGGTATTAAAGATATTCGCTTAGCCATTGAGCAAGCAAAAATTAGAGCGAGCAATGGCCATAACGATAATGCCACGGTGCTTTTTGTTGATGAAGTGCATCGCTTTAATAAGTCACAACAAGACGCTTTTTTACCTTTTATTGAAGATGGTACTATCATTTTTATTGGCGCGACCACTGAAAACCCCGCTTTTGAGCTGAATCAGGCGCTTTTATCTCGCGCTCGGGTCTATACGTTAAAAAAACTTACCGCCAGTGATTTAGCACAAGTGCTAGAGCGTACTATTGCCACTATTGAGAAAGAACAACAGCTCACTATTGAGCTTGATGCCGATGCCAAGCAAAGTTTCTTGAATCGCGCTGACGGTGATGCCAGACGTTTACTTAACTTATTAGAAAACTGTCTTGATAGTGTTATTGCTGAAAATAATCACAAAATCATCACGGTTAAGCTTATTAGTCAAGTTGCCGGCTCTAAGGTTGCGCTTTATGATAAAGGTGGCGATGCCTTTTATGACCTAATTAGTGCCTTTCATAAATCAGTACGTGGCTCTAGCCCTGATGCCGCTTTATATTGGTATGCACGAATTTTAACCGGTGGCGGTGATGCGCTTTATGTGGCAAGGCGCTTATTAGCTATAGCCAGTGAAGATATTGGTAATGCCGATCCACGGGCAATGCAATTAGCCATAAACGCGTGGGATACTTACCATAGAGTTGGTCCCGGTGAAGGCGAGCGAGCTATTGCACAAGCCGCCGTTTATATGGCGTTAGCACCAAAAAGTAATGCGGTTTATATGGCCTTTAGCCAAGCAAAAATACTGGCAGAGCAAACGTCCAGTTTAGATGTACCCGATCATTTGAAAAACTCAACCAGCGAAATCACTAAAGCATTAGGCCACGGCGCTGATTATCGTTATGCACATCATGAAGTAAACGCTTTTGCGGCGGGAGAAAATTATTTTCCAAAAGCACTAGCGCAAGCCACTGGCTATAATACTGAGCTTTATCAACCGAGTGATCGCGGCTTGGAAAAACAATTAAAAGAAAAACTAGATTACCTTAACCGATTAAACCAAGAGAGCAATGAGCAGCGCTATGACTAATACTGTTAGTAACTTTACCTTATACGCATTTGTTGCTCTTGGCGGAGCTTGTGGTGCTAGCTTACGTTTTTATATCTCACAATTAGTACTAAATTGGTTAGGAAAAGGTTTCCCTTTTGCCACCTTGGTGGTTAATATCACAGGCTCATTTGTGATGGGAGCACTTTACCAATTAATTGAACATGAATTATTAGATATTCATGTGCATAGAACATTATTAGGTATTGGCTTTTTAGGTGCGTTTACCACCTTTTCAACATTTTCGTTAGACACCTTGTTGTTGTTACAACAAGGTGATGTGCTTAAAGCGGGCATTAATGTTTTATTAAATGTTTCCCTTTGTATAGCAGCTGCTGGACTTGGACTTTATCTCGTGTCAAGTTTAGCCAAATAGAAAACCTTTAACTTACTTTTTACTTACATACAGACAATACGTGAACTATTATGCTCGACGCAAAACAACTTAGAACAGACCTAGCTAATATAGCTACCCAATTAGAAAAACGTGGCTATAACCTTGATACAGAAAGCTTAACCGCTTTAGAAGAGCAACGTAAGGCAATTCAAGTAAAAACCCAAGAATTGCAAAATGAACGTAATACTCGTTCAAAATCTATTGGACAAGCGAAGGCTCGTGGCGAAGATATTGCGCCATTGCTTGCGACAGTAAGTCAACTAGGTGAAGATTTAGACACCGCAAAAGCTGAACAAGATGAAATACTCAAACAAATTAATGATATTGCTAGTGCTATCCCCAACTTATTAGATGAATCTGTACCTGTGGGTAAAGATGAAGATGATAACATTGAGGTTAAGCGCTGGGGCACTCCTCGTGAATTTGACTTCGAGGTAAAAGACCATGTTGATTTAGGTTTTGGTGTCGACAAAGGTTTAGACTTTGAAAGTGGCGCAAAATTAGCTGGAACGCGCTTTGCTGTTATGCGCGGCAAAATTGCCAAGCTACACCGTGCTTTAGCGCAGTTTATGCTTGATATGCATACTGAAGAGCATGGTTATCAAGAAATGTATGTGCCTTATTTAGTTAATGCTAACTCTTTATACGGTACTGGGCAGCTACCTAAATTTGGTGAAGATTTATTTCATACTGATTTGTCAGGTAAGAAATTCTCATTGATCCCAACCTCAGAAGTACCGCTAACCAATATGTACCGTGATGAAATTGTTGATGAAGCAGAGTTACCCATCAAAATGACGGCACACACACCATGTTTTCGTAGTGAAGCTGGCTCTGGTGGTCGTGATATTCGCGGTCTTATTCGCCAGCATCAGTTCGATAAAGTGGAAATGGTGCAATTAGTTAAACCTGAAAACTCATTGGTTGCTTTGGACGAGCTAACCGGACACGCAGAGGCGATTTTAGAAAAACTAGAGCTACCATACCGTACTATGGCGCTTTGTAGTGGTGATGTTGGCTTTAGCGCCGCTAAAACATTTGATTTAGAAGTGTGGTTACCGGCACAAAATACTTATCGCGAAATTTCATCGTGTTCAAACATGGGCGCGTTCCAAGCACGCCGTATGCAAGCACGTTTTCGTAACAGTGAAACGAACAAACCAGAGCTACTGCATACCTTAAATGGTTCGGGTTTAGCGGTAGGGCGCACCTTAGTGGCGCTTTTGGAAAACTACCAACAAGCGGATGGCAGTATTGATATTCCAACGGCGTTACAACCTTATATGAATGGCTTGACCAATATAGCCTAATCGTTAAATGGTAAAGTACGATTATAGAGCGCGGTTTTACCGCGCTTTTTGTTATGGGGTATTTGTTGTAGGGAATGTGCTATTGGTCACTCGTTATTTTCAATAAAAGAATAAATTATCTTTTTCTGTGTAATAAATTAATGGTGATCGGGTCTATTAAGTTAACTCAATTTAGTTAATATTAATAAAGGAAAGTCCCTTGCTGCGAAGTTTTGCCATTCAAGCCCTTATTTTCTTAGTTGTCTTTCAAGGCATCTCTCTGCTTCGTGAAACGAGTATGCTATCAACAGATGTTGAATTAACGGCAATAGCAAGCCAAGCGACTCGCAATGTACCCACTTTAATGGGTGAAACCATTAATTTAGCGTCGCAGGGAAAAACAACGGTTATTTATTTCTTTGCTCCCTGGTGTCAAGTTTGTCATGTCAGTATTGGTAATTTACAATCGTTATATGAAAAAAATGAAAACCTTGACGTTATTGCGGTTGCGCTTGATTATACCCGTATTGATGAAGTGACCAACTTTACCAGACAGCATCAGTTAACCTTTCCTATTGCCTTAGGCAATGAAGCAATTAAACACGCTTTTTCTATCAGCGGTTATCCAAGTTATTACGTTATTAGTGAAGAAAATACCATTATTGGCAAGTCTATGGGATATTCTTCAGAACTAGGTCTTTATCTAAGATCTTTGTAGTGATTTAAGTTTCGTTTGTGTACACTATTACTTTCATTCTTTTTCTATTAGAACGTGAAGGCATTTCCCTATGCAAATCCAACCAGTGCAAACTCAAACCGTGCAAATTACTGATAATTTCGATAGCGGTAATATCCGTGTTATTGACGCAAGTGATCCTAGTAATATTCAGTGTGAAATTAAGCACGATAATCAATCAGATTTTTATCAATGGTTCCACTTTAAATTACAAACAGATGCTAGCAAAGCCAATGAACGTCAAGAGCATGTTATTCATTTAACCAACGCAGGCAAGTCAGCTTATGTTGAAGGTTGGCAAGACTATCAAGCGGTTGCTTCTTATGATCGAGATCATTGGTTTCGAGTACCAACAACGTATGATGGCGAAAAATTAACCATTACCTTAACACCAGAATATGATTCGGTATATTTTGCTTACTTTTCTCCTTATAGTTATGAGCGTCATCAAGACTTACTTCATAACGCACAAATGCACCTAGATTGTCAGCTACAAGTACTAGGGCAAACGCTAGACGGGCGAGATATGAGCTTGCTTAAAATAGGGGAAGAAGGTGAGGGTAAACGTGTTATTTGGTTAACAGCACGTCAACATCCCGGTGAAACCATGGCAGAGTGGTTTATTGAAGGCTTTGTAGATCGCTTGCTTGATGAAGATGATGGTGTTGCTCGGGCATTATTAAACAAAGCTGTTTTTTATATTGTGCCGAATATGAATCCTGATGGCAGTGTTAGAGGTCATTTACGTACCAATGCGGTTGGTGCCAACTTAAACCGTGAATGGTTAGCACCAAGCATGGAACGTAGCCCTGAAGTGTACTTAGTACGTGAAAAAATGTTTGCAACTGGTATGGACATGTTTTTAGATGTGCATGGTGATGAAGCACTACCGGTAAACTTTGTTGCTGGCTGTGAAGGTGTTGTTAATTATGATGCTCGCCATAAAGCGTTAGAAGATAAGTTTAAAGACATTTTAATCGCCATAACGCCAGAGTTTCAAGATGAGCGTGGTTATGACAAAGATGAACCCGGCAAGGCTAACCCGACCGTGGGCACAAATTGGGTAGGTAATCAGTTTAAATGTTTAGCTTATACCATTGAAATGCCGTTTAAAGATAATGATTTATTGCCGGATTACAGCGTGGGTTGGTCAGATATGCGTAGTAGTTTATTAGGTCGTGATTTTTTAACAGCTATCTATCATATAACGGATGACTTAAGATAAATAATAATGTGTCTATGCATTTAGCTCAGGAAGAAAGTTAAAAAACTGTAGGAGGGAATTTATTCCTGATCTCTTTTAAAAATTGCGGTTAAAACCGCTCCTACAAGTAATAACACCAAATTAAATAATGGCTCCTGAGTTATCTACATAATCATGTTTAATAAAGACCATAAGAATAAAACAATAATAAAGCAATAATTAGAGGACGTATACGTGCAAGAACTTGTCAACACGATTAACGGTTATATCTGGAGCTCGGCATTAATTTACTTGTGCTTGGGTGCGGGGTTATTTTTTACTGTCCTCACTCGCTTTGTGCAAGTACGGCAATTTTCTGAAATGTGGCGCTTGTTACTATCAGGCAAAAGCTCAGAGCAAGGTATTTCGTCTTTTCAAGCATTAGCCGTGTCATTATCAGGCCGTGTTGGTGCGGGTAATATTGCGGGTGTTGCCGCCGCTATTGGTTTTGGTGGTCCCGGTGCAGTATTTTGGATGTGGGTGGTGGCTTTTTTTGGCGCGGCGACGGCTTATATAGAGTCAGCAAATGCACAAATATATAAAGAGGAGCACGATGGTAAATATCATGGTGGCCCTGCTTATTATATTGAAAAAGCCATGGGACAAAAATGGTATGCATGGCTTTTTGCCGTTGCAACAATTCTTGCAACGGGAGTTTTATTACCAACCGTGCAGTCAAACACCATTGGTACCGCAGTCGAGCAAGTATTCGCTAATAGCGGTAGTATTGACACTGCGATAGGTGTTATTAGCTATGCTAAACTTTATACCGCAACCGGCATTGTTTTATTATTAGGCTTTATTATTTTTGGTGGCATTAAGCGTATTGCTAATTTCACTCAAGTGGTTGTACCCTTTATGGCTCTGGCTTATATATTGATTTCGTTAGTCATTATCGGTTTGAACATCACGCAATTACCCGGAGCATTTATGATGATTGTCAGTGATGCTTTTACGCCGATGGCAGGTTTTGGTGCGGCAATAGGTTGGGGCGTTAAACGCGGTGTCTATTCAAATGAAGCGGGTCAAGGCACTGGCCCTCACGCTGCTGCTGCCGCAGAAGTTGACCATCCGGCACAACAAGGTTTGGTACAAGCGTTTTCAGTTTATATTGATACTTTGTTTGTTTGTTCTGCCACGGCATTTATGATTATTATTACTGGTGCTTATAATGTGCATGGTATGGGTGATGCCTTTATAGTACAAAACGTTGCTAGTGATATTGCTGCTAATGGTCCACAATTTACCCAAATAGCGGTTGAAAGTGTTTTCACTGGAGTGGGTAAGCCATTTGTCGCGCTGGCACTATTCTTCTTTGCTTTTACTACTATCTTGGCGTATTACTTTATCGCGGAAAATAATATTTATTACATCAAGCGTACCTTCAACATTCCTGGTGCTGTTTTTCTATTAAAAGTGGTTATCATGAGTGCCACTTTTTATGGTACGGTAAAAGCGGCAAATATTGCTTGGGGCTTAGGTGATATTGGTGTCGGTTTAATGGCGTGGTTGAACATTGTCGGTATTATCATTATTTTCTTTATGTCTAAGCCGGCGATTAAAGCATTAAAAGATTATGAAGCACAACAAAAAGCAGGGGTTGAAAAATATACCTTTGACCCTAAAAAATTAGGGATAAAAAATGCGACTTTTTGGGAAGAAAGGATTGCAAAACAAAATA
>Ga0209826_1002276_pt1 | contig 12742 bp, 7 predicted proteins | sample GOMGulsemesocosm_5_FD_184637 | JGI IMG/M metagenome (GOLD analysis project Ga0209826, IMG submission 184637) | Methane-oxidizing microbial communities from mesocosms in the Gulf of Mexico - GOM15C Gulf of Mexico (SPAdes) (version 2) | ecosystem: Environmental > Aquatic > Marine > Cold seeps... | reverse complement strand
AAAGCTGTGATGAACTACGTGGAGGAATGGACTCTAGCCAATATAAAGATTATGTATTGGTGCTGTTATTTATAAAATATATTAGTGATAAATATGCAGGACAAGCTTTTGCACCTGTTACTGTGCCAGAGGGAGCAAGCTTTAAAGACTTGGTTGCATTAAAAGGCAAAGCCACCATTGGTGATGATATTAATAAACAGATTATTTCACCGCTAAAAGAAGCCAATAAACTTTCATCCATGCCAGATTTTAATGATCCTGAAAAGTTGGGTTCTGGTAAAGAAATGGTAGATAAACTAAGCAGTCTTATTGCTATCTTTGAAAATAAAGCCTTAGACTTCTCAAATAACAGAGCTGAAAATGATGATATTTTAGGGGATGCATTTGAATTTTTAATGAGTCATTTCGCTACTGAAAGTGGCAAAAGTAAAGGTCAGTTTTATACCCCGTCAGAAGTCAGTCGTATTATGGCTCAGATTATTGGTATTAAATCGGCTGATACAAAAAAAGAAACTACCGTTTATGACCCAACTTGTGGATCAAGCTCCTTATTATTAAAAGTGGCTGTTGAAGCAAAGACAGATGTTACTTTATTTGGACAAGAAAAAGATGCCAGTACCAGTGGCTTAGCCCGTATGAATATGATTCTGCATCATCAGCCAGATGCAGAAATAAAACAGAGCAACACCTTGGCTAACCCCTTATTTAAAAATGAGCAAGGACAACTACAAACCTTTGATTATGTAGTTGCAAATCCGCCTTTTAGTGATAAACGCTGGACACAAGGGGTTGATGCAGAAAATGATCCTTTTAAGCGTTTTGAAAATATCGGCATACCTCCCGATAAAAATGGAGATTATGCCTATTTACTGCATATTATTCGTAGCTTAAAAAGCCAAGGTAAAGGCGCGTGTATTTTACCGCATGGGGTTTTATTTAGAGGTAATGCTGAGGCGGATATACGCAAAGCACTTATTCGTAAAGGTTTGATAAAAGGTATTATTGGCCTACCCGCTAATCTATTCTTTGGTACGGGTATTCCTGCTTGTATTATTCTGATTGATAAAGAAAATGCACAAAGTCGACAAGGCATTTTTATGGTTGATGCAGGTAAGGGCTTTATTAAAGATGGCAATAAAAACCGTTTACGTGAAATGGACGTACATAAAATTGTTGATATATTTAATAAACAGATAGAAATAAAAAGCTATAGTCGGATGATCTCAGTGAGTGAAATTGAGAAAAATGACTTTAACCTTAATATTCCGCGTTATATAGACAACAGTGAGCCAGAAGATCTGCAAGATATAGAAGCGCATTTATTAGGGGGTATTCCTCAAGTAGATATAGATGAGCTGCAATCCTATTGGCAACATTTCCCTCAGTTAAAAAATACCTTGTTTAAAGTGGCTAATCGCGAGCATTATTTAAATCTACAAATAGACGTACAAGCGATTAAACAAAGTATCTTTACTCATCCAGAATTTAAACAGTTTATCGAACAGATGGATCAAGTCTTTAGTCGTTGGCAAAAAGAGACAACTAAAGCATTTAAAGCTCTAGAGATAGGCTTTCACCCAAAAGAATTGATTCATACGGTGAGTGAAGATTTACTTATTTCCTACACAGATAAACCTTTATTAAATAAATATGATGTCTACCAGCATTTAATGAATTACTGGGATGAAGTAATGCAGGATGATTGCTATTTAATTGCTGCGGATGACTGGAAAGCAGAAACTTACCGTATTATTGAAATTAATAAAAAAGGTAAGGAAGTTGATAAAGGCTGGACGTGCGATTTAATACCTAAGCAATTATTAATTAATCGGTATTTTAGTGAAGAGCAGCAAGCTATTGATGGCCTCAAGACAGAGCTAGAAAATATACAAACAGAATTAACCGAGCTAGAGGAACAACACAGCGCTGAAGAGGGTGTTTTTACAGAATTGGAAAAAGTGAATAAAGCGCATATTAGCGCACGCTTAAAAGTAATAAAACTAAGTGTTGATGATACCTTGGTAGAAGAGCAACAAGTACTAAGCCAATACTTAATATTACTGCAACAAGAAGCCACTAAAAAGAAAACGATTAAAGAAGAAGAAACAGCATTAGACAAGACATTATTGGGCTTTTATCCAACGCTTAATGTTGAGCAAATAAAACAATTAGTGGTAGATGATAAATGGATAGCAAGTATTGAGTTGGCAATACAAACAGAAATGGATAGGCTCAGCCAAAAACTCACCCAACGTATAAAGGAACTGGCAGAGCGTTATCAAACACCCATGCCAGAACAAACTAAAAATGTATTCACATTGGAAGAAACAGTCAATGCACATTTAGCAAAGATGGGATTTAGCTTTTAATTAAGTAGCGATTAATGAGTTACAAAATCTCATCATTAGCTCTAGCTTAGTAAAACCAAAAATAACATGCACATAAAAAGGGTTTTTATGGGTATGTTGAAATGGGGTAAGCAATTAACATAGGTAGAAAAATGATGTTTTTACCCATAATAGGCATAACGTGGGTAAAAAATGGGTTAATTTACCCCTATCAATAAAAACACCTACCCAAAACAGTGCTTTCTTGCGTATGTAAGCTGAGTGTTTATATAAAACTTAAAGTAACACCTCTGTACTATGGATCAATTAATAATTTATAACACCCAAGATGGTAAATCCTCAGTTGCCCTATATACACAAGATGGGGAAGTTTGGATGAATCAAAATCAACTGGCTGAACTTTTTGACACCTCTAAGCAAAATATTAGTCTGCATATTACTAATATCATAGAAGACAGTGAGTTACATGAAAACTCAGTTAGCAAGGATTACTTGACAACTGCCACCGATGGGAAAAAATATACCGTTGCTTTTTATAGTCTGGAAATGATATTGGCTATAGGCTTTAGAGTAAGAAGCCCTCGGGGGGTTCAATTTCGACAATGGGCAAACCAAAACCTGACAGAGTACATGATAAAAGGCTTTGTTATGGATGATGAGCGCTTAAAGAACCCTGATGGCAGACCAAGCTATTTTGATGAACTATTGGCGCGTATTCGTGATATTAGGTCATCAGAAAAACGCTTTTATCAAAAAGTAAGAGAGCTATTTGCACTGAGTAGTGATTACGATACCACCGACAAAGCAACACAAATGTTTTTTGCAGAGGCTCAAAACAAAATCCTCTATGCCATTACTCAACAAACAGCCGCTGAAATTATCAGTAGCCGAGCCGATGCCAGTAAAGAAAACATGGCATTAACGCACTACAGCGGTGGGCGAGTTCGTAAAGAAGATATTTATATTGCTAAAAATTATCTAACAGAAGATGAGTTAGATGACCTTAACCGCTTTGTGACTGTATTTTTAGAAACGGCAGAATTAAGAGCAAAGAATAAGCAAGATATTACCACTCAGTTTTGGCGAGAAAATATTACTAAAATTATAGAGTTTAACGATAGGCCATTGCTTAACCATAAAGGCAGTATTAGCCATGCTCAAATGAAAACACAGGTTAGTGATGTTTATAAAGAATTTAATAGCAACAGAAAGAAACTAGCCGCTAAGCATGCTGATATACAAGACCTAGAAGGGTTAACGCAACTAGAACAACAAATTAAGAAACAATAAATTAATCATTCCCACGGAGACCGTGGGAACTATAAATTGATGGGGATGATAAAAGGGATGAGTGGCGTGATTAAGGCAGGTTATAAGCAAACTGAGGTGGGGCTGATTCCTGAGGATTGGATGGTTAGTTCTATCTCTGGCTCTATGACACTAATTAATGGATATGGGTTTAAGCCGGGTGAATGGAGCACTAGAGGACTTCCTATCATTAGAATCCAAAATTTAAATGATGCTGATGCCCCATTTAACTACTTCAATGGCAACATTGAAGAAAAATATCATATTAGAGTTAATGATCTATTATTTGCATGGTCTGGAAGTAAAGGGACTTCATTTGGCGCACGAATTTGGCAAGGAGAGCATGCACTTTTAAATCAACATATTTTTAAAGTAATTCCTCATCATCAACAGTTGACAAAGAAATATGCTTACCTTGTTTTACATAAAGTACAAGAAGATATTGAGAAGATGGCTCATGGTTTTAAATCATCTTTTGTTCATGTAAAGAAATCTGACCTTATTAAAGTACTATTGCCAATTCCTTTAATAAAAGAACAAACAGCTATCGCCAAAGCTTTAAGCGATACGGATGCCTTGATTCAATCCCTTAATCAACTGATAGCCAAAAAATGCCAGATTAAACAAGGGGCAATGCAAACTTTGTTTAATCCTTATGATCAGTGTGGGGTATTAAAAGCTGGGTGGACGATAAATAAGCTTGGTGATATTGCCTCTTTTTACAAAGGAAAAGGGTTGCCTAAAAGTGCTTTAGTTTTAAATGGAAAGAATAAGTGTATTCATTATGGAGAACTGTTTACTAAATACTCAGAGAATATCAATAATATTTTGAGTAAGACTAATTCTTCAGAACAGAGTATTGTTTCACAGAGAAATGATGTATTGATGCCAACATCAGATGTAACTCCCAACGGCCTAGCAACTGCTAGCTGCATTAAAGAAGATAATGTAATTTTGGGGGGAGATATTCTAATTATTAGGGCGTTTAAAGGAGAGTTAGATGGTGTGTTCTTTTCATATCTTGTGAATATAGAGCGTGATCAAGTTATGCAGTTAGTTACAGGTTCAACTGTATATCACTTGTATGGGAGTGATATGGCTAAATTTGAATTTTCAATGCCTGATAATATTAATGAACAAACCCAAATAGCCAAAATAATAACCGATATGGACACCGAAATCACCAACCTAGAAACCAAACGCGATAAATACCAGCAAATCAAACAAGGTATGATGCAAAACCTACTCACTGGACGAATTAGACTTATTTAAAGGGAAAACAATGACCGCTTATAGTGACGCAATCAACAAACCTGAAAGGGAAACCCAAAACCGTATTGTCCAGTTATTTACTGAGCCGTCATTCCCTGATTGTTTAGGCTATCACTATTTAGGTAATTTAGAAGATAAAACCGACAACAGTAATATTGTCGAGGCAAAGCTTCAGCAATATTTAGAGGGTCAGGGCTATAGCTCAGAGCAAATAAGCCGCGCTATCCATCAGTTGCAAGATGCAGCTAAAAATGCCACGCAAAGCCTAATGGAAACCAATAAACAAGTCTATCAATTATTGCGTTATGGAGTTCCTGTTAAAGAGGAAGTAGGTAAACTCACCGAAACGGTGCAACTCATTGACTGGCAACAACCCGAAGAAAATGATTTTTATTTAGCCGAAGAAGTCACTGTTTTTGGCGAAAAAGAAAAACGCCCCGATATTGTGCTGTATGTAAATGGCATAGCTGTTAGCGTGTTAGAGCTGAAAAATAGTCGTGTCGATTTAGCGGAAGGGATTCGGCAAAACATAACCAATCAACAAGCTGAATTTATCAGCCCCTTTTTTAGCACTATTCAATTAGTATTTGCAGGCAATGATTCACAAGGTTTACGTTATGGCACGGTAGGTACAGCAGAAAAATACTTTTTAGCATGGAAGGAAGACGAGCAAGACGATAGCAGCTATAAATTAGATAAATATTTAATCAAGATGTGCAATAAACAGCGCTTGATTGAGCTGATTTATGATTTTGTGCTGTTTGATGCTGGGGTTAAAAAACTGCCTAGAGTACATCAATATTTTGGTATTAAAGCCGCCCAACAACATATCAAACGTAAAGAAGGCGGTATTATTTGGCATACCCAAGGCAGTGGTAAAAGTATCACCATGGTATTGCTGGCTAAATGGATTTTAGAAAATAATGCACAGGCGCGTGTGGTGATTGTTACCGATAGAGATGAGCTAGATAAACAGATTGAACGGGTGTTTAATGATTCGGGTGAGTCTATTTCTCGTACCCGTAACGGGCGTGATTTAATGACACAATTAGGGCAAGCTACACCTCGGTTACTCTGTTCTTTAGTGCATAAGTTTGGAAAAAAAGATGTCGGTGATTTTGATGCCTTTATTAAACAGCTAGAAAGCCAGCCCAGTCATGCTATTGGCGAGTTATTTGTGTTTGTGGATGAATGTCACCGTACCCAAAGTGGTCGACTACATCGAACCATGAAGGCGATTATGCCCAGCGCCTTATTTATCGGTTTTACAGGCACACCGTTATTAAAAAAAGATAAATCCACCAGTTTAGAAATCTTTGGTAAATACATTCATACCTATAAATTTAATGAAGCGGTTGAAGATGGCGTAGTGTTAGACTTGGTGTATGAGGCGCGTGATATTGATCAAAAATTAAGCTCTCAAGAAAAAATTGATGAATGGTTTACGGTTAAAACCAAGGGATTAAATGATTTTCAGCAGGCGGAATTAAAGAAAAAATGGGGAACGATGCAGAACGTGCTGAGTTCTCAGTCTCGCATGAGCAAAGTGGTGACTGATATTGTTTATGATTTTGGGGTAAAGCCTCGATTAAATTCTCAATCAGGCAATGCGATTTTAGTCGCCTCCAGTATTTATGAAGCCTGTCGTTATTATGAGTTATTCCAGAGTACCCCTTTAAAAAATAAGTGTGCGGTGGTGACTTCTTACAATCCGCAAACTAAAGATATTGTCACCGAGGAAACAGGGGCAAATACAGAAACCGATAAACAAACGATTTTTAATATTTATACCGAGTTATTAAAAGACGTACAGGCTAAACCCAATAAAAGTAAAACAGAAAGCTATGAAGATGAGGTAAAGAAAGCATTTATTGAACAGCCAGCCAATATGAAGTTATTGATCGTGGTGGATAAATTACTGACAGGCTTTGATGCGCCCAGCTGCTCTTATTTATATATTGATAAGTCGATGCAAGACCACGGTTTATTTCAGGCTATATGTCGAGTTAACCGTTTAGACAGTGATGATAAGGATTTTGGTTATATTGTTGACTATAAAGACTTATTTAAAAATATGGAGCATGCTTTAACTGTTTATACCGAAGAGCTGGATTATGATGACTTTGAAACCACGGATTGCGATATTTTATTAAAAGATCGTTTAAAAATGGGACGTGAGCGTTTAGATGCCGCATTAGAGGCGGTTGAAATGCTTTGTGAGCCAGTAAAAGCACCGAAAGCCGACCTTGATTATATTCGTTACTTTTGTGGTAATACAGAAGTGGCAGAGGATTTAAAAGAACATGAAATTAAGAGGCACGGTTTATATAAGGCCACGGTTGTTTTTATTCGTGCTTACGCCAATATTGCCGATGAAATGGAAGCGGCTGACTATGATGCTGCACAACAGGCACATATCAAAAAACGGTTAGAGTTCTATTTTAAATTAAGGGAAATTATTCGTAAAGCCAGTGGTGAGGTGATTGATTTAAAGGCCTATGAAGCTGATATGCGCTATTTGATAGATCATTATATTCAAGCAGAGGATTCTAAAATTAATTCAGCGCTTGCTGATATGTCATTGATTGATGTGATTGTTAATAATGGCATTGATGAGGCGGTTGATAGTTTACCCGATGGGGTAAAGGGCGATAAAGAGGCTGTTTCTGAAACCATAGAAAATAATGTGCGGAGTAACATTAATAAAAGTCAGTTTCTTGACCCTGCGTATTTTAAAGAGATGTCTAAGGTATTAGATGCCCTGATTAAACAGCGAAAGAAAAAGGCCATTAAATATGCTGAATACTTAAAGAAAGTAGCAGAATTAGCGAGGAAAGTGAAAGAGGGAAAAGAGGATGATACACCTACAAGACTAAATACCTCAGCTAAACGGGCTTTGTATAATAACTTGGGGCAAGATGAGGACTTAGCTGTTCAGCTTGATAATATCGTCAAAGAAAGTAAACCTGCTTATTGGCGGGGTAATCAAACGAAAGAAAATATCATTAAGCAGGCAGTGAATACCATGCTGAAAGATGTTGGTGAAGTTGAGCGTATTTTTGAAATCATTAAACAGCAGCAGGAATATTAATGGTTAGTGATTTACAGTTAGGTGAATTGACTATTCAGGTGATTCAAAAAGACATTAAGAATGTTCATTTAAGCGTTTATCCGCCTGATGGTAAAGTTAAAGTCTCAGCGCCTAGCTCTATGCCATTGGATAACTTGCGCGTATTTGTTATTTCAAAATTAACATGGATTAGAAAGCAACAGCAAAAGTTACAAGCGCAAGCAAGAGAAACGGCACGGGATTATGTTGAACGGGAAAGCCACTATTTTAAAGGTGAGCGTTATTTATTAAAAATTATAGAGCATAATCATCCACCTAAAGTGATGTTAGATCACGCTGCTATGACGCTGTATATTCGCCCAAACACAGTAACTGAAAAAAGAGCTGCTATTTTGAATGAGTGGTATAGAAGCCAGCTAAAACAACAGATTCCTGACTTAATCCAAAAATATGAAAAAATAATGGATGTTAGCGTTAAAGAATTTGGTGTTAAGAAAATGAAAACTAAATGGGGAACGTGTAACCCCGTTGCACAACGTATTTGGCTAAATTTGGAATTAGCTAAAAAACCCATTGAATTATTAGAGTATGTGGTTGTGCATGAAATGGTGCATTTATTAGAGCGTAGCCATAATAGGCGGTTTGTTTTGCTAATGGATCAGTTTATGCCTAAGTGGAAATTTTATAAGGATGAACTTAATCGCCTACCTATTAGTCACGTAAATTGGGATAAGTAAAAAAGGTGGTTTTCCTTAATGATTTCGATAAAAAATAAAGCAGGTATTTAATGGGTGGTATGGGTTCTGGTGGTTGGATGCGTTGTGTTAGCAAAACAACGGTTGATTCTCAACATGCTGTAGATATTCGGTACCTTAAAAAACAAGGTTCTATTTGGAATGGTAATAATGGCTCATTAACTTGGAGTTGCCGAGGCGAGCAAACAGGCGCGATTAATTACCAAGTAAAAGAAAATGGCATTAAGTTAATTTATAAGCATCGTGCTGCAAATTCAGAGGAATGGCAAACTGTTGAACAATTTGTTGCCTTTGATTACACTCCTTGTAATTATGGTGGTAAAAGAACATGGTTGCTGTGTACGGAGTGTAACAAAAGAGTGACTTGTATCTATGCCGCTGGAAAATATTTCTTGTGTAGGCACTGTTATGGGCTTAATCACCAGTCTCAGCATGAAAGTTTTTATGATCGCCAATTATCTAAAGCTCAAGGGATAAGAACAAAGCTGGGCGGTTCCGCTAGTCTAGCTGAGCCTTTTCCACAAAAGCCTAAAGGAATGCACTGGAAAACGTATCAAAAGCTTCATATGCAATCTATTAGAAGTGAAGGGTGTTATTTGCAGAAAATGGATCAGCATTTTAGGCAGTTGACTACTCGGTTTGGTTGAATTGTCGTAAATTTTCATATTAAATTATTGGGTGGTTCTAATTTAGCGTAAGGAAATATTTATCCCAATAAAAAGACGGTACGTATTTGGACTTTAATATTAGGAATATAATAATATTTGGATCAGAATATTTTGAACAATCAAAAAAACGATGTAAATAAGGAATAAAAAATCATGCTGATATCTTTAGAAGGGTTGCATTATCGAGGTGAAAAGTTTTCGATTAAGGTTGAAATCCGTAATCATGCCTTAACCAATCTCATTTTAGACGCTAAAAATGGATATAGAGTTTATGAATTATTTTCTATTACTAGACCTGGAGATATTTGGAAGTACTTCTGGCTTGAACTTATAGATGTTCCAGAAAATATAACTAAACGGGTTGAGCATAAATATAAAGAGTTTTTTAATGAATACTCTTTTGTGACATGGCCAGAACAACAAATTCCATTTGTTGAATTTGATCATCTGTTTTATTGGGCAGGAGATGATACAGAGCCAGAAGATGAATGTTGGTTAGGAGAAAGAAGAAGTCAAACATTTAACCATATTGCAGACGAAGCCTTCGAATCAATAAAGCTGACTCAAAAACAAATAGCTCAGAGTAGTGATCTGGTCATTCAAAATGAATTATCATTAATAAATAAGGCACAACATTATTATGATTATGATGAAAGCAGTCCTTTTAAGCTCACCTATGATTCTTATAAATGTATTACTCCCTTACGTTCAGGAGAATATTATAAAAAACTACAAAGTATTTTAGATTCAGGAATGGTTAATTCTGTAGCATCACGAGGAAGCAATGATTTTGAAACGATTAAATTAATATGCCGTGACCAAATCAAAAGAGTGACCGACTCAAATAAAGAACCACTTGAAATTTCGATATTATGTGATGGTCTTGACTATACCTTAGCTTGGGGGGCTAAAGTGTGGTTTTATAGCGAAGGTATAGGTGGAAGTGAACTTTGGATTGAGCAGGATCGAATGGGTGAAACTATTAAATGTTTAGTAGAAAAATATGATTCAAAAAAGGAAGCATATTTTTCACATGTAGATGAAGATGAAATAGAAGGTTATATACACGAACAGGGTGATGGTTGGCATTTATACTTAAAGATTAACAACAAGGACAAAACTTAAATTATATGATTTCGAACTTGGAATATTTCTACGTTGAAATGTGAATTTAAAACAAGTTGAATACACGTTCTGTACGAGGGATATTAAACCTGATAACTATTAGAAGTGAAGGCTGTTATATGCAGAAAATGGACCAGCATTTTAGGCAGTTGTCAGATCGGTTTTCTTAATTCTTAGTTGTATTGACTCGAGCTTGATCGTACACGTTTAATTATTGGGCGCGGAGCTATACTGTCACCTTGTTATTGAGTTTCAACTGGCTCAAAACACCCAAAAGAGATGCATTGGAAACCTATTGGAAGCTTTGGGATGAAGTCATACATAATGAAATAGTGTGTTTTCGATAACTTATGATCATTTGTCTAAGCGGTTGCTTAATTAATTCTATCGTAAATACATTCTCTTATATATTTGTGGCAACAATTAGTCCAAAACTCAAAAGAATTTTTTCACAAAGTCAACTCAGTGACAATTCATAAATACATATCAATACAGAAATAAAATAAACATGATAAAAAACCCTTACAAATCAATACCAAAATGGCGCGCCCGAGATGATTCGAACATCCGACATTCGCCTTCGGAGGGCGACACTCTATCCAGCTGAGCTACGGGCGCATTTTATGTAGAGGTGCAATTATACGGGAAAAAAATTCAGTCAGGCTATTTTTTGGCTTTCAGCTTAGCTAACATCTGCTTTTGTTTTTTTAATCGTTCAGCTTTTTCTTCTAACTGCTTTCCTAAGCGTTGTTGCTTGTTCTGGTATCGCTGTTTGGCATGATCTGCCATTAATTGATCCCAAGTGGGTAATTCAATATCTTGCATAATAATACAATCAACTGGACAGGGAGCTATGCATAACTCACAGCCTGTACATTCGTCTGCAATAACCGTGTGCATCTGTTTATTTGCACCAAGTATGGCATCTACTGGGCATGGAGGTAAGCATTTGGTACAACCAATACAGTCTTCTTCAATAATAAAGGCTACTTTTCTTGGCTGCTCTAATCCAAACTTGGGATTGAGTGATTTTTCTTCTACCCCTAATAACGATGCTAGCTTTTTAATACCTGCTTCACCACCTGGGGGGCATTGATTTATGTCTGCCTGATTTTTACTAATTGCCTGCGCATAGGGTTTGCAACCTGAGTAGCCACATTTTGTACATTGTGTTTGTGGTAACAGAGCATCAATTTTTTCTACTAGGGACTGAGTCATCTGTACTCAATTTCCTGCTAACATTGCTTCAATGTCATTTTCTACGGTATCAATACCTTTTAAGCCATATTTTTCAGCGAGTAATTCTAAGATTGCTGGGGTAAAAAATGGGGGTAAGGTTGGCCCAACTCGCATATTTTTATAACCTAATGCAAATAAAGATAATATCATTAAAATCGTTTTTTGTTCGTACCAAGCTATATTAAAGGAGACTGGGATTGCAGTTAATTCAGTCAGCCCTAAAGATTGCTGAAGTTGTTGCAAGAAATTAATAATAACGCTGAAATCATTACTTTGTCCTGCATCTAATAGTCTAGGAATCCCATCAATTTCACCAAAATCATGCTTAAGAAGGCGATATTTAACATCACCCGCAGTAATAATCAGTGTATTTTCTGGCAATGCTTCTGCTAATTCAGTGTAATATTTACGCTCTTTATGACGACCATCCGTTCCTGCCAGCACAATAATACGTTTTATTTTATCTGCTTTAATCGCTTCAGCAATATTAGTCGCTTGCTCAGTTAAAGCATTAAGGCCATAACCTGTTACATAAGAACCTTCTGTTAAAGCTGTTGGTATTTCGCTTTTTTGAGCAAGCTCTATAATTGGACTAAAGTCTTTTCGCTGTCCTGGCTTACGATCAGCTATATGAGTCACATCTGGCCAAGCCACCATGCCTGTACTAAATAACTTATCTTGATAAGTTTTCTTAGGCATTTGAATACTATTTGTTGTAACTAAAATAGGTCCATTAAATTTAGGGAATTCCGTTTTTTGAGCTTGCCACGCGCCACCGTAATTAGCGACTAAATTAAAATACTTTTTAAATGCGGGATAAGCATGGGCAGAAAGTGCTTCGCCATGGGTATAAACATCCACCCCAGTACCTGCTGTTTGTTCTAATAAGTCTTCAATATCTTGTAAATCATGGCCTGATACTAAAATACCTGGGTTTTCTAAAGTATCAAGATGTAC
>Ga0209826_1002274_pt1 | contig 12757 bp, 14 predicted proteins | sample GOMGulsemesocosm_5_FD_184637 | JGI IMG/M metagenome (GOLD analysis project Ga0209826, IMG submission 184637) | Methane-oxidizing microbial communities from mesocosms in the Gulf of Mexico - GOM15C Gulf of Mexico (SPAdes) (version 2) | ecosystem: Environmental > Aquatic > Marine > Cold seeps... | reverse complement strand
TTATCTTTTAGACTATCAAAAATAGTATTGATATCATCAATTCCTTTTTGACCCGTCATTGCATTGGCATTTTTAGAATTGATTAAAATAAAATTTGTTTTAAAATCCTGATTATATAATTGGTAATGTCTTAAAGGTGCCGCTTGAAACTTATTTAAAGTAAATACAGCCTCTATATCACAAGGTTCATCACTATATATAAAACCCATATCTAATTGATCATTTGGTTTTAGCCCTGCGCTAATTCCATCACAATATATACCTTCTATTTGATCTATGTGTCCCTTTATTGGGAAAATACTAAATGACATTATCTATTTCCAATGGTTTTTCTTTTTTATTAATTAATTTTTTTGCTTTTGAAATACCTTTATGACTACCTACTAGCAACAATTTACATTTTGCTCGTATAACAGTTGTACCTTTAGGCATTTGAATAAATCGCCCTCTTGTTTCAGTAATTCCGATAACACTAACTTTCATTCTATCTCTTAGGTGAATTTCTTTTAAGGTATGGTCTACCAACCAACTATCTTCTTTTACAAAAACTTCTTCCATATCAATAGGCGTATCTTTTTTGTATAAAAATTCATCCAATACATTTTCCATGTCCGGCCTTATCGCCATGGCTGTTACTCTTTTGGCCATAAGAGATGGAGGAGCGACCACTTTATCAGCTCCGAGTTTAATCAATCTTTCTTTATCGTGGTGTGTTTCAGCATTTGAGATGATTAAAAAAGGCCATCTACCTAATTCTTTCTCATATAGCCTTACTGAAGCAATCAAAGTAATATTGTCTGAAATATTTTTTGATAAAGAAATTGCACCTTTTGCACTTGATAAGTGTGTTTTTAAAAAAGCTTTTTCAGTGTAAGGCTCTTCATTGATATAATAGGGATATCCGTACTCTTTGGCAATTTGTTCCATATCATCTCGTGAGTCTACTACAACAAAAGGCACATGATTTTCTTTAAATTGTTTTGCCAACTGTATGGTATATTCATTGTGATGAAAGATAACAAAATGACGTCGTAATCGTGCTATTTTATAAAGCATTCCTCGCTCCTTATAAAGTTCAAATAATTTTCCCTTAACAACTGCGTCAATCAAAATTGCTGTTGAAAGTGTAAATACTCCAAATCCAAATATAATAAGTGTAATAGTGAAAAATCTACCGGCTTCAGAAATTGGTGCAACTTCGCCAAATCCTACAGTAGTAAAAGTGATTCCAGTTTGATAAATAGCATCAAGAATTTCAAAATCGTCGATAACAATATAACCTATTGTTCCGATCATCATAATAACTTGGACTAATACTAAAGGTAATCTAAAGGGTTTTAGTTGAGAATATAAAAGGGGATTAACATCGTAATCAGGCTTGGAGCTTCTAAGCTTCCAGCCCAATTTCTTTTTAATAGTTCTAAAGATGCTCATTTAAGCACTTTACTTTTGAACCTTAAGAGTTTTTCTTAAGAGTTCTTAACTCTTTTGCAGAAATTCTAATTTTTCTAGAAGTTCCATCCTCTAATGTAATTCTTACTGTTCTTAAGTTTGGTAAAAATCTTCTTTTTGTTCTGTTCTTCGCGTGACTAACGTTGTTTCCAGCCATAGGGCCTTTTCCAGATATTGCGCATCTTCTTGACATAATTTTTCCTTGTTCTGTATAAATATTCGCGTATTATATCTAATATTTCTTAAGTTATATTTAAAATTGACAATAGTCTTTGTATTTGTTTTTCAATATAAAAATCTTTTGCCACTTTGTGGTTTGATTTTTGGATGAGTTTTAAATCATCTTTTTCTCTTAATAAGGCATCAATCTTAAAAGAAGTATTTGGATCAGTGGGAGATTCCATGGTTGCAAAAATATCCACAAGCTCTCTAGCACTGTTCGTTGAACTAACAAAAACAGCCGTTTTAAATGACATGGCTTTTAATATACTCAATGAGAAGTTTTTTACATAAGTAGGTAATACAAAGATATCACTTGCAGCATATAACAAATCCATACTTTTGAAATCTTCATAAAATATAACTTTATCTTCAAGTTTATATTTTCCTATTTGAAATTTTAAAGTTTCTATTTGTTCTTTGTCACTTGCAATCACTACTTTATAATTGTCATTATTCAAGGAGATAATAATATCAAAGAATTCTTTTACACCATTTGTTTTTAAGGTTCTTGCTGTAAAAAATATGATTCGAGTTTTTTTAGGAATATTAAGCTCTTCGCGAAACTCACGTTTGACTTCTTTAATATTAATACTTGATTTTCTAATTGCTGGATATATCACATGAACTTTGTTTTCATCAATTTCTATTTTGTTTAAGATATCTTTCTTTGCACTCTTTGAGTTCACTATAATATTATTACTTCTTGAAAAGATAGATGCAATGTTCTCATCAATCTTGCCACTATGAAAGTATACGTCACAATGAGCGTTTTGAAGAGTTTTATCATCTAAAAAATTCAAATCTACATGTTTACTAAGTTCATTGATTAAGAGCGTTTTACTCTTACTATATATATTTAGCTTATTCATTAATTTCTTTCAAAACATCAACTGCTGTGATAAGTTTCATACAATCATGGTGTATTAGTGGGCATTCCCGTTTCATACAGGGTGCACATTCAAGATTTTTAGTAATGAGATGTTCATTTGGATTATTCCATTGATTGGTTTCTTTAAATCTTGTTGGGCCAAAAATTGCATAAGTATTTACTTTGAACGCTGCAGCCACATGCATGGGTCCAGAATCATTGGTGATAAATAAATCCAATCCTGCTATTTTTTCTATTAATTCAGGGATAGAAGTTTTTCCAGCTACATTTTTATAGTTTGAAACCTTTGCCTTTATCAACTCATTTTCAATATCTGCAGCAATGTTGGTCTCACCTGGACCACCAAAAATAACAATATCATATTTAGAAGCTAGATGAATGGCTATTTTTGCGAACTCTTCAGGATACCACCTCTTGGCACTACCATAAGTTGCCCCTGGATTAATACCCAAGGTTGGCCTTGAATACTTAAAAGGATTTGCATAGATTTTCAAATCATTAGCTTCAAAATTACTTGGTACAATTGTATTAATAAATTCATTATACTTTAATACTTGATGTTTATTTTTATACTCTTTTGAGAAGTAATATCTTTTTTTAGCACGTGAAAAAAACATCAAAACTTTTGAAGCGAAAGAACTTCTAAAACTAATTGACACATCACTGTCTTTAAGTTTTTTTGAAAGTTTATATAATGCAAGATATCTGTTTGTTGCATTTTTAGTGTCATCAATGATAATCTCATTAATCTGGGGGTGATTATTGAAAAGTTGTGTAGATACGTATGAACCTACAATAGTAACGTAACTGGGTTTATAATACTCTAGCAGATTTTCAATAGCAGGTGTGCTCATAATAGCATCACCTAACCATGTGGGTACTTCAATTAACAGTTTCATTAACTAGCTTACTTGACCAATTTGTAATGTTTTTTACTCAATTCACAATCAAACTTTTTTTCTATTTCTAACATCCATCTGTGTTTTTTCTCTTTTTTAGTCAATTTATATTTTGGATTTGCTTGAAACAATTCATCTGATTTGGGGAACCAATTCTCAACTATCTGGGGATGAGTACCCGTAAACTTTGTTAATATTGTTGAATCTATATCTGCATAATTAATTTGCTTGTGCTTTTTATCCCAATACTTTTGGACTTTTTCACTTTTTAAGTTCATTTGTTCTTCACTTCGAACCCAACCATAATGATACATTTTTGAATTAGCAAGTGCAGCCTTTGGATACCGACCTACTTTATTTTTGTCTAACACAACCCAGAAAAGCCCATCAGGTGCATAAGAACGGATAGAATTTTTAATAATTCTTGGTGCTCGTCTATACCATCCTGGAGACCAAAGATAAGTATTTGCATTTCCATAGAAGTGATAATAGTCAAAGACAAGCGCTTCTACATCGTCATTATTTAAATGTTTTAACATCGATGCTTTGATATTTGGAAGATCGTCTTCATGAACAACCTCATCACCTTCTAGGTAAAAGGCCCAATCCCCAGTACAATTAAACTGAGCAATCATCTTTTGTTGACCATACACATACCCGCGGTCTTTCATACTATCATTCCACTTTGACTCAATGATTCTGATTTTGGGGTCATCAATTTGTTTAATAAGTTCTAAGGTATTGTCTTCACTCTCACCAACATTAACAACAAATTCATCCACTATTGGTAAAATAGACTTAATAGATTCGATAAAAGGATAACCTAGTATCTCACCGTTTTTAATAAATGTAAATCCACTGACTTTCAAGAATACCTACTTATTTAATTTTAATTTTATTTATATTTTATTTGATGGAATTATATCACTTAATCCATAAAAACTATTCAAGCTTTTTATAAAACAAAGATTTAATTTAAATATTTTCTAATTCCATTTTTACACTCACAAAGTTTATTATCAACAGTATTTTGAAATATCTTAATATTTTCCTCTAACATATCTCTCGAATTACCCTCGTGATGAATATGATACCCAATCGCTGCAAATCTCAAGTCTCTTCTTTTTATTCCAGAGTTTAATAAACGATAACCAAACTCACTGTCTTCTTTTCCCCAACCAATGAAGTCTTCATTGAATCCATTAACAGCAATGCAGTCTTCCTTAAAAAATGCCATGTTACACGTTTGCAGCATGTCAAGTTTTTTAAAGTAACGTTTACCAGAAAATAACTTGGATAAAAAGCCTTGATTAATACTGTTACGTTTGTTTTTAATCCCTTTTTCAAAAGCAGCAAACTTGAATTGTTTGCTTTTCATAATTTCTTCTGATTTGGCTTGGTTTAATTTTGCCCTGATACCTTGAACAAAGTGATTTCTTCGAGAGAACTTTATATGATCTTTGATAAAGTCTTTATGTAAGATGATGTCTCCATCTATAACAATAATATATTCACCACTGGCTTTTGCTATTGCTTTATTTCTAGATTCAGCTGCCCTAAACCCCTCATCTTCTTGCCAGGAATGAATAATACTAAATGACGTCTCTTTTGAAATCTCATTGATTAAATCTCTGGTGTCATCTTGTGAGCCATCATCGGCTATAATTATTTCCAAGGGAGCTATAGACTGATTACAGGCGCTAGTTAACACAAGTTCCAATGCTTCTTTCCAGTTATACGTTGTTATAATTAAACTACAAGTCATATTGATCCTATATATTTACCAATTCCATTTTTACACGAAATTAATTTTGATTTGATACTATTTTCCAATATATCATCATTGACACTTAACATTTCTCTTGAGTTTTCATTATGGAATATATGATAGGCAATGGCAGAAAACTTTATGTTTTTTCGCAAAATATTATTATTCAAAAGTCGTACAGCAAATTCACTGTCTTCTCTACCCCAACCTACGAAATCTTCATTAAAACCATTCACACTTATGCAATCTTTTTTAAAAAAGGCCATATTACAAGTTTTAATTCCTTTGAGGTTTCTATTACTTTTGGAGAGAATATTACTTAAGAGTTTAAATTTTATTCTATTTTTTCTATTTTTTAAACCCTTATCAAAAAAGGAGAATTCAAACATTTTACTTTTAAAAATACTCTTTGTTCTTTCTTGCGTTAATAAGATTCTACTCCCTTGTACAAAATGATCTTTTGTGGCAAAGCAAACGTGGTCTTCAATAAAATCTTTATGCAGTATCATATCGCCATCTATTAAGATGATATATTCCCCTGATGCTTTCGCAATGGCCTTATTTCTTGAAGCAGAGGCCCTGAAACCATCATCTTCTTGCCAAGAGTGTATGATGTTTAAATTACATGTATTTTTAAAATGAGTGATTAATTCTTTGGTATCATCACGTGAGCCATCATCAGCAATTATAATTTCATCAGGAAGCAAGCTTTGTTTTTGAACCGATAATAGAACCAACTCCAAAGCGTCTTTCCAGTTATATGTAGTAATGACTAAACTACAGGTCATTTTTATTCAATTCATATAGTTTCATGTATTTATAAAATACTCCGTTGGCATTTGAAATGGAAATAACCAATCCTTCATACCCATATAGAAAACCTTTTTGGAAGAAGTAATTTTTTATAAAGGAAAAGGCTGCTCTAAAAAATGCTTTGGAAGGTGATGATTTCTTTATGTTCTTATTTTCATTAGCCCACAAGGTTGAGTATTTTTGCATTTTATCAACCAATTCATCCGCACTGTTAAAAGTGTAATGTTTCATTTTGTTTTGAAGCTTTACCATTTTAACGTTACTACTTTTTATCAAACTTTCATGTACAAGTTTGTCGTTAAATTGTGTAGTTGTTTTATTAAATAATCTATGTACATAGTCATTCTGCCAACCACAAGCTTGAATCAACTTTCCATTATAGTAGTTATCTCTTGAAATTGAATAGATACAGTTTTCATCTAGTACAAGGTTTCTAATCTCATGAACTAGTTCTTCACTAATAATCTCATCGCTGTCAACAGAAAAAATCCAATCATTAGAAGCATGAGAGAGTGCCATGTTCTTTAGTGGTCCAAAGCCAATAAATTCATGCTCATATACTTTAACATTAGAGTGATTTTTTGCGATGTTAATTGTATCGTCAGTTGAACCATTATCAAGTATTATTATTTCATCAAATAGTTTTAAAGCCAATAAGCATTCATTGATATATAAAGATGAATTCTTTGTAAGTATTGTTACACTTATTTTAACAGCCAAGTTTTCACCTCTTCATATATATTTTCAGGGTTAATGTTAAACAAACAATCACTTAAACCATGTTGGTCATCACAGCCCGCTTTCCCACACGCCACACAGTCCATATTGGCTTGAAATATAGTTATATTAGCATAAGTTTGTTTAGGTAAATTTTTACTCGTAGCTCGTTGAAGTTTATTTGACCACGGAGACCAAGTATTTAAAATAGTTGGCCCAAAGATTGCGAACACTCTTTTATTTTGAGATGCTGCTATATGCATATTTAAGGTATCCATACCAATATAACAATAAGATAAATCACTTAGCGCTATATATTCATCTAAATTGGTCTCTCCTATAAAATCATGTATATTTTCTAACTGAGGCAATTGCTTTTTAATTTGTAAATCAATTTCTGTATTTGCACCCGTTATTATTATAGGTATATTTAAAGTATTCAATTTTTTCAAAAGTGCATTTCTCAAATCTTTTGGATAAATCTTATATTCATATTGAGCGGAGGGATGAAAAATGATAAATTTTTCAATACCCAAGTCTTTCAATCTATTCTGCATAGACACTTTTGATTCATCTTTGTATTTTGATGACATTGTAACTTTGTCATTTGGAATATCCAAAAGTTTTAAAGCAGAGATATTATTTAAAACAATATGTTTTGAACTGTCAAAAACATAACTTTTATTTAGAAATAGTTTTTTCCACCAAGACTTATTTGAATCTTTTTCAACCGCACTGATGCAATATGAAGATGCCAAAATTGAATACATTACACTTCTATCACTGGCTGTTAAATTTATAGATAAATCATATTTTTTATAAATCTTTTTAACAAGGGCAAATTCATTTTTAATTCTAGAAGCTTTACTTTGCTTTTTCCAGGAATAAGAATATAACTTAAAGGCATTAATATGATTCAAGGTGGACGCAATTGCTTTTGTATCATCATTAATTAACAAATCAATTTGAGGCTTATTATAATATTCATACAACTTGTTAATCAAAGGAGAAGATAAAAGCACATCCCCATTTGAACGTTGTATTATTATAAGAATTTTATTAATTTGTTTCATTGTCTTTTATTTCTAAATATTTTTTATAGTTAGTAATAATATCAGTATATTCAATATTGTTTACATTGGTTTTATCAAACATTGGAAAAGCTTTTATTGCATCACTTAATTGCATTTGGGGTGTGAGATGTGCAAACAAAGGTATTATTGTTGTTCCAACTGCATTTGCAGCGTGCATTAATCCACCATCACATCCTAATAATACCTCTGCATTTTTAATAATTTGCGCTGTTTGACAAAAGCTATACTGTCCAACACAGTTAATTAGATTTGAATCTCCAAACTTTTCAAGTAATTTAGTGGCCATTTTTTTTCCATTAGAAGAGCCCACAAATACAATATTCACTTTTGAATTAATTTCAATTATGTCTTCAATTACCTGTTCCCAATTATTAAAGGTGCGATAATCCCACTCTCCACCTAAAGTAATAGCTATATAATTTTTTGGAAGATTGAGCTTTTCGATTTGCTCTTCATCACTGGGAGATATATACATATTGGCTTTGGCATTTTTGTTAATATCAGTTTCACTTAATTTGTAATTTAATAAATGATTCATTTGGTGATAGCTATATAAAACTCTATTGACTTCAGGCCCATTATAAAATCCATACATACCAACAAATTGTGTCTTTTTTAAATTTTTAATTTTAACTTTTAAACTTCTAGTACTATAGGAATCAATGATAACCAAATCATATTTTTCTTTTTCAAGCAAACTTTCATCAACTATTATTGAGTTAAAAATTTTATCATTAGTATAAATATGTGCATTTTTTCTATCTGTATACAAATCAACATTTTTATTTTCCAGTAAAGCTCTACTTGACAAGTCCATTAAACTGTCACCTAAACTAGGAGCTGATAAATTAATCCATAAAATATTTTTGTGATTTTCATTAATACTGAGTGATTCTAAAGAGGCTTGACCATTAACTAAAATATACATATATCGTCTAAAGAACTTAAAGAATCTTTTTGCATAAGGTGTATTATCTAAATACCCTTTGGTATAGTGAGGAATTTCATATTTAAAGGGGAGTTCATATGTTTTTTTAAATAAATCAAGCATTGTATAAATCTTCGTATTGATTTTTCCATCGCTTGTGAAGCCAAAACCATTCATTGGGTTTTTCTTCTATTATCTGTTGAGTAATTAAAGCTTGTTTTTTAACAGAGTTTAAAATATCTGCGTCTTTATCTTCACTTAACTTTGTCTCTATTGGATCATAAAAGGTTATTTCAAATGTTTTATGATCATAGGTTTTAATAAATCCAGGGATAATAATAGCATCAAATTTACGCGCTAAAATTGCAGCACTAGGTGTATGTCTTGCTTTTTTATCAAAAAAATCTATAAGTAAACCTTCTTTATCTGTAGTATTTTGATCCACTAAAATCCCTAAAGGTCTGTTAGCTTTTAAAGCTTTCATCATACCTTTCATAGCACCATCTTTACTTATAAGTTCAACATCAAACTGTTCTCTATTTTTTGTTAATATTTTATTCATAACAGAGGAATCCAAATCTCTTCCCACAATAGAAATAGAAGAATATTTAGCTGCAATTGCTAAAGATAAAAGTTCCCAGTTACCATAATGAGCTGTGGTGATGATGATCTTACGATTATTTTTTATAGCATCCTCTAAAATTTCTTGATTTTTAAAAACCACTTTACTTGAAATTTCTTCTTTAGAAATACCTTGGTTTTTAACAAATTCTGCTAAGTTGTATATAATATTTACGTAGCAGTCTTTTATGATTTGCTCTTTCTCTTTTTCACTTTTTCTATTTTCAAAGGCCAAATCTAAATTCACTCGAGCAATTCTCCTATGTTTCTTGTCAAGAGTAAATGCAATAAAAGCAAAAAACTGAAGTAAGGCATTTATAATAAAAGTAGGCATATATCTAATAAAAAATCTAAAACTGTAAAATAAAAATAAGTATATATTATCCATCAAGTAAACTCTTTGCTAATTCAATAATTTTTTCTTCTTTAATTTCCCTAATTGAGAAATCATATTTGTCTAAACGTAAGGGATCAACTTTACTATCTGATTCAATCACCTGGTTTATTGGTGTGGTATAGGTATTTCTATATCCAGGAGTATTACCAAAAAGAGTAATAGAAGGCCTGTTTAATGCCCAAGCCATATGAGTAGGCCCAGTATCATTACCAATCACCAAGTCAGCCTTAGAAATTAATGCCTTGACGCTATTTAAATCAATCCTAGGTAATATTTTTGCTTCAGAGTTGGAAGCTATAAACTCTGCCATTTCTTTCTCTTCTTTGCTACCCCAAATAATTAAAGAATTACAATCCAATTTGTTTATAATATTAGCAAATTTTTCTTTAGAGTACATTTTGTTATTTTTGCTGGCACCTATGACAAATACAACATTCTTTTGCTCATGTGATAAATAATCATATATACTTTTATCTTCATTGAAATAGAACAAAAAACTCTTTTTATTTAAAATATCTTGATGACTCACTTCTACATTTAAAGATTCACTAATCACAGCAACATTTCGATCAATTGCATTGGCTTCATAAGGAATAGATACTTTGTGGTTATAAAAAGTAGAAGCAATTGTTTCTCTTATGGAGTTTTTATCAAAGCCAACCGTTTTTGATTTTAAAAGTTTTGAAACAAGTGCAGATTTAAAAAGTCCTTGTGCATCAATAACCAAATCATAATTATTAAGAGCAATTTTTCGGATCAGTTTAATTTGTTTAAAAATTGAGAATTTATCTTTTTTTATTTTTTTTAAATTGACTTTATAAATAGCATTAATATCAGGATTGTTTTCCAACACAGGAGCAAAAGAAGATTCCACAATCCAATCTATTTGAATATTTGGAAATTTCTTTTTAACAAACTGCAAAGCAACAAGAGCATGAACTACATCTCCCAATGCTGAGAGTTTTACTATAGCAATCTTGTGAATTGTATGATTAGCTCCCCCACCCATGATTTAACTTTTAACTAATTTAATTTTGCAATTTTTTGGAGTTTCGATTTTTTCAACATTACTATTAACAATATAAGGAATGTCATCAGAGCTAATAGTTAATTCTCTATCATTTAACTCATAAGTATAGTTTAGTCTTGAGAAATCTTGATTAAGTGATAAATTTAACGTAATCATAAAACTCAACCATTGAACAATTTCAATAGAAGGTAGTAAGTCTTCAAATACTTCGATATCTTTTTGTTTTGGTAAGGATTTTTTTGAAAACTTAATAATATGTGCAATAAGTACTCTTGAAGTATGTAAAAAATCATAGTTCAATCCATTTAAAATAAAATCAAATGTATTGTCTGTATTATTATAAAAGTTAAGAACAACACCAATTGAATGAAGTTTTGAAGCAAGCACCAGCAATATTTCATATCTTTCATCAATATTATGAAGTGGCTGTAAGACTTGAAATATTTTCGAAGCATTAGAACCTAGATAAACACTTTGTTTATTATCCAATTCAAATCTATCTAAAAGACTTTTTACACTTGGGTTAAAATTTGAAGGAAATTTGTGATTAGAAGTTCTTAATAAATCCGTTAAGTACAAGCCTTCTCTAACCCCAGCACCACTTGCAACTACTTTTTTAATATCAAAAGCGTTTGCTATGGTTTCAAAAATAAATGTACCTTCTTGTATGGTATCATATCTATCTTTTTTAATACCAATTGCTTTTAATTCATCATTAGATTCAGCACTTAGAATCTCTTCGAAAATACCATTGTTTTTTTTCACATTGTATTCAAAACCATGGATTACGTCTAAGGGGTAATTTGTTCTTTTCATAACCAATTTACTTAAGGCTCGAATAGTCCCACCAATTCCAACAATGGTTCTAGGAATGTCGTTGGTATAGTCTAAAATCTGATTTAGGTTATGAAGGATATATTCCTTTGCCCCTTCAATATCATGTTTATTAAAATACAATTCCTTTAATCGAATAGTCCCTATATTTAAAGACATAGATTTTTCAATTTTTCCATCTTTAATAAAACAAAACTCTGTAGAACCACCACCTATATCAATAGTCATACAATTCTTAGTGTGCAATAAATTTAAAGCAGCAACTCCGCCATAATAAGCTTCTTTTATCCCATCAATAATACGTATATTTAATTTAAGTTCAGTAGAAATCTTTTTTAAAAATTCTTTTGAGTTGGGAGCATCTCTTAATGCAGAAGTTGCAACACAAATAATCTTTCGTGATTGTAATGAATTGGAAATACTTAAAAAGGATTTTAAAGAGTCATAAGCTCTTTGCATAGGAATAGCCTGTAGATACCCATCGTTTTCATAAGAACCTTCGGATATCTTTACTCTACTTTTTGTTTCGTTGATTAAGTTAAAAGCAAACCGACTGCTTTTTTTTAAAACAACCATTCGCATTGAGTTAGACCCAATATCGATTATAGTTGTAACTTTAGCCATATATTATACTTCTTCTGTTTGTAATTTTTCAAACTTGAAGTTTAGTTCTTGCATTGTTTCGCGATTGTCTGCGTCAATAACAATACAATCAACAGGACATACTTCCACACACGCTGGTTCTTCATAATGACCAACACATTCAGTACATCTATCTGAATCAATAATATATATTGGATCCCCTTCTTCAATTGCAGTATTTGGGCACTCTTCTCTACATGCATCACATGCGATACATTCATCAGTTATTATCAATGACATTAAAATTTTCCTCGTTCGTAAATTATACCAAATACAATAATACGTTAATACTTAAAAAAATCTATAAAAGAGCAGATTGGGAAAGAAATAAATTAAACCTAGCCGTAGCTAATTTTAATTTATTTTTTTTCAAGATGCCTTTTAGTAATTTTCCCATAGGGTAGTACAGTTTATGCTCCCTATTTCCTAAATTTTACTTAAGCATATTTCA
>Ga0209826_1002272_pt1 | contig 12765 bp, 9 predicted proteins | sample GOMGulsemesocosm_5_FD_184637 | JGI IMG/M metagenome (GOLD analysis project Ga0209826, IMG submission 184637) | Methane-oxidizing microbial communities from mesocosms in the Gulf of Mexico - GOM15C Gulf of Mexico (SPAdes) (version 2) | ecosystem: Environmental > Aquatic > Marine > Cold seeps... | reverse complement strand
CTGCGAGATGGCCTCAATCGGTAAACGCTGGATTTTTGAACGGTATGAATAACGGCTGACACGGGCAAAACCTGGATCAATCACATAGCGAATGCCGGGTACCGTCAACGAGGTTTCCGCCACGTTGGTACTCAATACCACCCGGCGGCCACGGTGGTTATTAAAGATTTTATTTTGCTCGGCCAAGCTTAAGCGCGCGTAAAGAGGCAGTATATCCAAGTGTGGGTGGCTGGCATTACGCAGCGCTTTCGCGGTTTCACGGATCTCGCGCTCACCACTGAGGAAAACCAAAATATCCCCGCCGCGCTGGGACTGACCTTTCTCGCTGGCAAGAATCTCTGCGACTGTGTCGCTGATCGCCTGATATTGATCATCATAATCATCGGTCATCGGCCGGTAGTGAGTCGTCACTGGATAGGTGCGACCCGACACTTCAATCACCGGCGCTGGGTTACCCTGGGCATCACTGAAGTGCTGTGAGAAACGTTCTAGGTCGATGGTAGCCGAGGTTATGATGACTTTTAAATCAGGGCGCTGGGGCAGAATACGTTTAATATAGCCCAGTAAGAAGTCAATATTGAGGCTGCGTTCGTGCGCCTCATCAATGATGAGCGTGTCGTATTTATTCAGAAATCGATCGTTCTGAACCTCAGCCAGTAAAATACCATCGGTCATCAACTTGATGTGACTGGTGTCTTTACTGTTATCTGAGAAGCGAACCTGATAACCCACCGAGTCGCCAAGTGGGGTTTTCAATTCTTCGGCAATGCGACTCGCGACGGTGCGCGCGGCAATACGGCGCGGCTGTGTATGCCCAATGGTGCCCTTAATACCGCGCCCAAGCTCTAGACAAATCTTGGGGATCTGAGTGGTTTTACCAGATCCGGTTTCACCCGCTAACACCACCACCTGATGGCGCTCAATCATCTCGCTAATCTCGTCGCGGCGCTCGCAGACAGGTAAACCATCTGGGTAGCTAATCTCCGGGACCAACGCCGCACGTTTTTCACACAAACCCACCGACTGCTCTATGGCACGCTGCAGCTTTTCAATGCGCGGCAGCAAGGCCGCTTGATCTGTCGCCTTTTTAAGGGCGCCAACAAGCTCGCGACACTGGCGCGCTAAACGGTAATGATCCCGCGTCATTACCTGACTCAACTGGGACTGTAAATTACTCAGTAATGCTTGGCTCAAAGCCCTTCTCCGACAACAGCACTCATCGCGCGGCGGCAATGCCGCCTGCCAATGTGACAAAGCAGCGATTATACGGGCTAACGCGCCTGCCGGCACCCTCGTCGAATAAGACACACTTGCGGAGGCATCAACTACACTTAGACATACTAAGACTAATAACAGAGTATTTTGTTATAAGTGACTTGCCACCTAAGGGGCTTGCTAAGTGGACCACGCTGCTAACGTCAAAGGCATCGCCCGCCTGCCGATGCATTCGCATTACGATCTCGCGATTATCGGCGGTGGTATCAACGGCACCGCCATAGCCGCAGCAGCGGCCAGCGCTGGTCTCAGCACTGTATTGTTAGAGAGCAGTGATCTCGCCTCTGGAGGCTCATCCAATACACTGGGGCTACTCAGTGGTGACCTCAACCTACTGGACCAACTCGCCTTTGATCGAGTTCGCCAGCACCTAAAAGAACAGCAAACCGCTCAGCGCCGCGCGCCGCACCTTGTTCACCCTCACCACTGCTTTCTCTTAGATCAGCCTGAGGTACGCAGCAGTCGCCGGGTTAACACCGGCATGAAGCTCTACCGCCACCTGCAATGCCACCTTCCACTGCCCAGCAACGGACTCGCGCCAGCCAAGCTGTTACGCAAACCCCAGCTCACCAGCTATCCCTATATAGATTGCAGCTTTGACAGCAGCCGCTACGTCATAGCCCAGGCATTATTGGCTGCCAATCAGGGTGCTGAAATTTTCAATTACACACCGGTCATGTCCGCGAAGCGCTGCCAAGAGAGCCGCCGCTGGCATCTATGGCTATTGCCCCAGGGGCAAAGTCAAGAACAAACGATTACCACTAAAGCCTTAATAAACGCCAGTGGTGCCGACACGGGTAATCTGCTCGGTGACACCATGCAGCTTGAGTCTCGCTGTCAGGTCACACCCATCAACAGCATCAGCTTGGTGATCCGCGATCTAGACCCGGCCTTTAATCAACACGGCTTTTGCTTTCAGGCGCCGAACCGCCAACTGATACAACTGATTCCCTGCCAATTACCACAGCCTCGGACAACCGCAGCAGCCCCCCTGTTTCGCCTCAGCTGCAGCACACCGCCACAACAACTCGAACAGCAACAACAACTGCAGTGGCTGCTCGATTGCGTTAATCAACAGCTCATTACCCCGATTAGCCGAGATCAGGTCGTCAGCCGCAGTCGAGGACAACGCAATTTGTGTCGCGAGGCCTGGCTAAAACTGCAAACCGAAACCATACTCGCCGAGCCGTCATTGGTGGACTTTGATTGCCGTGATGGACATTCGCCGCTCATCAACATATTCAGCAGCCACCTCAGTGCTCACCGATTGATGGCCGAGCAGACTTTGGAGATGCTAAGCCCATATTTCGACGACAGACTGAGCCGCGATAAGATTCAAAGCCACGCCCAACAGCCTTTATCTGGTGGCGACTTTGATCACACAGACCTCAGCGGGTTTATTGAACGCTTAGAGGCGCACTACCCACAATTAACGGCCGGCTTACTGCAGCGTATAGCTCGACAATACGGCAGCAACAGCCGCAAGCTATTGGGGCGGCGTCAGACCTTGAAAGACCTAGGAAAAAAACTGGCCCCCGACCTCTACGCCTTTGAAGTTGACTACCTACTGCAGTACGAGTGGGCCAGCTGCGCTGAAGACATTCTCAAGCGCCGCTGCTCGCTTGAGCACCTTTGCAGCGCAGTGGATGTCGAGCGGCTAGAAGAATACATCAAGGCGCATAAGCAGTGCTGGTCACAAACGAGCGAATAATTTAACACCACAAAAAAAGCCCGCACACAGTCACTGTGTACGGGCTTTTTTGCAACCAAGCTCAACGAGCCGATTACTTCTTCGTCAAATACTTAATACTGCGCTCCATACCCTCGAGTGTTAACGGGTACATATGATCTTCGATCAAATCACGCGTCATTTGAATACTCTGCGTGTGGCTCCAATATTTTTCTGGTGTCGGGTTTAGCCAAACAACGTTTTCGAAGGTACTGGTTAAACGCTCCATCCAGGTCGCCCCCGCCTCCTCATTCATGTATTCCACACTGCCGTACTTATTCGCAATCTCATAGGGCGACATAGAGGCGTCACCAATAAAGATCACTTTGTAGTCGCTGCTGTAGGTGTGCAAGACATCGTAGAGTTTTGTCACCTCGCTATTGCGACGGCGATTGTCCTTCCATACATAGTCGTAGATGAAATTATGAAAGTAAAAATACTCCATGTGTTTGAACTCAGTTTTACAGGCTGAGAACAACTCTTCACACACGCGCACATACGGATCCATCGAACCGCCGACATCAAAAAACAGCAATACCTTTACGGCATTGTGGCGCTCGGGCACCATTTTCAAATCGAGGTAGCCGGCGTTGTTGGCGGTTGAGCGAATGGTGTCGTCCAAATCCAACTCGTCGGCGGCACCGGTACGGGCAAACTTGCGCAACTTGCGCAGCGCAACCTTGATATTGCGCGTGCCTAATTCAGTACTGTCGTCGAGGTTTTTAAACTCGCGTTTGTCCCACACCTTCGCGGCACGCTTGTTACGGCTTTCGCCACCAACACGGATCCCCTCTGGGTTGTAACCACTGTTACCAAACGGCGACGTACCACCCGTTCCAACCCATTTGCTGCCACCCTGATGACGCTTTTTCTGCTCTTCAATACGCTCTTTAAACTGCTTAATCAGCTCTTCAAGACCGCCCATTGAATCAATTTTTTCTTTTTCTTCGTCACTGAGGTTTTTCATAAACTCAGAGCGAATCCAGTCATCCGGAATCAGCGCTTCGACGATATCTTCGAGGTTTTCGAGGCCTTTAAAATAGGCACCAAAAGCTCGGTCAAACCGATCAAAGTATTTCTCGTCTTTCACCAGACAAGTACGGGCCAGCAGATAAAAATCATCAATACTGCCGAAGGCCATGTACTTTTCCATGGCCTCCAAGAGCACCAATAACTCTTTAATTGAGACAGGTACTTGAGCGGTGCGCAGGCCGTAAAAGAAATTCACTAACATAGTGAAGCTCCCACTGTTGCTTGTGGCTCAGTAACACTCATTAGCGCTTGGCTAAGAATGCACACGCTTAACCCTTGCGACGGGTCATGAAAGCAAGGCGCTCAAGTAGGTGAACATCCTGCTCATTTTTCAGCAGTGCGCCGTGCAATGGCGGGATAGCTTGACGCGCGTCGCCGCTCTTGAGAATTTCATCAGGAATATCGTCAGCCATCAGCAGTTTCAACCAGTCCACCAACTCAGAGGTCGAAGGCTTTTTCTTCAAGCCAGGCACCTTGCGTATATCGAAGAAAATATCCAATGCGTCGTTGACCAGCTGCTTCTTAATGTTCGGATAGTGAACATCAACAATCTGCTGCATGGTGTCACGTTCAGGGAAGCTGATGTAGTGAAAGAAACAGCGACGCAGGAAAGCATCTGGCAGTTCTTTTTCATTATTACTGGTGATAAGGATAATCGGGCGATGCTTGGCCTTAATGGTCTCGCCTGTCTCATAGACGAAAAACTCCATCTTATCCAACTCCACCAACAAGTCGTTGGGGAATTCAATATCAGCTTTATCGATCTCATCGATCAGCAGCACAACCTGCTCGTCGGCATCGAAAGCGTCCCAGAGCTTGCCCTTCTTAATGTAGTTTTTGATGTCATGAACATCATCGCTGCCGAGCTGAGAGTCACGCAGACGTGAAACCGCGTCGTACTCGTACAGACCCTGCTGCGCTTTGGTGGTGGACTTGATGTGCCACTGAATCAGGCGCATGCCCATGGATTCAGCCACCTGCTCAGCCAGCATGGTCTTACCCGTACCAGGCTCACCCTTCACCAACAGTGGACGCTGCAACGCAACGGTAGCATTAACGGCCATGCGCAGGTCATCGGTAGCAATGTATTCTTTGGTTCCTTCGAACTTCATCAAAACACCCTCAATACGGAAATTGGCACGAATTCTATCACAGTGAATTAGCCCTGTAGCTGTCGCCCAGTGACTTGCTGACTGGTGAAATCGACCAAAATGCAGCCTTACAAGGCTTGTGGTCCACCGCAAGAGCCAGCGACAGCGGTACCGCCCAGAAAACGACTACAATTTAACCGTCAAAAAAGCTACCCCCAGCCAACAGCAATATGCTAAATTGCACGGGTGTACAAAAACTGCTGTCTCAATGAGTGCCTACATGGCAATCAAACAAAGTGAGCAAGGCCCACCACAGCAGACAATGAATCGTTCGCCATAATAAGGAGCACCTCTATGAACAGTGCCGTTGAAGCGTCAGCCGTTGCCTCTGCTGTCGAAGAGAACAACCGTTTCCAGCAAGTGTTTGCCAAGCAACGCAAGGCCTCTCGTACCGATGCATACCCAAGTCTTGCTACCCGTTTAGAGAATCTAAATAAGCTGAAGAAGCTCCTAAAAGATAACCAGATGGATATAGCCGAAGCCATCTCGACGGATTACGGCAACCGTCCAAGTCAAGAAACCCGCATGCTGGAGGTCTACGGCCTGATCAGCGGCGTAGAGTATTCAATTAAGCGTATAAAGAAATGGATGAAACCACAAAAGCGCCACGTAGCGCTGGCGTACATGGGCGCCAAGAATACCGTCATCCCACAGCCAAAGGGCGTGATCGGTATCGTCACCCCATGGAACTACCCACTGTTCTTGGCCTTTAGTCCAGCCATCAGCGCACTTTCTGCTGGTAACCGCTGTATCATCAAGTTGGCCGCTAATTCACAAAATTTGGCGAATCTGCTTAACAAGCTAGTGAGCCCTGTTTTTGACGAAGATACCCTTGCAATCATGCCGGGTATCTCAGCCCGTGAGTTCACGCACATGCCTTGGGACCACCTAGTGTTCACCGGTTCACCCGCCACCGCGACCACCGTGATGGAAACTGCCGCCAAGACGCTCACCCCGGTTACTTTGGAACTAGGTGGTAAGTCTCCGACCATCATCAGTGACGACTTCGACCTTAAAAAAGCCGTTGAGCGCATGAGCTTTGGTAAGTTCGTCAACGCTGGCCAGACCTGTGTTGCACCGGACTATGTCTTTGTACCCCGCGCAAAGCTTGATGCATTTGTCGAAGAGATGCGCAAGGTGGTAAGCGGTCGCTACGCGTCTGCGGCGAGCAAAGATTACACCTCGCTGATCGATCAGAAAGCATTCAACCGCATCACTAATACGCTGACTGACGCCACCGACAAGGGCGCAAAGGCCATTAACCTGCTGGGTAACGATCCAATCCTGGAAGATCAGCGCAAGGTACCGCCGCACATAGTACTGGGCGCGACTGAAGACATGGTCATCATGCAGGACGAGATCTTTGGCCCACTGTTACCGGTGATGCCTTACGACTCCATCGACGATGTTATTACCTACATCAACGAGCACGAGCGTCCACTGGCGCTGTACCTGTTCAGCAACGATAAAGCACTGCAAGAAAAGGTCACCTACAGCACCATCTCCGGAGGCATGTGCATCAACGACGCCGTTTTTCATGCGGCGCAGCACGATATGCCCTTCGGCGGTGTGGGCAATAGTGGTATGGGCCACTACCACGGTAAGGAAGGCTTCGAAGAATTCTCGAAGATGCGCCCTATTTTCAAGCAGGCGCCATTCACCGCGATTCTGCAAATGGCGCCACCTTACGGCCCTGCGTTCGAGAAGATGTACAACATGATGATCAAGTTCAAGCTCTAAAAGCCAGAACCCTGCATCATCGAGCCCCAGTAGCGCTAAGCTACTGGGGCTTTTTTATGCCTAGCGCATTGCTGATAAGTTTTCATCGTACAGCGCAGCCGGTTATTGCTTTATAATTCGCCGCGCGGCTCCCCTGCGGGCCCATTAACGTGAACCCGCGAGATCAAAACAGCATGCCTGCCGACAGCACAGCCAACACCCTAGCGCCCCGCTTAAAAAGCCAAGCGACCAATGTGCTAGGCCCACGATTGGATGCCATTTACGACCAGGTAGCCCTTGAGCAACAAAGTCAGCGCTACGATGCGGTTTGGGATTGCTGTTGTGATCACGGCTATCTGGGCATGAAACTGCTCGCCGCGCAGCTGTGCCCTACCGTGTACTTTGTCGATCAAGTACCGCACATCATTGGGCAATTAAAAGACAAGCTGGATGACCTCGCCGAGCGCTTATTATCCCCGCGCAACTACCAGGCCATTGCCGCCGATGCATCCCAATTACGCTTCCCTGACGGCCAGCGTCACCTGGTTATCTTGGCCGGTGTCGGTGGTGAGCATATAGTCGACATCATCAAGGCTATCGAGCAACAACCCTATGACTGTCGAATTGATTATCTGCTGTGCCCAAGCACCACCCAGTTTAACCTGCGGGAGTTTTTAATCGAACAGGGTTTTGGTGTAAAACACGAAAACCTGGTGGCGGAAAAAGGTCGTGACTACGAGGTATTACTGGTCACGTCGAAACAGGATCATATTTGGCAAGCGCTGATGCCGGTCGGCGGTATGTGGGAAGAGGATAACCCCAACCACCTGCGCTATCAGAAAAAACTCGTAGGCCATTACCAAAATCAAACACGCGGCAAAGACGCGGTGCGAGCAAGACAGATTCTCGCCCACTACCAAAACTGTTTTAAACAGGAAGAATCGACCGTCGAGCCTACACAGATGAACGATGCCCGACAGGCCAGCAGCCAGTGAGTAACCAAGAAGTAGCAACAGGGGTTAAACCCAATCCAGCCGATGACTTTGTCGCGCCTCCCTGTAAAGAAGCTATAGAAATACTCTATGAAGATTCTTCTATTTTACTCATCAACAAACCTTCTGGCCTACTGAGCTTATCGGGTAAAAACCCGTTAAATAAGGACTCCGTACATCACCGCCTAGTACAAACACACCCCAGCGCACGACTGCTGCACCGTCTGGATCTGGGCACGTCAGGTATCATGCTGATTGCCCTGAACAAAGCTGCCAACACGGCGCTAACGAAACAGTTCCAAGCCCGCAGTATCAAAAAGCAGTACACCGCAGTTTTACTCGGACACCTGGAAAAAGATCAGCTTATGATTCAAGCCCCTGTCGCGCGCGGACTTTTTCCTCGGCAGGTTATTTGCGAAGAGACCGGCAAGCCCGCCAGTAGTCAGCTAAAAGTAGTCGAGATATTGAACAAACCAGCGAGAAGCCGTGTGATTTTTTCGCCACTGAGCGGCCGTACACACCAACTGCGAATCCACAGCCAATGGATTGGCCACCCGATACTGGGCTGTGACCTCTACGGTACTCAAGAAAGTGAAACTTTGGCGCCACGCTTATTACTGCACGCCAATAAGCTCAGTTTTCGACACCCAGACACAGAGCAAGAATTAACCATTGAATGCACCTGCCCTTTTTAAACACGACGTTTAGCGCTTTAGCTTGGGCGCGTTATTGATGCCCCAGCTTCCGCACCAACCGCCCTTCGACAAACACCGCCATCTCGCCTGTGGCCAGCGCATTCCATTGCTCATTATTGGTCAACGGCTGAGTGGCTACCACAGTCACGACATCACTGGGCGTCGTCTCGCCGGAAAAATCAATGTTGAGGTCGGCATCGGTTAACTGCGCGGCACCAAAAGGCGCTTCGCGTGTAATCCATTGTAATTTCGTGCTGCAAAATGCCATCAACACACGGCCATTACTCAGCAGCATGTTAAATACACCCATGGCTTTTAATGCGTGCGCGCACTCAAAAACAAACGCACTTAAGCGTTCTTCATCTGGGCATTGCTCAAAGGTCGAGCGCAAGCGTTCCAGCAGCCAACAAAACGCGCGTTCGCTGTCGGTGCTACCCACGGGTAGGTCTTTGCCAAGGATGAGCTGTTCACTATTGGCCAGCTGACCATTGTGGGCAAACGTCCAATGCTCACCCCAAAGTTCACGTACAAACGGGTGCGTATTTTCTAAGCTGATATCACCCACATTGGCTTGGCGAATATGGCTGATGACGTAATGGCTTTTAATCGGGTAGTGCTGAACCAGCTTGGCAACCTCTGACTCGACACCTGGCGCTGGATCACGAAACTCGCGCACACCACAGCCCTCATAAAAGACAATACCCCAGCCGTCTCGGTGCGGCCCGGTACCACCGCCTCGTTGAATCAGCCCTTGGAAGCTGAAACAAATATCAGTCGGTACATTCGCCGACATTCCCAATAGCTCACACATGCCTTGCCTCTGTTAAGTTCACCGTCACCTCGTTGACACTGGATTATTGGCAGATCGCTGCATCAGGATAATTTTGCGCCCTTGGCGTCGGTAACGGGCAAAGGGCTCCGTCATAAAATCAGGCTGCTGTGCAATAGCCGCCGCTTCAATCAACTCAAAACCCGCCAGCGCATAAAAGCGCTGCAAGTGATCAAAGGGGTAACAAAAGCACGAATGTTTCGACAGAAAACCGCCTAAACCTTCCAGTAACCTTTGACCCACGCCCTGCCCTCGCAACTCTGGGGCCACACACATACTGCGTAAAAACCACCAACCGCCACTATTTTCTTGCAGACGCACGGCCGCCACAATGGTGCTCACCGCGGGGTTCGAAGTTTGGCAGCGACGCACCACGAACACCCGATCACCACGGCCAACCTTGGCCGAATCGCCACTGTCTTTATAAAAACGGTTCACGAGGGGCCGTTGAATGTCGGTCGATTCAACTACCTGAAACTGCGGACTGTGGGTCATAGGTTATTTATCACCGTGAACAATGAACGCACTGGGAGAATCACGATAAGGGCCGGCTGCTGCGGTGCGCTTCCCAATGGCTCTGAAAGGTATCGAGGTAGCTCAGCAATGACGCCGCAGCTTCTGGCTCATTTAATTGCTCGAGCACCGATGCCGCTGTTTCAAGAGTGGAGAGGCCCTGCTGATTACGGCGCAAGTGATAGCGACTAGCGCCCTCAGTGATCGTTATACTCAAGCGTGGCAACGCCTGCAGCTCGGAGGATTGGCGCACCATTTTTTGGGCCTGTTGCCAGGTGCTGTCTAACAGCAGCCAGAGGATTGGCTCAGCATTGTCGCCCAACTCCGACATGACGTCTTGTGCACTGGAAAACGTGACATGTGAGTCGTCGCTTGGAAACACCAGCACCGCACGGCGGCCTTGCAGCAAGGTTTGCAGCGACTCGGTGCGCTGCCACAAGTGCAAACCTGCATTAGGCAGGCTGTTGAGCAGTAAACGTCCGGTATTTGTTAACTTACTCAGCTCCCGTGTATGGGTTAGCAATATCCACTGGCAACGCTGTGTCGACGCCTTTAATAATAAACTTGGGGCCAGTGTGCAAATACATAAATCACGGCGCAATAAACAGCGCTCGCAGGTGTTAATGGGTTGATCTGCATTCATGGTGGATCGACCAGCAGCGGGGGGAGCAGTGTTCACTTTACCATAGCCAGCGGCGGCCTTATCCCATAAAAAGTACTGCTATATAGGGATGTCAGCGGTGCGAGCGACAAGCCAATATAAAAAAACGGCCCTATAAGCTCATCACTCTTTTGGCTCTTCGCCACCCAGACTGTCGAGGTCATCCTCTGAAAAATCATCAAGTGAAAAACCTTCCAGTGCATCTTCAATACTGGCCTCGTCGCTCAGCACCTCATCTTCCAATGTATCCGGCTCTGGGGACTCAGCAGGCTCATCATCGCCCAAAGACATATCCGCAAACGGGTCTTCACCCAGATCAGCCAACAAATCATCCGCCGCCGCCTCGTCACTCAATTCGGGGATATCCGCGTCCGTCACCTCATCACTGGCAAGGTCCAAACCACTGCTGCCCATCTCCATATCCGCTGCCAGCTGTGCCGCCAAATCAGCATCGCTCTGCGCCTCCCCAGCCGTCGCAGGGATCTCCTCCATCTGCGGTTCATCTTGCGGCTCAGCATCCGCCAACTGCTCGGAATCTTCAACCGCCTGCTCTAGGTCTTTAAGGCCATCGCCTTTGCTTGAGCCCATAATCATGCGGTAAGCGAAGAACGCCAGCCCCATAATCAGAATGTTGCCCAGCCCAAGACCAACATACAGAGGCCAGCGAGAAATTTCAGGCTCGGCTGGAGGCTCAATTTTCTCTGCCTCTACTTCAGGTTCAGGCATCACCGGGCTAACAAGCTCTTGGGCCATAACAGGCTCAGGCTCCTCTGCAACCAGCTCGGGCTCAGACATTTCAAAAGGCGCATTGTCTGGATACTGAAAAGAAATTGGGTCGGGATCAATATCGAAACGTGCACCAGTACTGTCTGTTCCACTAATCCGCAGACGCACATGATGAACACCTTCGTGCTCGGGCTGTAAAATTAACTCCCATGCATCGTTCGGTGTCATCTGTAAGGGTTTGATAGAGCTTCGCCCTTTCGGGTCACGCACCCTGGCAACCACCTGGGTATCATCCATTTTCACCACTTGGCTGTGCGCTGTCACCGTCACTCGGTATTGCTCACGCCCGCCCAGCACCAACTTTTCAACATTGGCAACAAAAGGCTTGCGCACCGATATTTGATGACGGTACTGGCGCTGGAAGGTTTTTCCGTCGACGGCCAATGTCAGCTCAAAACGCCCTTCACTGTTAAACATATCCAACGTTGAGCGATAGACACCATCAAAAGGCGTGGGTCCATCACTGAGATCTTGTTGCCACTGCTCACCGGATGCGCCGTGAGCCACTTGGTTATCAATGTCGAGAAGGTTTAGAAAGTCGGTACTGGTAACCGTCGCACCTTTATCCTGAAGCAGCATGGACAGCTCGCTGCTCTCGCCCAAAAACATATTGGTCGGCAGAGGTTTCACCAACAATTTCAAATTACTCACAATGGTCACACGGCTGTCTGGGTCTAGGTCGGCCAGCGCCTGCCACTCCCCCTCGATAGGCCTGTTAACCGTGATCAAGTCATAGGCATCGGTTTTGTACCAGCTGACATCCTCTTGCTCTTTATCAAAATGGTATTGAGTTTCATCGGGGCTGACCAACACGGTCGGATCGGATCCCTGGGCACGGAAGATAAGCGCAGTGAACTCTTCAATAGAGGAATCCACCAAAAAACTGTTGCCCGTAAGCGGCAGCTGTTCTGCCGGCACGGCTTGATCAAACACCCGTAAAAAGATCTTCATGAGCTCATCGGCGCTCTTGGCCACGTCACTCATACCATCGGTGGCGAGAGCCAGCTTATCGAGCAGGGCCTTATCGGCATTATCCGATAGCGCAATGGTATGAACGGTGTAGCCAGCACGCTTTAGCTTTGGCAGGACCTCGTCGACGATACGGCGCCATTCGCGTTGATTTTTCTCAGGGGCCTTATCAATATCGACCATGCCGTCGGTCAACAGAATCAAACTGGTCTGATAGCGGTCGTTGGGCTTATCCAGGTCATAGGCCGCTTTTTCTAAGGCTTCACCAATATTGGTGAACAGCCCAACAGAGTTAATATCGGTAGCCTTACTCGTCGCGTCTTCTCGCCAGCGGCCAGTCACCGGGCGGTGCGGAACCAGCATATTGATGTAACGCCCGAAGGTCCAAACGCCAGCCTTACTGCCCTCTGGCAG
>Ga0209826_1002270_pt1 | contig 12770 bp, 10 predicted proteins | sample GOMGulsemesocosm_5_FD_184637 | JGI IMG/M metagenome (GOLD analysis project Ga0209826, IMG submission 184637) | Methane-oxidizing microbial communities from mesocosms in the Gulf of Mexico - GOM15C Gulf of Mexico (SPAdes) (version 2) | ecosystem: Environmental > Aquatic > Marine > Cold seeps... | reverse complement strand
GCTGAGCATTTTTTACTGCAATTGCAGCCTCAGTTTCCTTTTCTACTGCTATTTTTTTTACGGGTTCTAAACGCTTTGATTTTTTCAAATTACACCTCTTTACTAACTCGATATCACTTTAAGACTAGCTCTTTAGTATCGCACCCAAGTCTCCAATACTCTGCTTGAAACTGAAAGCTTCCCCCATAGACTGTTGTAAAAAATCCTGCATCCCATCATGCATCGAGATTGATTCATCCACAGCAGGGTTACTGCCTTGCTGATAAGCCCCGACACTAATCAAGTCGATATTTTTTTGATACGTGGAATTAATTTTACGAAACTCTCTGGCACTTTCTAAATGTTCAGCTGAAGCAACTTCCGTCATTAAACGACTCACTGACCCCTCAACATCGATAGCAGGAAAATGCCCTCTTTCAGCCAATTCTCTCGATAGAAAAACATGTCCATCCAAAATAGCTCGACTCGCATCTGCAATAGGATCGTTAGAATCATCGCCCTCGGTCAAAACAGTATAAAAGGCAGTAATTGAACCACTTCCTCGATCAGAATTACCTGCTCGTTCAACCAAACTAGGCAATTTACTGAATACCGATGGTGGATATCCTTTTGTTGCAGGAGGCTCATTGATCGCTAATGCAATTTCTCTTTGAGCCTGTGCGTACCGAGTCAATGAGTCCATCAACAATAAAACATTCTTGCCCTGATCACGAAAATATTCAGCAATACTGGTAGCCAACATTGCACCATGCATTCTCATTAAGGGTGGATCATCTGCGGGTGTTGCGACAACCACCGCTCTTGTTAAGCCTTCGGAACCAAGAATTTTACGAACAAATTCATTTACTTCCCGCCCCCTTTCGCCAATTAAGCCAACGACGACGACATCGGCATTGGTATACCGTGTCATCATCCCAAGCAAGACACTTTTACCAACCCCACTCCCTGCAAATAAGCCTAAACGCTGACCACGACCTACCGTCAACAAACTATTAATAGTGCGTATTCCCACATCTAAAGGCTCTGTAATCGGCCTTCTTTTCAAGGGATTAATCGCTCGACCGTGCAGGGGAACCGTTTCAGTTGTATGTATTGGGCCTTTGTCGTCAAGCGGCTTACCTGCGCCATCAATTACTCGACCCAGCAACGCCGGCCCGACATGCGCCACACTGCTCGACCCTGTTGGAATAACCCGGCAGTCTTGCTCCAAACCACGAATATCACCTGTTGGCATTAGATAGAGGCGCTCACCAGAAAAACCCACTACTTCCGCCTCTGTTTGTACGCCATCAACCGTTTCCACCATACAACGCCCACCAATAGTTGAACGACACCCAACGGCTTCAAGCGTTAGACCAATCATTCGTGTCAACTTACCTTCGACGACCATTGGCTGTGGTTGAGAAATTTTCTGCTGACAAGAAGACAACCTTTTCAACCATTTACTTGCTCGTTGGGACTGAACAGACGAGAGACTCACGCTGAGCCCCTTTCATCACCTAAAATATTAGCAATAAGGTGTGATAAGCGATTTTCAATCGTAGCATCTATTTGTGAATTTTCTGTCTTCACCCGACAGCCACCACGTGTCAACACCGGGTCTTCAATAATTTTCCAATGCTCACCATCTGCTTCATCCAACTGTAACGCGGCTCTCACCAAACTTGCATCTTCGGGGTGTAAATGTAATTTAACTAAATGCGAACTTGAGGGAAGTGCTGCGACCGCTTCTTTTACCACAGCAACAACTTGGCCAGAATCTATTTTTAGTTCACGCCTAACCAATTGTTTTGCTATTAGAATGGCTAAATCAACCAGCTCATTTTCAACCTTCTCATCAAGCTCTTTCAAAGGTTCAGCTAAAGAGTTCATTAAATTCTTTATGCCCTGAGCCTGCTGGGCTATTTTCGCCTCACCTTCTTTTAAGCCTTTAGTAAGACCTTCTTGATAGCCTTTTTCCAAGGCTTCATCATGGGCTTGCCGTTGAATACTTTCCAGCTCATTGGCGGTAGGTATTTTAATATTATGTAGCTGTTCATTAACCGAATGAGACCCGTCAATTTCTGGAAATTGCCATGAGACTACATCACCATCTGAAGACTTAGACAAGCTCATCTCCCCCACCACTACCTAATGATATTTCACCTGAATCAGCCAAACGTCTTGCAATAACAAGTACTTCTTTTTGCGCCCCTTCCACATCCGTTATTTTAGCGGGTGCTGCTGCCTCCAGATCATCACGCAACATTTCAGCTGCACGTTTCGACATATTGGCAAATATTTTCTCTTTTAACTCATTATCCGCAGCTCTTAGCGCAAGCATCAGAATATCTGTTGATACTTCTTTCAACAACGCTTGAATACCCCGATCATCAATCTCAATAAGGTTATCGAAGACAAACATTTTATCTTGAATTTTTTGTCCCACCTCATCATCCGTTTCAAGTACATTCTCGATAAGTTCCGCACTCACCGAACCTTCCATAAAGTTCAGAATATCAGCAGCTGTTTGAATCCCACCCATACTGGCTGACTTAACACCTGAGTTACCCGAAAGCTGCTTTTCCATAATCTCATCTAATTCTTGAAGTGCATTCGGCTGAACCCCCTCAAGTGTTGCGATCCGCATCAGAATATCTGGCCTCAATCTAGGTGAAAGATAACCTAACGCTTCTGCTGCTTGATCGCTATCTAAATAGGATAAAACAATTGAAATAATTTGAGGGTGTTCTAGACGAATTAAATCTGCAATCGAGCGTGGATCCATCCATTTCAGCTGCTCTAAACCTTTTGAATTCCTGCCTAATAAAATACGATCTATAACACCACCGGCCTTATCAGCGCCCAAGGCATTGGTCAGTACATTTTTAATATACTTATCCGAGTCAATTCCTAGAGCCGTTTGCCCACCAATTGACTTTATAAAACCACTAACGACATCATCTAACATTTCAGTTGAAATGTTTTCTAAGGTTGCCATGGCCGCACCAACTTGCTGGACTTCTTTCGGCCCCATGTGTTTCATTACACCCGCTGCATGCTCTTCACCTAAGGAAAGCAATAGCACCGCTGCTTTCGATGTTCCCGTTAAATTTGCTTCTGCTTCTGCTTGACTGGCCATTATTCTTGTATCCAGGTTTTCATGACTTGCGCCACTCGTTTAGGGTCTTCTCCGGCAATCTTCTGTGCCATTTCCAACCGCTGCTCATAACTCTTAGGTGCTTCCAATCGCATTAACTCTTCATCTTGCTCAAGCTGCGCTGCCCCTGCCCCACCAGCATTACTAAGGGAACCTGCCGCTTGAGCCATTGGTACTCCATCAGGCCCAACTAAGACACCTTCCGCCCCTTCAGATACAACGGCTAAAGAAGGCTTTTCTAGTAGACTTTTAATCGTTGGTTTCAGTACCACAAATATTAATATAAGTGCAAACAGCCCACCCAATGATTGCTTCACTACCCCCCAAAACCAAGGTTGTTCCCACATTGCTAGCTCAGGTAGTGGCGCTGGAACATCGGGTTGCTTGAATGCAATATTGCTAACCATAACACTATCACCACGCAACTCATCGTAACCAACAGCATCCTTAACTAATCGTGTGAATTTAGCAATATCTTCATCGCTATAGCTATCCGATTGGGTTGTTCCATCTTCTGCAAGACTACGCTTATCATCAACAACCACCGCCAGCGTTAATCTTTTTACACGGCCAGACGCTAGACGCGTATGGCTAATTTTTTTATTCAATTCATAGTTTTTAACTTCACGTTTATTGGTGTTAACTGAAGCCGGTGACGCGCCTGTTGCACCTGCCTCATCTAGCTCTTCAGGAGCAACACCTGTTACAGGCGGCTGATTAGATAAAGCGCCAGGAACACCTTGAACCCCACTAAGATTATTAGTTTCCTCACTTAGTTGCTCACTTCTAAGGGCAGACAAATCCGGGTTGAACTGCTCCTGCGTTTGCTCAGTAACAGTAAAATCCAAATCAACGGCTGCTGAGGCTTGAAAAGCGCCTTGACCCACAATAGGTAAGAGTATTTCTTCAACACGGTTTATAAGATGGTTTTCAAAATTCTTTTTATACTCAAATTGATTACTGGTTAATGACATTGCATCATCAGATGACTTTGAATTAAGTAAGGCGCCTTTTTGATCAACGACTGTAACTTGCGAAGCATCCAGTTGTGGAACCGCTGACGAGACCAAATGAACGATGGCATCAACTTCTTGTTTTTTCAAACTGCGGCCAGAAAACAGATCAACCACAACCGAAGCACTTGGCTTTTTACGGTGCCGTAAAAAAACAGATTGTTTAGGAATTGCCAAGAGCACCCGTGCCGAGCGAACTCGTTGAATGGTAACAATAGAACGGGCAATTTCACCTTCTAATGCACGCTGTATACGTACCTTTTCTATAGAGTGACTACCACCAAAGCCTTGTTCTTTTTCAAGTAATTCAAACCCCATTCCCCCACCACGAGGTAAACCAAGACCAGCTAACTTTAACCTTAGTTCTGCCACATCAGAAGCTGGCACCATCACCGCGCCTCCTTCAAACTGGTAATCCACATTCATTTGCTCAAGGCCTGAGATAACTGCACTCATCTCCCTATCACCTAAGCTGTTATACAACAGACCATAATTAGGCGTTTGCGACCACATAACGACAGCACCACCTAAGGCGATACTAACCGCCAATGCCAACATAACGCCAAACTGACGTATTATTGACTCGGTTGATGAAACTTGAATTTGCCCTGCGGGAGTTGCCATTTTACTTACCTTTAATTTAAATATTGCCGTTCTGCTGATGAATCAAACTGACCCATCACATCGTCATACGCATCACGTCTTTATAAGCTTCTACTAATTTATTTCTAACCTGAACCGTGGTTTGAAAAGACAAGTTTGCTTTTTGCAAGGAAACCATTACTTCTGCAAGGCTGGCATCCGTCTCGCCTCGACTAAAGGCTGTGGACAAGGCACCTGCCTGCTGTTGAACTTGATTAACTGATTCAATTGAATCTTTTAACATCGATGAAAAACTTGTTGTCGATGCTGGCGCAGCCACTTCCTGAACGTTACTTGTTGCTTGTAACGACATAGTTCGCATCTGAGCCAACACATTATTAATTTCCATACTACTCATTCGTACACCTCTTAACGTTGCTTAAATATCATTTAATTAATTACTGTTTAAGCAGGAATCTGAATACCTGAATCACGCATCTTTGCAATTTTATAGCGCAGTGTCCGTGGGCTAATACCTAGTCGTTCTGCCGTATGTTTGCGACTTCCTGACACATCTTCCAAGGTTTTGAGAATCAACCCTTCTTCAGCAACACGTACACCCTCATTAAGTCCTTTATCATCAACTTTGGGCGCGAATGAACTCAAATAGTCAACTTCTTCATTTTCAAAAATAAGGTCTTCCGCTTGAATATCATTTCCTGACATCATAATCAGCGCTCGCTGCACGACATTTTCAAGCTCTCGTACATTACCTCGCCAGGCGTGACCCACAAGACGCTTCATCGCTTGTTTAGTAAAAACAGGTTGCATTGAATCACCCTTGAAATGTCTTGCTATCAGGGTTTTAGCAAGTGAAGGAATATCTGACTGCCTATCACGTAACGGTGGGATCTGTATCGGGAAAACATTAATTCGATACAATAAATCTTCTCTGAACTTACCTTCATCAACGAACTCACGTAAATTACGATTGGTTGTTGCAATCACTCTTACATCAAGAGGAATGACTTTTTTGCCACCCAAACGTTCCACTTCTTTCTCTTGTAAAACCCGAAGTAGTTTTGCTTGCAACAAGATATTCATTTCAGAAACCTCATCTAATAACAAGGTGCCACCTTGGGCTTGCTCAAACTTACCAGGCGATGCTTGTGAAGCACCTGTAAAAGCACCTTTTTCATAACCAAATAGCATCGCTTCAAGCATGTTTTCAGGAATCGCAGCACAATTGATAGCAATAAAGGGCTTTTTACTACGACCAGAGTTTTTATGAATAAACCGCGCCAATATTTCTTTTCCCGTACCACTTTCGCCTTGAACTAACACGGTTGCTTCACTCTTAGCAACTCTTCCAGCCATCGCAACAATACTTTGCATACAACTATCTTTGCTTGAAATACTCCCAAAACCTGTATTTTCTGGTGCAATCGTTTGCTCAACTTTTTTAACTAATTGATTAATTTCAAATGGCTTCGTCATATAGTCTGCCGCACCACTTTGAATCGCTTTAACTGCCTTATCAACAGCACCAAAAGCTGTCATCAGTAAAACGGGCAAGCTGGGGAACTTATTTTTTAGTTCGGCTAAAAGCTGAAAGCCATCCATCTCTGCCATTTGCACATCACTGAGCACTAATCTTGCCTGATGCTTTTCGAGTAACTTAAGTGCTTTAGCACCATTCTCTGCCAACATCGTTGAGTAACCTTGGTTAGTTAATGCATCATCAATTGCTTCTTGGAGAGCGGCATCATCTTCAACGATTAAAATATCTATTTCACTCATTTCAAACCCTCTTTAATATCTACTTTATTTACTGTGACCACCACTGGTAATCTCATTCCGAACAATGATCCTGAGCCCAAAGTTGACTGGCAAAATACTTCACCACAATGTGTTTCTGCTACATCATTAACAACGGCTAAACCAAGCCCTGTTCCATTAACTTTAGTTGTATAAAAAGGATCAAATAAATGTTTTTGCTGCTGCTTTGTTAGGCCTTTACCTTTATCTTTGATGCCGATCGTTAACACGTCAGCATTAACTGTAAACAAACACGTCACAGCTGAATCCGTTGTTGTCGCATCGATTGCATTATTGATAAGGTTTGTAATCGCCCCCACCAAGACATCCTTACCAACATCAAGTACTGCACCGTTAGTCTGGTCAATTAATCGTAGTTTAGCGACTGTATTCGAGGCGTAAAATGGCTCAAGCTGCTCGATGAGTTCAGCTGCTGTTATTTTTGTTTTTGGGTAGCTACCTAAGTGGGCATAACCCAACATATCTGAAACTTGTGAGTTTAAATGCCTGAGGTTAGCCAATAGTTTTTGGGTAAATGTATCGCGCTTCTGATCTGAAACAATGGTGGAATTAAGTTGGGAAGCATATAAAAGTGCCGAAGCAAGTGGCGTTTTAATTTGATGCGCCAAACTTGCAGAAACTTTACCCAGTGCAGCTAGCTTATTTTTATGTTCGAGCTGCTTATGTTGCTGGCGTTGTTCAGTTATATCACTCAGCAAAATGATATAACCATTTTGGCTGGCTAAACTTGTTTTACATAACGTAACAAAACGTCCGTCATCTATAATAAATTCATTTACTTGAGGCGTTTCGTGCTTTAGGTAAGCCTGTTGAACGGAAAGCCAGTTTTGCCCAAGGATTTTCTGATCTAGCCACTGCCGCGCTAGTTCGTTAACCCGAACAACAATAGACTTCTCATCTACTATGACTACGGCACCTGGCAACACTTCAATTAGGGATTCTAATTGATCTGCTAACTGCTGCCGATCTGATAAATATTGAATTTTATCTGTATGCGTCTTAGCCAATTCTTGGCTAAGCACAGCAACTTGCCGCTCAAGTAATTGATAAGCATCTGTTAAATTTTGAGAAACGTCAGTAAAAAGCTGAAAAGCATCCTCAAGGGGAAGATTTCTATTAAGCCTAGTTAACTGTGCTGATTGATTCATTATTTATAGTTATGTTTTTACACAACTACAATTTAGCAATAACTATTCCATTTTAATTATATCTATTAAAATCAATGCATTACATTTTCAAATAAAGGCTGCGTCAAATATCAGTCGCGGAGCTTTCTCGTTGAATCTCATATTTTCGCATTTTTTCAACTAACGTTGTTCTGCGCATACTTAATCGTTTTGCAGCATGAGCCACGACACCGTTAGCATCATCAAGGGCTTGTTGAATTAAGGAGTATTCAAGGTTATTTAAATGCTCCTTTAAATCAAGGCCATTTAGAGGCAAGAGGCCAGCAGGAGAGTCCTCCTCAACAAGAATATCTGCTTGTATCAACGTACCTGCAGACAAATCAACTCCATCACTTGCGTATTGATGGAACTTCTCAGGTAAGTCTTTTATATCAACCACCCCAAAAGGCAAAATAATACTTAATCTTTCAACTAAGTTTGCCAACTCCCTAACATTGCCTGGCCAAGAATATTGACTCAACGCAATCAGTGCATTTTGAGTAAAGCGTACTGAACTTTTTTTATCTTTTTCTATTCGCTGAACAAGCTCATGAACCAACAGAGGAATATCTTCAGCACGCTCTTTCAGAGCGGCAATCTCTATCGGAAAAACATTCAATCGATAATATAAATCTTCTCTAAAGTCCCCATTAGCAATCGCTTCTTCCAAATTTCGATGAGTCGCTGCAACAATCCTTACATTACAATGTACCGGCTTATTACTGCCCACTCTTTCAAACACTCTTTCCTGTAGAACACGCAGTAATTTAACTTGCATTTGCATTGGCATATCACCAATTTCATCCAAGAAAAGCGTCCCTCCTTCTGCCAATTCAAAACGGCCCTGACGCGCAGTCAGTGCTCCCGTAAACGCACCTTTTTCATGACCAAATAATTCACTTTCCAGTAATTCAGCTGGAATAGCGCCACAATTAATAGGGACGAAAGGTTTTTTTCTACGATCGGAGTGATAATGTAAGTTACGTGCAATCACTTCCTTGCCTGTCCCTGATTCGCCTAGTATCAGCACTGTCGCATCAGAGTTACATACTTGTTGTATCAGCGTTCGTACCAGCTGAATTGCTTGGCTATTACCAACTAGGCTTCTAAATAATTCAGCCTCACGTTGCGAAGCAACATCAGTACTCGTTACTTTTGAAGACTGTAAGCTATGCAAACCTTTAATGACATACTGGTATTTTGATGGCCAATCTAAAGGAACTAATAATTTTTTTAATGGCTTACTAATCGTCGCTTGAGTCCCTTTACCCGTAATAAACAAAAATGGTTTGATTTGCTTATTCTCTTTAAATATATTTTCTATTGCTGACTGAGCGAATTTAACATTATCACCCAGCATAACAATCGCATCGGAATTATCTGATAAAGCCCCTGCTAAGTTTTTTGCCAACGTTGGCTTAACCTTATAATCGAGAAAGCTCATCACTGCACTAATCTCAATTACTCGATTCGGGTCTTCATCAACCAATAGAACTTCACTTATCGACATATCTTTATAAAGAATTAAATATGGGCACAGTTAAACATTGTAAATTATTGATGTCAAAAAACTGTCACAGACTTTCGGTTGTTTTTTGAAAAAGAGCACACTTTTATTCAATTCCCGCTCTATAGTTACCCATTTAATATAACCTTCCCTTGCTCTTCCTAATGTTTTCGCCTAATAAACCTTTGACCCTAATCGTTCCTTTATTATCCTGTTGTTAAATATTTTCTTTATCAAAGACTATTTACCATTTGATATGCTCTAGGTACACTTAATCCTAAATTCATTGACCACTCTATTTACATTAAATTCCTTTGACTCACTTTCCTCTAAGCATTCTGTTTAGCCTCTTGGCTTTTTTAATTGTTCTATCTGCTCTTTTCTCTAGTTCTGAAACAGCTTTAATGAGCTTAAACCGCTACCGTTTACTGCATTTATTAAAGAAAAACCACCATGCAGCCAAACTAACCCATAAACTGTTAGAACGTCCCGACCGCTTAATTGGTCTGATTCTGTTAGGTAATAACTTTGTTAACATTCTCGCCTCATCGATAGCCACCATTATCGCTATAAGAATCTATGGCGAAGCTGGTATTGCGATTGCTGCAGGCTTGCTAACTTTTGTGATTCTTATTTTTTCTGAAGTCGCACCGAAAACGATGGCAGCGATAAGTCCTGAACGAATTGCATTTCCTGCTGCCGTTATTTACACGCCTTTGCTAAAACTTCTTTATCCATTGGTTTGGCTGGTCAACACGCTTGCCAATCAACTTCTTAAGCTTGTTGGAGTGGATATACATAGCTCAAAAAACCATCACCAGTTACAACATGATGAGCTCCGTAGCGTTGTAACTGAGGCGGGTACAATGATTTCGAATGAACATCAATCCATGTTGCTGGGAATTCTTGATCTTGAAACCGCTAATGTTGAGGATATTATGACGCCTCTGCATGAAATTCACGGTATTGATACTTGTGATGATTTAGCTGATATTAAAAAGCAGTTATTAAACTCGCCCTATTCATACCAGCCAGTTTTTGAAACGAATACCGAAAATATAAGTGGCTTCATACGGACTAAAGATATAGCTAAACTTCTAATGGATGAGAATTTTTCTATTGAGACAATTGTATCTATTACTGTACAGCCCTATTTCATTCCTAACCATACAACCCTATACCAACAACTAATAAATTTTCAAAAGAACAAGAAAAGAATCGCGCTTGTGGTTGATGAATACGGTGACATTCTTGGTTTGGTAACGTTACAAGATGTTTTAGAGGAAATTATTGGTGAGTTCACCACTGACCCCTCCGATAGCTCACCTGACATCCAAAAAACAAATGATGAAAAGTTACTCATAAACGGTAATATTACCATCCGCGATTTAAACCGAAGACTTAAGTGGTCTTTACCAACCGACGGCCCTAAAACACTAAATGGTCTTATTCTAGAGCACCTTGAATCCATTCCTAAACCGGGCACAAGTCTCAAGTTATATGGCAACCCTATTGAAATCATCCAAATGGAAGATAATACGGTCAAACTCATTAAATGCCATAGCGACTTAAAGAGTATGGATACTGACTAGTAGTTACCAAGAAACCTACTATACTCTGCTGAATAATATAGGCTTAATACCTCATGGCTCAATTAACACTTTTTTTTAAAGAAAAACCTATCGATACATTTCTGCTCGATGAGAAACCTGTCACTATCGGTCGCGATAGCAAAAACACCTTCGTAATTGATAGCCTCGCGATTGCCCCAGAACAACTCGTCATAACAATCGAGGGTGATCATTATGTTATTGAAAGCTGCTCTGAACAATTTCCTTGCCAGCTGAATGGTGAGGCAATTAAAAGAACACGCCTACATCATGACGATAAAATCAGCCTGAAAAAACATAAACTAATTTTTTCTGAAACAACCATTAATAACTTAGATCTACTGCCTATTAGTGAAACGACTGAGGCAAAACAAAAGACTGAACACACTGAGACAGTTAAAAAACCTTCTATTAAGAAACGCAGTCACCATAGTTTCACTGCTAATTTACAAATAATTAATGGTCGTGATATTGGCCTTGTGATTCCACTAACTAGACCTGTTACTGAAATCCCTCTTGGAAAAAATAAAAATATTCCTGCCATTATTGTAAAGAGGAATAACGGCTACTACCTCTCCCGTTTAACCGACTCTTTTAAAATAAGCATTGATGGAACGGAACTTGAAAGTGATCAACAACTCAACGATGGCGAGTTAATTAAAATTGATGAACACCAATTTTGTTACTTTACTGAACAATAAATCTATCGGTGTTCTTATCTAAATACTTGCAGCGCATCATTTAAAACACTGACTGAAATAATCTCCATTCCTTTGATACCGTCTTTAGGTACATTTGCTTTAGGTGCGATGGCTCTTTTAAAACCATGTTTAGCCGCTTCTCGTAAACGTTCTTCGCCATTAACGACCGGCCTCACTTCACCAGACAAACCTAGCTCACCAAAGACCACCCAGTCTTTTGCAATATTACGTGATTTAAAACTAGACAGTAACGCCACAACAATCGCCAAGTCACCTGCCGTTTCAATAACCTTAAGCCCACCCACGATATTGATAAACACATCTTGATCTAATAATGAACATTGCCCATGGCGATGCAAAATAGCTAACAACATCGCTAATCTATTTTGATCCATCCCCACGCTAATCCTGCGTGGATTTCCTGCGTGACTTTCATTAACTAACGCTTGCACTTCCACCAACAGTGGCCTTGAGCCTTCTCTCGTTACCATAACGACACTGCCCGGTACTTCTTGTTCATGCCTAGATAGAAAAATGGCAGATGGGTTACTAACCTCACGTAAGCCTTTTTCAGACATTGCGAAAACACCTAATTCGTTAACTGCTCCAAAGCGGTTTTTTATTGCTCGAATAACTCTAAACCGACTGCTTGAATCACCTTCAAAATATAGTACCGTATCTACCATGTGCTCTAAAACACGAGGCCCAGCAATCGCCCCTTCCTTAGTCACATGACCAACAAGGAAAATAGTGGTATTAGTTCTTTTCGCAAAACGAACTAAACGTGCCGCGCACTCCCTAACTTGACCAACAGAACCAGGCGCTGAACTTAATTCATCGCTATAAACCGTTTGAATCGAGTCAATCACTAGGATTTCAGCAGAAATTTTTTCTGCCGTTGCCAAGATGGTTTCTAATGAAATCTCGCACAGTATATTTACTTTATTTACTGCTAACTGTAATCGTTTAGCACGCATACTCACTTGCTGTGCAGACTCCTCTCCAGTGACATATAAGGCAGTAACTCGCTCACTAAAAGAGGCCATTGTTTGAAGCAATAAAGTTGACTTACCAATACCTGGGTCACCACCAATTAAAATAGCCGATCCTGGCACCAAACCACCACCAAGTACTCGATCTAGTTCAACTAGCCCGCTACTACTGCGCTCCATTTGTTCAGCAACCACCTCGGATAAAACCTGCACCTTGGCTG
>Ga0209826_1002269_pt1 | contig 12773 bp, 9 predicted proteins | sample GOMGulsemesocosm_5_FD_184637 | JGI IMG/M metagenome (GOLD analysis project Ga0209826, IMG submission 184637) | Methane-oxidizing microbial communities from mesocosms in the Gulf of Mexico - GOM15C Gulf of Mexico (SPAdes) (version 2) | ecosystem: Environmental > Aquatic > Marine > Cold seeps... | reverse complement strand
TCAATTGAACGTATTGATGATGCACTAAATAAAATCTCTGGTTCACGAGGCCGTTTAGGTGCGATTCAAAACAGACTAAGCTCTACTATTTCTAACTTAGCTAACGTATCGCAAAATATTTCAGCGGCTAACTCACAAATTAAAGATGCGGATTTTGCTTTAGAAACATCTAAAATGAGTAAATCGCAAATATTACAACAAGCTGGTACAGCAATGTTGTCTCAGGCTAACGCGTCAGCACAAAGTGTACTATCATTACTAGGATAATCCCCTTGTAGTGAGTTAGAAAAGGCTCTCTACTATAGAGAGCCTTTAGTGTTTCTAACTTAGCTGATGTAATGGTCTTTTAAAAAGAGGTGTATCATGGATAATATGAATGTTATGTCTGATGTCGGTAATTCACTGATAAAAGTTGAACCCGTTGAGGTGAAAAAAGGTGGTTCTGCTTCTACTGTTAGTGAAAAGAATGTTATTGAAAATCATCAAGCACAAAAAGTAGCTGATAAAGACGCTGTAAAAAAAATTACCACACAACCAGAATTAGAAAACGTTGTGCATGAAATTAATAATATGATGGTGACAGTTCAAAGAGATTTAAACTTTTCTATTGATGAAAACAGTGGTAGAAAAGTGATTTCTGTTTACGAAAAAGGAACGGATAAATTGATTCGTCAATTACCATCAGAAGAAGCGTTAAAAATATTAGATAATTTAGAACAGCTAAAAGGATTATTGTTTAAAACTGACGTGTAAATTGGTTTGAAAATTGCTTTCCTTATTTTATAGGTAGCTGAAAGTTAAAATTAGCAAAAGCATAATTGTTCATTTAAATAACGCATTAAATAAGTTTAGGAGGTCGCATGGCAACAATAACATCAACTGGCTTAGGATCTGGTTTAGAAATCAATACTATTGTTGAAAGCTTAGTTGCGGCTGAAAAAGACCCCATTATGGGTAAAATTGAACAAGAAGCAGAACAAGCAACTGCACAAATCTCTGCGTTAGGGCAAGTAAACAACTTACTTTCTTCATTAAAGTCTTCTTATAGCTCACTTAATAAAAACTCTACCTTTAACTCTACTTCTACATCTACGAGTGACAGCTCCATTGTTGAAGCCACTACTGGCTTTGGCGCTAAAACTGGCGTTTATGAGATTGAAGTTCAAGCTTTAGCTCAACAGCATACTTTAATTACCGATGTTAATAATAGTTACAGTTCAGTGAATGATGTTATGGGTGGCGGTACTATTCAAATACGATTTGGCTCCTATGCAGGCGCAAACTTTACCCCTGGTATCAACTCAACGAATCAAACCATCGCTATTGATAGTAATGCCAGTATTTCTGATATTCGAGATGCTATCAATGAAGGGGACTATGGTATAAACGCTAGTATTTTATATGATGGTAGTGGTTACCGTTTAACCTTGCAAAATGAGAAGTCTGGCGCTAATGAAGCAATGGAAATCACCATCACCGATGACGATGGTAATAATACTGACGGTGCTGGTTTGTCGGCATTAGCTTATGACGGTACGAATAACAGTTTAGAACAAACTTTAGCGGCACAAGACGCTATTATCGACTTTAATGGTATTTCTATTACTCGAGACAGTAATACTGTTAATCAAATTATTGACGGCGTTACCTTTGAATTAAATAGCGCTGAGGTAGGAACAAAAGTAAAAGTAACGGTGAATACGGATACATCAAAAGTAGAAGCAGAAATCAGAGATTTTGTTGAAAATTATAACAATGTTATGAAGCAAATTTCAGAGTTTACCGCGTTTAATTCTCCTACTGATAAAGGTGTGTTAATTGGTGACGCTGCGGTAAGAGGTATTGAAAGTTTTATGCGTGGTATTTTAAATACTCGCCTTGAAGATGTTGATGGCTCAATTAAAAGCATGGCGGATTTAGGTATACTTACAACCCGTGACGGCACGTTAGAAATTAATGAAGACGGTAGTAACGGAGTCGCGGTTTTTTCTGATGTATTAGCAAATAATGTTGCTGATGTGGCAAAGTTTTTTGCTAAGTCAGGCAACACGAGTGATTCAAATATTGATTATATAAGTTCAAGTACTTTTACCAAAGAGGGAACTTATAACGTAGAGATCACCCAAGTTGCTACTCAAGGCGAGCTTAAGGGTAATGCAACTTTACCAGCTGATTTTGGCGCGACACCTTTTGTGATTAATGAAAGTAACAACTCTTTTGTTATGCGTATAGATGGGATTAAATCAAACCCAATAACGTTAACCAATGGTAGCTACGCTACAGAGTCGTCATTAATAGCCGAAATTCAATCACAAATAAACTCTGATGCCACCCTAAAAGATAAAGGTGTTTCGGTAAATGTTGCCATTGAAAATCAAGAGCTGGTAATAAAATCTAATGCTTATGGCGGTAGCTCTACCGTGGCAATGTTGTCCGTAGATGATAGTGTTACAGGTAATGCTATTGCTGCGTTTGACTTTGCGGCACCACCAGTAAATATTGCGGCAAGTAGTACTTTTGATATTAGTGTTGATGGTGTTACTGGCAGTATAGATATTCAAGGTAGCTATAATGCTGACAGTGATTTAATTACCGCCTTAGAAGCTGATATTTTAGCTAAAACGGGTAAGACAGCAACTGTAGCAATAGCTGACAATAAATTGACTATTACCTCAGATAGCGGAGGCGCTGTTACTGTTAGTAACCTTGGTGCCACATCGTTAGCAGAATTAGGGCTAGCTGATACTACAGGAGCTTCTGATTTAGGTATTGGAGTGAGTAATGGCATTACAGGCGTAGGCGCAGAAGGAACTATCAATGGCGCTGCTGCATTAAGTGATGGTCAATATTTGCTTGCAAAAAGTGCCAGTGGTGATGCGCAAGGTATTAAAATTGAAGTAAAGGGTGGAGACTTTAATTATACGGCAACAAGTAGTGTTTTAGATTATCCATTTACAGCCGCCGCCGATAGTACTTTTGAATTAAGTGTTGATGGCACGTTATCGACAACATTAGATTTAACGGGGCAAACATTTACCACTGACAATGAGTTAACTACTGCTATTCAAACCTTATTAGATGCCGATGTTAACTTATCAGGTGCTGGTGAAGCAGTCACTGTAGCTGTTGTTAGCGGAAAACTTCAATTTACATCGAGTAATGCAACGTCTCAATTAAGTGTTAGCGCTGCAGGTACAGGTACAATATCTGATTTAGGCTTAACGGTAGCGTCGGCTACAATTAATAGCTCGATCAGTTTTTCTGAAGGTATTGCCAGTAAAATAGACGAATACCTAAATGCAGTTATTGATAAAAGTATTTCTAATAATGATGGTGATGTTTATTCGTCAAATGTAGATGGTGCAGGTCCGTCTAGCTTAATTGATGCGAAAACTGATTCACTTTATAAAAAGCTCATTGATATTGATAAACGGGAAGAGAGCTTAAATTATAAGATGGAGCAATACGAAAAACGTTTGTTTAAAGAGTTTAATGCTATGGATATGCTAGTTGCTCAACTAGGTAGTACTATGACTGCTTTACAAGGCGCGTTAGATGCACTACCTGGCTATACTCGCGATAAGAAATAATCACTAATAATATAAAGGCTAGGTCAATTTTTCATGCCGTTTGACTGAACTTTTTTAATGAAGAAAAGAAGGTGCTTGCTGTCTTTCGTTCAGGAAAAAAAGTTAAAGCACCTGTAGGAGAGCATTTATTCCCGATCTCTTTTAACGTCGCAGCTTCGCCCCACCCATCTATCTATACATTTAATGAATGCACCAGCCTAAAGTTCGATATTTTATCTATATTTTATCGATATAAAATTAGAAAACCTCAATAGTTTTTTGTGAAAAATTATTCTTGACAAAAAAATGACATTATAGCAACCTAAAACTCCGCTTTCATATAGATAACTGGTGCAATTATTGCTTGTTATCACTATAAATAACAATACATTGGATTTTCGCTTGTGAATAATTTATCACTAGATATCACCACTAAACTTTTAAGAGCTACTTTTTTAAATAATATGGAAGCTTTTAAAAATGTCCTGCCTGAAATATATGATTATTTTTTAGAGTACAAGCCAGGCAGTACTCTTTTAACAGTTGATGAAAATGACCATGTTAATTTAGTTGATAATGGTCAACTTGTTTATGACGGTGATCCAAAAAAGTTAGCTATTGAGCAACTTGATGCTTTTGCTTCTGATCCTAAGTGCTTTTCTTATGGTTTGTCGTTTTCGGGAGATATAAATTTTGAACATGAGCGCGTATTAAAAACATTTGTAGATAGAAAAAAACAAGAAACGGAAAAACTTTCTAATTTACAGATAGAAGTCCCTTTTAATGAACCTCAGCTAGATTTTTTCTCAATGATAGGTTGTGGGCTGGGCTATCAAATTGAAGAGTTATTTAATAGAAGAAATATCAAAGTGTTTTATTTATATGAACCATCAACAGATGTTTTTTTTGCGGCTATGCATTGTATTGATTTCAAACCTTTAATAGATAAATGTAAGTCATTAGGAGGCTCCTTCACTATAAGTGTTGGGGCTAATGAATTTAGTTTTGTAAATCAAATGAACTTATTAATAAAGAAACATGGCTTTTATCTGGTTAGTCGAATATTTGTTTATCGTCATTATTTAAGTGACGAAAATTTTAATGCTTTTAAGTTAATGCATGATATTGTTCACCGCTTAAGTGCAGGTTGGGGCTTTTTTGAAGATGAAATAATAAGTTTAATTCATACCATAGAAAATACTGAAAACAAGTTTCCTATTCTTATAGAAAATGATAACCGACATAATGCTATTAATAATTTACCCGTGATAATTGTTGGGAATGGCCCTTCCTTAGATAACGACATAGAGCTGCTGAAATCTAGACAAGGTAAGGTTTTGATAGTTAGCTGTGGTACAGCATTAAAAAGCTTGTTAGATAATGGTATTATTCCAAATGCACAGGTTGAAATGGAACGAACCGCGGCACTTGATAAACATTATGAATTATTCACGACAGAAGAGCTGAATACACTGAAAACCATCCCGATTATTGCGTTGAATACTGTTTATTCAGGTTTACTTAATAGATTCTCTCAAGCTTATTCTATGCTTAAAATCAATGATGCAGGTACTGATCTTACATGTTTCCTTTCTTCGTCAAATAACTTTCAAGTAGTTAAATTTTGTAATCCTACAGTCAGTAATACGGCATTAATGGCGATACTACATTTAGGTTTTAAAAATATTTACTTGTTAGGTGTAGATTTAGGATTTGTTGATGATCAACATCATCATTCTAAAAGTAGTATGTATTACAAAGGGGACTGGGAAGGGAAAGATATAGAGCATAAGCGTTTTAAAGGGAGCTCAAAACAAACTAAAGGTAACTTTAGAGAAGAAGTTTATACTACGGCTATATTTGATTCATCTAAAGGTGTCATGGAATTTGGTATTAAAGATTTCCCTGATGTAAATGTATTTAACTGCTCAGATGGAGCGAAGATTATAGGTGCTAAGCCATTAGCTTTTAATAAATTAGAAATTGAAGAGCATAACTTAAAGCTTGATAAAGAGTTTGGTATTTTATTGAATTCATCATTTGAGCTTTCTTCTAAAGATAAGGAATATGTTCATAACTTTTTAGGTAAAGAATTTTTTCCAAAATTAAGAATTGTCATTGATGAATTTAATTCATTTCTTGATGAGCCTATTAACTCACGAAAAGAGCTTTCTGATGTTTTTAGCAAGCAGAATGATTATGTTTATTTATTATCCTCAAGAGCTGATACCTTATTATATTTCAGATTCTTGAAAGGAACTATGATTTATCTACAAAGTACTATAATGACTTGTAGCGCGGCTTATACTGACGAAGAAATGAGAATGTCATTTATCTCTGATGGATTGATAGAAATGAAAAGTCATATTGAATTTTTGTATGCGGAATTAATTTCACAATATAATAAACCAGCCAAAATTTAAATAATAAAGTGAAGAAGTATAAGATAGATTTGATATCAACCTTGTTATTAAGTTAATTGTCTAATTAATAAAAAAGCTTCAGCACAATGAACTCCTACTTGACTTCCTCTGGAGAGATTTAAATTTTGAATCCCTTTAATTGAACGAGTATGCGGGTAGGCTTTCATTTCTTGTTGATACTTTTTTAGCAACTCTTGCTTTTCACTTTGATATTCAGTGATGTCAACAAAATAGTTTGGTATAAATGGAGCACTCATACTTACTGATGCCCATTCGGTACTTGAATTAACTTCAAAAGTTAGTATTTTCTTGATACTAACATCTGGTTGTGGACGACAAGCAGTTAGCACTGCTTGGTGAACAATACGATGGTCGACATTAAGATCGCCACCGTGATGGGTATAAATTATCGTTGGCTGGAATTCACTGACAATTGGCTCTATTACTTGGGCAATATCAATTAAAGCAACTTGGTCCATTCGGTTATCAGGAAAGTCAAAGTTGTAATACTTATTAATGCTAAGTTGCTGACAAGCCTGTTGCTGTGCTGATAACCTTTGTTGACTGGTAGCCGTAGTTTCACTTGTAGCTTCATTACTCCTTGCGCCAACACCATCGGTCATATAAATAATGCGAATTTCATCGCCATTATCATTATGTTTTAATAAGGTGCCGCCACAACCAATGGCCTCGTCATCGGCGTGAGCAACTACAACAAGTATTTTATTGATGATTTTATTCATTAATTAAGTCCCATGAAACTGGTGTTCCTCGGCTAATATCGCATTTGGCAGTAGTGCCTATTACATCATTGAAAAATTTAGGCGCAAGCCCTGAGCCTGGTCTTATTCTTCGAACATGCTCATTTGTAATGATTGAACCTTGAGTTATGTCTTTAACAAAAAATAACGAACGCCTGAATTTTAAGTTTGCTAATTCTGCAGGCTTCCTTTCATAACTCGCACAGCCTAATGATAGCCATGCCTGTTTACTTTGCTCTACTAACTGTTTTAGCTCATTGGGCTCTAATGAAAACTCACTATCTGGGCCTTTATCTCCTTTACTTAGCGTAACATGCTTTTCAATAACACAAGCACCAAGGGCTACAGAGGTAATGGATACACTTGTTCCTAAAGTATGATCGGAGAGACCTGGAATAACTTGCCAGCGCTGCTTTATATCATTTATTGTATGTAAGTTACTTTGTTCTACAGGCGCAGGGTAGGAGCTTATACAATGCAATAGGACTAAATCTGTACAGCCAGCATTTTTTGCGGTATTAACAAGATCGTTAATTTCTTCTTCATCAGCCATACCTGTTGAAATAATTAGTGGTTTGCCTGTTTTCGCAACTTTTTCAATAAGCGGTAAATCAGTTGCTTCAAAAGAGGCAATTTTATAGGCAGGGCAGTCAAGTGATTCTAATAAATCTACAGCGGTTTCATCAAAGGGGGTACTAAATACGGTAATACCAATTTTTCGGGCATGATCAAACATGGCTTTATGCCACTCAAATGGCGTTTGTGCCCACTGGTATAGTTTATATAAATTGTAGCCATCCCATAATCCGTCCTTTATTTGAAAATGCTCGTTGTCACAATCAATAGTCATAGTATCTGCACTATATGTTTGCAGTTTTATAGCGTTAGCGCCCATGGCTTTTGCCATTTCTATAGTGACCAAGGCTCGCTCTAGTGAACCATTGTGATTTGCAGACAGTTCAGCAATAACATAAGGAGGGTGGTTGGGGCCAATTTTTGTGCCCTCTATAGATATTTCTTTGGCAAATTTGTTAGTCATAATATCAGTTCTTATTTGTCTTCTAGCTATGGGAGTTTGATTGTTGTATTTATGTTCACTGCACTAAGCGTTATTTTAGCGGTCAGTGAACCATTTTCTAACTTAGCATCAGAAAATTCAAGCTTGTTATCACCTTGCTTAATAAACGCTTTAGGATAGCTTGGTGCATCAAGCATACGAATAAAATCATAAAGCTTTTTTGGAGATAAGTTATCAGGTATCGCACTTTGTTCTGGAGTTCTTCTTTCAAAACAGACAATGTCACCTGATTGTTCAACAGGTATGGGCTTTGTGGTAACAATTTGACTAATTAAATCGGCAACAATATGGGATAATTTTTTAAAAATACTTTCTGCTGAGCCGTTAAGTTTCATTGGGTGTTTTAAATAAACAGAGCCAGCATCTAGCTGTTTGGTCATTTTTAGCGCTGATACCTTGGTTTCACTTATTCCCCGTATAATTAAGTTTTGTAGTGGGCTGCCACCACGGCCGAACGGCACATCGGTCATGTGAAAACATACACAGGGCCAATTGTTGATAATGTCAGTTGGTACTAGCCAGCTCCAATGGGGGAAAAAAATATAATCTGGATTTATACGTTTAATAACATCAAGGGATAATTCATTTTTACAGGTTATTAAGTGCCAATTGCCACCTAGGTTTTTACTGTAACGTTCAAAGGCTTCAATATTCCAAGGGTGAATTGTTGCAACTAGGTAATTAGGCATTACTTACTCCTAATACTACTTCTTCTTTTAAACAATAAGTGGTCGCTGAAACTTGACTAAAACCGGCGCGTAAAAATAACTTATGGGAAGCAAAATTGTCACTGTGTACTTTTGCAATAACTCCTTGTTTTATAAACATGCCAGGGAGTTTATTCAGGGCTTTATCGGCCAGTTTTTTACCTTGATATTTAGGATCAATAATAATTGAAATCTCCCATTTTACATCTGCTTCTGGTGGCGAGTCTTTTATGGGATCTAACCTAAGCATGCCGACACAATGTGATGTTTGCTTAATTTGACTGTTAAGCCGGATCATATACAAGTGTTTACCTTTATTTCTTAATGTGCTTTTCAACCACTGGCAGTGTTGTTGCCATTCTACTGGCTGAGGGTTGTGAAAAAATTTTCTAATTTCACTATTTGATTGCCAATTAAAAAGAGCCTGACAATCATCGTATTTTGCTTCATCTAGCATAATAATGTCAGATAAACTTTCTAGTACAGCAGTTATAACCTTTTTCACGCCAAGCCCATCACAACAAGCGAAACTTTTGTTAACCATTTGTTGGTAGGTTTTTGTATTATTTAATATTTGCTTTATTGCCTTTTCAAAGTTTGCATAACTTAATGTGGAGAAGTGACCAAGGTTAATAATAGCGCCAGCTTGGGATAGGTTTTCACTCAAAAAATTTTGATTGTCAGCACTGATAATCGATAAGGTAGGTAGCCCTAAGCAACAACGCTCCCAAGCTGTTGCGCCCGAAGAACCGATAGAAATGTCAGCTGCTAACATAAGCTCTGCCATAGAGGTAGGGTTACTAATAATTTGTATCCAATTATTAGTTAAAGCAAGATCTTTAAGGTCTTTAATAAAGTTGGAAGTTTGGTTAGCAACCAATGTTACTTGAATTTCACAGTTTGTTTCTTTGAGTTTTATTAACCAAGTTAGCAGATTTTCCGCGATATTATCAGGATCTGTTCCGCCCAAAGTAATAAGTATATTTTTTATTTCGAATGTATTTGTTCTGCCAATTTCTGCGCGTAAACGGCTTTGCACAAACTCATCCCGTAGCATAATAAAGTCAGAACCTAATAATAGCTGACAATGGCTAGGTACTCTGTCTTTATAGTCATTAGTAGTACGCCCTAAGGTTTGATCTAATAAAATGTCACAATTGTGCTGTCGGTTAGCAAGGTCGTCTATTGCCATTATTTTAACTGAATGTTTGTGATTAGAGCGCTTTATAAGTTCATTTTTTAAGGACGTTTGCCATTGGTGATCTAAGCTATAGTGATCAACAATTATTAAGTTTACATCTAAATTAGAGAAGGCAAGTAGGCACTCTTTAACATCTTCTTGGTAATTGCAGCCTAGCCATAATTTTTCATCAGTTTGATTTTCAATATTTTGCTTAGGCGAAGACAGTTCAAACACTTCAAAGCCTTTTTGTTTAATAAACTGATTCAAGTTGCCTTGGTGTTGTTTAGATAAAAATACAACCTGGCAGTCATTTTCACTTAGCTTTGTTGCTAGAGTTAAGCAGCGCATAACATGGCCGGAGCCTATTCGAGTAGAAGCATCAACTCGAATAGCAATGGTAGCTATAAAATTGCCATTGCTAGAATATTCATTTTGGCTGCTATTCACTGTTAACGAACCTTAAATAAAGGTTGTAATACTTTACCGTGAAATACTTGTGAAAAATTTTGTTGTTGGATTGTTTCAGCGATAAAGGGTAGTACTTCACGGTAAGCGGCTAGTAAGTTTTCAATATCTTTACTTTGGTGTGCATAATTAAGATTGTGACCGCCACCAAGTAGCATGGCCCTTTGCGCCATTTCTTGTAAAAATAATGACTTTAGTTGCCAGCTAGAATAAGGGGGACAATCTAGTATTTGTAAAAAAGACCAGCTAGGGTGGCCGCAAAGATTCAGCCAGCTTGGAGTGCCCATGTCAGCTAATATTTGTGTTAAGCCATTTATTAATTGTTCGCCAATAGTGTGAATATGGGCTAAAACATTTTGATTTTCTATTTTGGTTAATGCCGCCTTTGTTGCCGCCAGTGATAATGTTTCTCCAGCAAAAGTACCAGAAAAGAAAATATCTTCCATTAACATCATCACATCTTTGCGGCCAACAACGGCAGAAATAGGGTAGCCATTCCCCATGCCTTTACCAAATGTTGCTAAGTCAGGAATGACATCAAATAACTGTTGGGCTCCACCTTTAGCAAAGCGAAAGCCGGTGATCATTTCATCAAATATTAATAATGCACCATGCTGATGGCATAAGCCTTTCACTTCTTGTAAAAAATTAGCATTGGGGTAGGCTACATTCATAGGCTCCATAATGATGGCGGCGAATTTATTCTGTGTTAATAACTGTTTTAACGAATTAATGTCGTTATATTGAAAACTATGAGTAAGCGCTTTAGTTGCTTCAGGCACCCCTAAATTACGTGATGTAGAGCCAATATACCAATCTTGCCAGCCATGATAACCACAAACTGCTATATGCTCATTATGTGTAAATGCTCTTGCTAAACGAATGGCTGCTGAAGTGGCATCACTGCCGTTTTTACCAAAGCGAACCATTTCAGCACAAGGCACCATATCAATAATTATTTCAGCAACTTCCATCTCTAAGCGGTGAGGTAGAGAAAAAGTAACGCCAGATTTTAATTGTTCAACTATTGCAACGTCAACATCAACATCGCAGTAACCTAAAGAAATGGATAATAAACCGCTAACAAAGTCAGTATATTGATTATTATCCACATCCCATACTTGGCAGCCTTCACCTCGCTCAATAAAGAAAGGTGAAACTCCATAAGGATATGCGGTTTTTGATTTACTAAATGTTTGTGAGCCTAGCGGAATACTTTGTTCGGCGCGGGTAAGTAATTTCTCTGATTGATTAAAGTGCCTAGGAAGTTTATCACTCAAAATCTTGCTCCTTATCTAATGCTTTGGATGCCTCTAGTCCTTGATTTCGGTTAAACTTGTCATTAATTTTTAACAAACTGGGCTGTTGTTCTAACAAGTTTAGTACGTCTTCCATAGTGAAGTTTACTTTGTTGTGATATAAATTCTGATAAATTTTATTTATTAACTTAAAGTCTTCAGGCTCATCAACTGTCCAACGATGTTTTGATAAATTAGGGAAGTATTGGTAATCCACTAAATTGAATAATTCACTATTATTACGAATGTATTGAGTTACATGCTCTCGCTCAGAGGGCTTTTCTGCTTGCAGCCAGCTCTGCTTAAGTGCTTTGTAAGTGAAAACTTCAACATCAAGTCCGTCAGGTAAGCAGGGCGTGGCGCAATTGCTGGTATAGTCTGCTTTTTGTTTTAGATGCAGCTTAATAACTTGATCAATAATTCTTGCTTCAATTAATGGGCAATCACCCGTTAATCGCACTATATGATCACTTGGAAATTTCTGTGCTGTTTGGTAAAAGCGAGCCAAAACATCGGTTAAACTACCTCTATAGTATTCGACGTTAAGTTCTTTACATAGCTGAACAATAGCATCATCACTTTGCTCTATACTTGTAGCGACAATAATTTTCTCAATTAATGTTGCTTTTTTTATGCGCTCTATTTGCAATGCTAGCATTGGTTTGTTAACAATTTTTTTTAATACTTTGCCTGGTAATCTAGAAGAAGAAAACCTTGCTTGTAAAATAGCATTAACGCCCATGCTAATTTTCTACTTTTTGTTTTTGTGAAAATTGTTTTGCGGTAACGCCTAGTTTAATTAATGCAACACCTTGATTATTAACTAAAACATAGTCTTCAACTTCACCTTCGGTTTTATAGCCGCATTTTTGAAAGGCTTTAATACTGCCAATATTATTTTTATAAGCCCCTGCCATTAGCTTGTTTAAGTTTAGTGTTTGAAAGGCAAATTGACTGATCGAATTTATAGCTTGGCTAGCAATACCTTTCCCCCAATAGCTTTTGTTACCAATTAATAAACTGATCTCGGCTCGACGGTGATACCAATTAATAGGGCCAAGTTTTATATTCCCTATATGTAAGTCTAGTTTTTTATCGCAAATTGCCAGCAAAATTTCATTGGTGCTGCCATCTTTACTAGCAACAAATTCGGCTATTTTATCTTTTGATTGCACGACGAAGCGGGTTTCTAAAAATTGATTTACTTGAGGGTCATTTAACCATTGATAGTAGCTATCGTTAACGTCTTCTAAACGAACATTTCTTAGGTATATGCTGTCATTCTCTAA
>Ga0209826_1002268_pt1 | contig 12773 bp, 9 predicted proteins | sample GOMGulsemesocosm_5_FD_184637 | JGI IMG/M metagenome (GOLD analysis project Ga0209826, IMG submission 184637) | Methane-oxidizing microbial communities from mesocosms in the Gulf of Mexico - GOM15C Gulf of Mexico (SPAdes) (version 2) | ecosystem: Environmental > Aquatic > Marine > Cold seeps... | reverse complement strand
TGCAAAGTATTGAAGACATTCTTGAACAGCTGCGCAGCGGCGAATTACTTTACAACGACCTGCTCAGCGACGTCGTCCTACTGGCCATGGATAAAACCAAGCAATTGGTTGACCGCAACCTTTACAAAGCCGCTGGGGCCAGTATTGAGACAGGCGAGCACTTCGACAACATCTGCCATGCAATTCATCAAATCACCGAAACGTCTGAGGCCGATAGGCCACAGATGACTTACCAGGCAGCGCGCCTGCTCGACCCCAACACTAAATTGCCACCGCCTGAGCAGCAGGTTGCGTTTCAAAACAAAAAAGACGAAAGCTTCCTGCTACAGCTGCCCGCCTTCGGGGTGGAGGAGCACCCAGATCTGTCTTTTATTCAACAGCTCATCCCCTCCATTGAAGAGCGTTCCCCATACTGGCAAGGGCACACCTATCGCATCACCAAACTCAGCCTAAAGATGAACCAACAGGCGGGCAACCCAGTAGACCCAAGCCAATTGGCCATGGCTGGGTTTATCCACGACATGGCCATGGCCTTCCTGCCACTGCAACTGCTGCATAAAGGCACGCCCTTTAACAGTCAAGACAAACGTAACATGCACGGCCATGTGCGTATGAGCTATGACATATTGCATAAAATGGGTGGCTGGGAAGACGCCGCCGAAATTGTTCTACAACACCACGAACACTGTAACGGAGAGGGCTACCCCAAAGGCCTGAAAGAGGCAGAAATATGCGCGGGTGCAAAGATACTGGCTATCGCCGACACCTTCGACGCCTGCCGCTATTCCCGCGCTTATCGCATCGAGCTCAAACGACCGCTCATCCGTGCAATTCTTGAGATCAACCGGCAGGCCGATACCCAGTTTAGCCGCCATTGGGTCGACATTTTCAACTCGGTCGCCAAGAATAACTTCACCGCCCACTAATACTCGACATCAAGCCAGCTGCACACTTTTAACCCTATACCAAGCCTATTTACCCTCGGCCCGCGATATACGCATGATTGCGCTTGCGCGCCTCATTTTAATCCTATATATATAGTTTCGGTTTATTTAATCAGTGTTAAAACCTATGAAATAAGGCCTTAACGCTTTTAGCCCCATCTGCAGACTTCTGACTGGTCACGGATGTATAACAACAATGACGGCTACGCCGCACACTAGAAGGAACCTACACATGGCTGCTAAAAAAGCCCCTGCGAAAAAAACTGCTGCAAAAAAGGCCCCGGCCAAGGTTGCTCCAGAGAAGAAAATTAAAGCCGTTAAAGAGCGTTACACCAAGACTCAAATTTTGGCCCAAATTGCTGAAAATACCGAACTGAGCAAGAAACAAGTAACCAGCGTTCTGGATGAGCTGACGGATATCATCGAAGGTCACATCAAGAAGCGCGCCGCGGGCGAATTCGTGCTGCCTGGCCTGATGAAAATCACCACGGTAAAGAAACCAGCCAAAAAAGCACGCAAGGGCATCAACCCCTTCACAGGTGAAGAGCAGATGTTCGCGGCAAAACCCGCCAGCACTCAAGTTAAGATTCGCCCACTGAAGAAACTGAAAGAAATGGCCGAATAAGCCATTTCTTAGAATGAGAAAAACGCTCATTCTTTAGACATAAAAAAACCGGCCTAGGCCGGTTTTTTTATGTCTGCAATATGCCAACCTACTTTAAGGCAAAGCCAGACACATCAGCCAAATAGAGCTCACAAAACCTGCCATCCAGACTGTCGTGCGGGGCAGAGCCCAGTCTTTCCAGTAACAAATCACATAAGCGATACGCGCGAAAACAAAGACACTGCACAGCAGCGAGACCGTTTCCACCGGCGCCTGCCCCCACAGTGCCAGCAGCACGCCCACAGCAAAGAGCGGGAAGGCTTCAATACTGTTTTGATGGGCTGCCAGAGCACGAGCGCCCATGCCAGATAAGCGCGCCTGCTGCTCGCGGGGCATGTTGTTATCATAGCCGCCGTCCTGAATCATCGCGTAACCCACGGGTAATTTACTCACCATGATCATCAGCGCCGCAAAAATCACACTGCCAATTACAAAACTCATACCATCCCTTTAATTTAGTTATTTTTAGCCACAAAACCGTCCGCTGCGCTTAAAAGTCAAATCGAACAAACCGACTCAAAGCCCTCGCCAGACAACGCTCTCTGCAAGCGTGAAACCCGCTCATCCAAGTCAGCCTCAGAGTAGTCCGCCGCTGGGTGAATGCCCCACACTGGGCCGGGCCAGGCTTTATCGGTCTTAAAACGAGCAACATGGTGGACGTGAAGCTGCCGCACCACATTGCCCAGCGCAGCCACGTTCATCTTGTCCGGTACAAATAAGTCGGTCATGACCTCGCTTAAATGACAGGACTCACGTATCAACTGTTGCTGATCCGCTTCGGACAAATGGTGGAGTTCATACTTACCGGCGCGCTGCGGCACCAAGATACACCATGGATAATTAGCATCGCGGCTCATTAAGACGACCGACAGCTCAAAGCGCCCCACCACCAGGGTGTCTTGGTGCAGCTGGGGGTCTAACTCAAACTGCTTTTCTACATCAAGTTCAGACATAAACCATTCCTTCCTTTCCCCAATTAGACAACACCCGTAGAATAGCCCCTTTAGTTCACCCTAGCCTAGAGAAAATATCCACCATGCGCGCCAGCCGTTTTTTGATTGCCACTCTTAAAGAGACCCCATCTGATGCCGTCGCTATCAGCCATCAATTGATGCTGCGTGCCGGCTTGATCCGCCAGTTGGCCTCGGGCCTCTACACATGGCTGCCGCTGGGTTTGCGCGTGCTGCGCAAGGTGGAGAGTATTGTCCGCGAAGAGATGGACGCCGCCGGCGCTCAAGAAGTCCTCATGCCCGTGGTACAACCCGCTGAACTCTGGGAAGAATCGGGTCGCTGGGAGCAGTACGGACCGGAGCTACTGCGTATTAACGACCGCCACAGCAACAGTTTTTGCCTAGGCCCAACCCACGAAGAGGTCATCACCGACCTTATTCGTGGTGAAATTAAGAGTTACAAACAGCTGCCAGCCACCTTCTATCAGGTGCAGACAAAATTCCGTGATGAAGTACGCCCACGCTTTGGGGTGATGCGCTCGCGTGAGTTCATCATGAAAGATGCCTATTCTTTCCACGCATCACAGGATTGCCTGCAGGAAACCTACGATGCCATGCATCAAGCCTACAGCAACATCTTTAGCCGAATTGGTCTGAACTTCCGCCCAGTACAGGCCGACACAGGCTCTATCGGTGGCGACGGCTCCCACGAGTTCCACGTACTGGCCTCCAGCGGTGAAGACGACATAGCCTTCAGCTCCGCCAGCGACTTCGCAGCCAACGTTGAACTGGCAGAAGCCCTGATGCCTGCTGGCGAGCGCCCAGCGCCAAGTCAAGAGCAACAAGAGGTAGCGACGCCGGGCCAGCACACTATTGAAGACGTATCGAAAGCACTAGGCCTGCAAACCTCTGAAGTATTGAAGACACTTGTCGTACTGGGTGAAGAAAAAGACGATAAAGGTGAGGGCCTGCCGCTGAACCCACAAACAGCGCCACTGATTGCACTGGTGGTACGTGGTGATCACGAGCTCAACGAGATCAAAGCCGAGAAGATCAAAGGCATTGCCGAGCCACTGACCTTTGCGCCAGAAGCACGCATCAAAGAAGAGCTGGGCGCAAGTGTTGGTTCACTCGGCCCCGTTGGCCTGAACATCCCGGTCGTTGTTGACCGCGCGGCCAGCCTCGTTTCTGACTTTGCCTGTGGCGCCAACAAAGACGGCTACCACCTGACGGGAACAAACTGGGAGCGCGACCTCGCCCTGAGCGAGATCGCGGACCTACGCAATGTTGTCGTCGGTGATCCTAGCCCATGCGGCGAGGGCACCATTGAGATCAAACGTGGCATCGAAGTCGGTCACATCTTCCAACTGGGCACCAAGTACTCTGAAGCCATGGGCGCAACGGTACTGGACTCAAACGGCAAGTCTCAGCCCATGACCATGGGCTGTTACGGCATAGGAGTCACACGTGTGGTGGCCTCGGCTATTGAGCAGAACTTCGACGACAACGGCATTATCTGGCCTGCCTCTATCGCACCTTTCCAAGTAACCATTGTACCGATCAATCTGCACAAGTCCGAAGCCGTTCAAGCCAAGTGTGAAGCACTCTACGAGCAGCTCACCTCCGCAGGCGTGGATGTATTGTTCATGGACGAGAAGAAAGCCCGCATCGGTGTGATGCTCGCCAACTCGAAGTTGATGGGTATTCCACACAACATCATCATCGGTGATCGTGGCCTAGAGAACGGCACCGCTGAATACGAAGGTCGTTGCGATTCTGAAAAGCAGGAAGTAGATGCCAACGCTCTGTTTGAATTCGTCAGTGCCAAGCTGCAGGGTTAAGGGCTGGGCACTGTCTATTCAGTGCGGGTCTCGCTTAGGACTCACAGCCATAACCACCAGTCTCTCACGCCCGCAAGTTTTACGCGCTTGCGGACGTGTCGCGCTGATATTTTTCACACTCATCAGCGCACTCCTTGCCCCCGCAATTACATCGGCTGCCACAGAACCAACACCCTCGCAATCTCCCAGCCCAAACACCTCCCAGCAAACCTCAATTGACCTAGAGCTACGCCAACTGCTGAAGAACACCATCGAAGAAAGCGACAGTTTCGAAGACCAATTCGATGCTGAAGTCTGGCTGGTTTCCAAACAGGAACCGATGAGAAAATTCATCAAAGACCCACAACAACGCATGCTGCTGTTGCGTAAAATTCACCGCGCCGCCACATTGGCAGGGCTCCGCCCAGAAATTGTGCTGGCGCTCATTGAAGTCGAAAGCCACTTTAATCAATTTGCCATATCGCGTGTCGGCGCACAGGGTATGATGCAAATAATGCCCTTCTGGAAACACGAAATTGGCCACCCTGAAGACAACCTCACTGATATAGACACCAACCTCAAATACGGCTGCACCATACTCAAACACTACCTGAACAAGACCGACGGCCGACTGATGGATGCACTGGCGCGCTACAACGGCAGCTACGGAAAATACTGGTACCCACGCCGCGTCATGAACGCCTGGGAAAAACACTGGCGCTAATGCATGACGACCCCTGAACCCCAAGTCAGTGCCAGTATCACCCTCACTCTCGTGCGCGCGCTGCAACAACTGGGCGTCGCGGACACGAACACCTTGTTAGAAAAAGCCGGCATAGAGAAAAGCATTCTGGCCCAGCCGGAAAACCGCCTGCCATTTTCTCAGCAAGAGAGGTTTTGGCAGCTGGCGCTAGACGCCAGTGATGAGACCCTGCCCTTAGTTTTTGCCGCCCAAAGCCAACCAGCCAGTTTTAGCATCACCGGCTACATCGCCATGAACAGCGACACCATCGGTGACGCCCTGGACGCTACCGCACACTACCTAGCCGTTGCCGGCGAAGGTGGGCGCCTTGAAGTGCAGCGTGACAACGAACAGATCCACGTCGAGTATGTCGCAGTTAACGCCGACCACCCTCTGTCAGCCGTGCGCAGCTGCGCGGTACTCGCGGCGAATTTAATGCTCGGGCGCTGGTTGATTGGTGACGCTTTCCACCCACAGTGTATCGAGTTAAGGCTAGCGGCGCCCAAGGATGACAGCGCATTCACAAGTTTCTTTGCAGCACCGCTGAGTTTTTCGGCAAAGCATAACCGTTTAACGTTTAAACGCAGTCTTGAGACGATCAAAATACCCCACGCCAGCCTCGAACTATTGAATTTAATGAAGACGCGGGCAGACAGCGTTATAAAACAAATCACAGCTATTAGCGCCCATCACGAGACCACCGATCAGGTGGCCACGCTGTTGATTTCAACCTTAATGGGGCAAGAGCCAGACAAGGCTCGTATCGCCGAGCAGTTAGGCGTGAGCCAACGCACATTACAGCGCAGGCTCAGCAGCGAGGGCACAAGTTATCAACAGGTACTCGATAACACTCGGCATCGGCTGGCGCTCGATTATCTAAAACAACCTGAACTAACCATCACCGACATTGCCTACCTGTTAGGGTTTACCGAACCCAGCGCATTTTATCGCGCCTTCAAAAAGTGGCACGGACAAACACCCGGGCAATTGCGCGACGCCTGCCAATAACTCAGTCGACCACTAGAAGGTTTTTTGCAGCTCGGCGAATACCCCTCGGCTCTCGCCGGTGAAATACCGGTAACTGCCAAAGGCGTAATCTGCACGCTCGGCAAAGCGCTCATCGGTTAGATTTTGAACCCGTAAACGCCCCTGCCACTGATCAGCCAAACGCAGACCCAGCAGCGCGTTGTAGATAGTATGCCCTGCGTATTCGTGCTCGTTCGCGGCATCCAGGTAATAGTCATCCATATAAACGGCTTCGAGTTCCGCATAAGCCTTCTGGCTAGGCTGGTAGCGCAGTTGCATACTGCCCACCCACTGCGGCGCTGTATCCATTAACAAACCCGAGGCGTTATCACCCGAGCTAAAATCACTGGCCTGCAATACACGGTGTTCGGCCCAACTTAAAGCGCCCGTTAATCGCCAAGCTTCTCCAAGCTGATAAGCGGCCTGTAATTCCACGCCCTTATGCTCGGTTTTAGCATCGCCCACCGTGGCATTATTAGAAGCCTTTAAAATCACATTACGCTTTTGCATCCAATAACTGCTCAGATCAACCTGCAAGCGCTCACCGCGCGAGCGGATACCCAGCTCAAGACTATCAATGGCCTTATCACCGAATTCACTCACCGACTGTCCCGCCAACAAACGATAACGCTCATTAATTTGCGGTGCGCGATAGGCTCTGGCAACACGACCATAAACGGCCAAGTCATCCTGCAGAGTCAGGTTTAACCCTAGGTGACCACTGACATTGGAAAAATTATCGCGACGATCATCCGGACGAAAATAGCGGCAATCACCTGCCCCCCCAGCACCACAACCACTGCCATCAGCCTTGCTGCTGCCTCCGACCATGCGATTGTCGTAGTCATAACTCAACCCCTCCCAGCGAAGCCCGAATTCAGCCTGCAAGGCATCGCTGAACTGCCAAGCCAAATTGCCATACAGAGCCAACTGCTGACTCTTCACACGGTAATCGTAATGCAGCCCTTGGTAGCGTGCATTGGTGTTTGAAATAAAATTGCCTTGCTGAAACTCCTCAACCGCCATATCCGCCCATTCGGCATCGGCGCCCAACCAGACAACCGCCTGCTCGCTTAAGCGCTGCTCTATTGAGGCTTGTACACCCACACTCGCTTGCTCATTGCGCTCTTCTGGCTGGCCGGGTAGATAGTGCTGCAAGAATTGCATCTCACTCTTGCGAACATAGGGTGTGACCTGCCAGCGACGGTTCGCCGAGAGCTCACCGGCAATACGGGAGGACAAGCGCAGAGCCTGTGCATCGCGGTAGGCCTCCGGGTTACTGTTGGATTCCCAAGCAGCCTGCTCATAAGCCTCAAAGCCTTTGATATACCCCGCCGTCTCTTGGTTTAAATTCACCAGCGACAACAAGGTTTCAACTTCTACACCCGCCGCCACGCCGGCTTCATCCAACAAGCTCGCATTCAGTTGGTGTTTCACACTTATTTTTTGCTGATCAAAACCCGAATGTGTTTTAGAACCGCCGTCGCTGACGCCATTGACGGCCACCCATACGCGCTGATTACCAGCTTCACCGCCCACGCCCACCTTGCTGCGCCAATATTGATGCGGACCATGCTCCAGCGCGACGTAGTTACTCTGAAAAGTTGGCGATAAACTGTTGATGACACCATGTACCGCATTGGCCCCATAAAACACACTGCCCGGACCACGCAAAATTTCCAAACCGGAGGCCTGCTCGGTATTAACCTCAAACAACTGGTTCACATTGCAAAGGCCAGCGGGCCTGGTTGCCAAACCGTCTTCGGCCACCAACACTTCGCCACAACTGCCCGCACCGGTATAAACCGGCGAGCGCACCGACGCCAACATTTCTTGGCCATTGCCGCGGCTTAACCACACACCCGGCATACGCACGGCAATTTCCTGCAGGTGTGTGTGCCCTACTTCAGAGAGGGTTTGCTCACTGAGCTTCGCCACCTGCCCTATCAAGCGCAGAGAGCTTTCTGACGCGCGACGCGCGGTCACCACCATCTCCTCCAACCCGTCGGCCTGATTCATTTCAGCCGTGGGCACTGCATCAACGGTCGCGGCAAAACTGCTGCCCGAACCGCACAACAATAAAGCGGAAAAATATACGCTGAAATTGATCCCGCATTGCGGCACGAGAGAAAAAGATTGAGCGACGAACTTATTTTTACAATTCATAGAGCACACATACATTAATGATAATTAAGGCTGTTCAACTTCAAACGCCAATAAAACATTGCCCGGCAGCTGGCCAAACATACTGTAACCAGAGTGGATAAAGAGCATACCATCTCCCATCACGGGGCCATCTACATCAATAGCACCGCCATGACCGGCAACACCGTTAACCGTTTCAAAAGCCTTAGCCGTTGCGGTTTGCCACACCAGCTGGCCGGTGCGGCTATTGTACGCACGCAAAATACCGTCGAGGCCTCCGGCCATTAACAACTCATCGGTTACCGTCACAGCGGCCGAAATACTGAAGTGAAATGAGCATTTTGACGATTCATTCTCATCCTCAGCGCCACCCTCTTTTTTGCGCATGGCCTCTAGACCAAAGCTGCCAGACAAGGGCTGTTTATACTCACAGCTGCGGGTGACTTGATTACCCCATATTGCTTTACCGGTTGTCACATCGAGCGCATAGACCCCCGGCCGCGCCTCGTAGTTAGGAAACGGCCGGTCAGAATCGGCGATGGGCACAAACAGTGTTTGCCCCGATACCGCCATACCCCAGTGCACACCAGGGTTTGGACTGTAAACCGTGTTGCGCGTTTCAAAGTTGGTCCAGATGACCTTCCCCTGCCCCTTACTGTGGCCGTCCGGATCCAGCGCGTAAACTGCGCCCGACTTCTGCCCCGCCAAGAGCACGTCTTTGCCCTCGCTGTTTTGAGTCATGATGACTGACGCACCAAAATCAAAGTCTTGTCCGGCGTTTTCTGGGCAGTTGGGCCCGCCGTTCAAACACGCCGCATTCCACACATCATTTTTAAGCGCCTGATATTTCCAGCGCATCTGTCCGTCGTTTAAATTCAACGCGATGATGGCGTCACTGGTATCGGTCGCTGGGTGCGACATATTTTCAGCCGTGCCTATGTACAATACACCGCGCGATGCATCGACGGTCGGTGTCGTCCACACAGAAGCCCCCGATGGCCCAAAGCGCATACCTCCGGCGGCATTTTTACCCTGAGATGTTGCCTTGCCCATGGCATGCCACGTCCAGCGCTCCTCACCACTGTTCACATTCAATGCCACCACCGCGCCATGGGAATGACAACAGGGGTAATTGGGCATGCCCGCCGCCGCAATTTCATAGGATGAAATGGGCATGTAAATCGTACCGTCGTGATAGGCTGGAGAACCGGTGATCACCGATGTTGGAAACAGCGATAGGGACTTCTTCCAAAGCAATTTACCGGACGCTGCCTCGACGGCGTAGGCAGAGCTGAGCGTATCGCCGAAAAACAATGTCGGCTTACCACCTCGCTCGCCCATAATCACCGCTGAGCGCACACTGCTGTCGGCTTTAAATCGCCATTTGATACAACCTGTGTAACGATCTAGAGCAAATAGATCGCCGCTTTTTGCACCAACAAATAAAGTATCGGCCGTTAACACGGGTTGCGAGCGCGCCGCCGTAACCTGAGGGTAGGCAAAGGCCCACTTGAGCTTTAGGCGCCCCACGTTTTCAAGGTTAATGCCCGCCACCTCATCGCTGAGGTAGCGCTGGTTGTGTTTGCCCAACCCCCAGTTTGGACTGATAACTTCCGCCAGATTAATGGACGTATCATCACACTGAGCCGCCGCTATCCAGCTTTCGTCGACCTTGCTGTCGGCGGATAAAAACCGGGCGATCGCCGCCTTGTCTATTTTATTTATGCCCGCAGCCTGTGGTTGCATACGACCAAATTCAAGCGACAACATAATGTCATCAAACGACATGGCCGCCAGCGCCTCAATGCGTGGCGCTTTGCTGTTGGGGTCGTTGTGGCAGACCGCACAATGGGTATCAAACAGTGCTGCGCCCGGTTCTTCTTGCTCCGTATTGGGCAGCTCATCCAAGCCCCAGCTTGCGAGGCTGACACTCAGGCTCAGTGCGGCCATCATCCACTTATACACAGTCTTTCTCCCGTCACATGTTTGTGACTATTTGTGATGCTTTTTCTATTTTACGGCGTTGATTTGTCGACACTGCTAGTTAATCACTCAAGGAAAATGCCACCACCTGATCGCTCATAGGACGGGCGAACATGTGATGGCCGCCCGCGCTGATGACAACATACTGCTTGCCTTTGTAGGTGTAGGTCATGGGCGAGGCCGCACCATCGGCGGGCAGGTTATGCGACCACAGCTGCGCGCCGGTTTTGGCGTCGTAGGCGCGAAACTGTCGATCCATGGTGGCGCCAACAAACACCACGCCACCGGCGGTCACAATCGCGCCGCCCAGATTGGGCGTACCCCAGTTCAAATGGAACGGCAGGGTCACCGGTGACATCTCGTGCACTGAACCCAGTGGCGATGACCAACGCGCCTTGCCCGTGTTTAGATCAATCGCCATCAACTTGCCCCAGGGTGGCTTAACGCAAGGCACACCCAGCGGCGATAAAACGGTTTTGTTTTCAATGGTATAGGGTGTGCCTTGCATGGATATCTGCATGGTTTTGCCCGACTGTGGCAGATGGCCACTGACTTTTGTCTCTTTGGTTTTAACTAGGCGCGCGGCAAACAGCGCCGTATTGACGTTGACGTAGAGCAGGTTTTCCTGGGCCCAGAGTACCGCCCCACCCCAGTTTGCACCGCCCAAGCTGCCGGGCATTAATACGGTGAATTGATCTTCCTGCAGGGGCGTAAACAAGCCTTCGTTGTGCAAAGCCCCGATGGCTGTTTTACAGGCAGCCTTATCGAAAGGCGTCAGCCCCCAGGCGTCGTCGGTCGATACGGTGGTATTGAGCAGTGGTTCAAAAAACGTCGGTTGCGGCTGGGTTGGCGACAACCACTCCCCCGCCACGCCCTGCTGCGGCACCGGTACTTCATTCACCTCAAAAACCGGTTCACCAGTGAAGCGATGCAGGACAAAAATGTAGCCCTGCTTGGTGACCTGAATCACCACCGGAATCGTCTCACCGTCTTTTTCTATTTCCGTCACCAACGGCATGGCGGGCGTGTCGTAATCCCAGAGGTCGTGGTGCACCAACTGATAACGCCAGACCACCTCGCCGGTACTGATGCGCAGCGCGATCACCGAGTTGGCGTTGAGGTTGTTGCCTGGGCGCAGGCCGCCATAAAAATCGGGTGACGGCGTACCGGTCGGAATAAACACCAGGTCATTGTCCGGGTCGGCCGACAGCGGCGCCCAGGCGTTGGCTGCGCCGCTCACCTCGCGGGCATTGCTTGGCCATGAATCCAACACCGCCTGTGGCACATTGGGATCATCTTGATCGGTAGCGTGGTCGGGGATCATGTCGAACTGCCAGCGTTTTTCACCGGTGACCACATCAAAACCCTGCACCGTGCCCTTGGGCGTTTGCGCCCGCTGGAAATCCACCACCCCCGAGCCCACCACAATCACCCCGTTGGCGATCAAGGGTGGCGACGACGAGGCGATATCACCCGGCACAAAGCCTTCGGCCTGTGTGTATAACTTCACCTCACCTTGATCACCAAAATCGTCACAGGCCTTGCCCGTCAAACTGTCCACCGCCAGCAGGCGGCGATCATGGGTTGCGGTAATGATGCGTGATTCACAACTCGCCAGCTCACGGTCAGCAGCGGCTTGCCAAGCGCTCACGCCTCGGCACTTACCCGGGCGACGTCCACTTCTGTCGGTATTCGCCGCATGGCGCCAGCGCTGCGCCCCTGTCTCTGGGTCTAGAGCAATGACATCGTTATAGGGCGTGCACAACACCAGATGGCCACCGGCACTGGCCGGCAACAGGATCGGCGTGGCTTGAAAGGCTGTGTTGTTTAAGGATTCCTCACCCAGCGCCGCTTCACCGGTGCTGAAGCTCCACGCCTGCTCCAATTGATTGACATTCTCGGCGGTGATTTGCGCGGCACTGGAAAACCCCTGGCCGCCAATATCACCACGGTAGTACGGCCAACCTGCCGATTGTGCCGGTGCGTCCGTCGCCACACTGGCATCAACCCCCGGCCCAACACCACAGATGGCGGCGGTCAACATCACCCCCACAACGCCCACACGATTCATCGCCTTTATACACAACATAATTAAGGCTCAACCGTCTTAATGCGGATCAAGGTCGGCTGGGCGCCTTCAATCTGCCAGCTGGGAAAGTGGGAGTTGGTGGTATAGACAGAGCCATCTTCGGCAATTTCGATATCGCGAGTAAAACTGCGCTTGCGCGGCAGAGGGTAGACCTTCCACTGCTCGGTTTTAATATCAAAGCTAAAGATGGAATCCGACTGGTTGCCATTCACCCACACGGTCTCGCGCTCGCGATCGACGTTCAGCGCGTAGGGCAGCTCATTGATCATCGGTGTTTCAAAGCGGCTGAATACTTCTGTCACCGGGTCGTACTTCACCAGCTCCGAATCCTGAAAGGCCACCATCCACACCTTGCCCTGTGCGTCGATGCGCAGCCGACGCGGACCGTTAAATGGAATATCAATCATGGT
>Ga0209826_1002265_pt1 | contig 12780 bp, 9 predicted proteins | sample GOMGulsemesocosm_5_FD_184637 | JGI IMG/M metagenome (GOLD analysis project Ga0209826, IMG submission 184637) | Methane-oxidizing microbial communities from mesocosms in the Gulf of Mexico - GOM15C Gulf of Mexico (SPAdes) (version 2) | ecosystem: Environmental > Aquatic > Marine > Cold seeps... | reverse complement strand
TGGTAATATCTTTTGATACTGTTTCAGATGAGCGCAACGCTGTTGTGTAACTTTCATTCTGCGCAATAATACAGTCCATCAGTTCTTGTATGGTATCCTTGACCATAATGTTTTCTGATAAATCAATATTTGCGACATCTTTAATTTGTGCATGCCCGCGCCTGACGCCATTTGCAACTTTTGAAATCTCTTCGCGCATATTTAGGGCGAGAGTATTGACGGCGCTTGATAATTCCTGAACTTCATGAGCAACAACGGCAAAGCCTTTTCCCGCTTCGCCGGCACTCGCAGCTTCAATTCTTGCATTAAGGGCCAGCAAGTGGGATTGCTTATTAATTCCCTCAATCCGAGAGATTAACCCTTCAACTTTTTCTACATCAGTTGCTACATCGTCCAGAGCATATACTACTTTAACTCCATGTTTCGATGTGTCGATGATTTTGCCAATCATGTCTGTTAGATGTTTATCAATGGTTTGAATGATCTCTGCCAGATCAACGGTCTTTCCCTTATATTCAATATGCTTGGCTGCATCCGCAAGATCACTTACTTGTTCACTTTGTGTTCGACTATGTTGTGCAAGTTCTCGAAAAGTCGATGAAATGTCGTTAATATTTGTTTCAACCAAATCAGACACAAGTCCAATTTCATCCGTAATAATATTTAAGGCTTTTCGTTGCGTTTCAGAAAGGTTTAGCCACTTTCCAATAAAATTCAGTGCTTCTTCGGAATCCGTAGAGCTCGCTGAAGCTGATCGTGCAACGTCAAGAAAAGTGCCTTCAGTCGTATTGTGTTCTATGATAGTTTCTAAGCTAGTAGAATTATTTTGTTCCATTTCCAATGTCTCAACAACAAACTCTGTTATTGTAGCTCGCTCTTTTCGACTTTGTATTATGGCATCCATATTTCTATCTCCTGTGACAGTGCCACATGATTAAACATCAAGAAGTTCAGATTCTGATGGCTCGTGTATCGTGTTGTGACAAGCAGTTAAAAATACCGCCGGCGATTTGAGAAAGTGGGAATTGTTTGGCAACACCTCCTGTCTCGAAGGCAACTTTTGGCATACCGTAAACAACGCATGTTGCTTCATCTTGACCAATGGTTTGTGCGCCGGCTTTTCGCATGGCAAGTAGCCCTTCGGCACCGTCTCGACCCATGCCCGTTAAAATGACACCGACTGCATTCGACTTGGCTACCTTCGCCCCGGAATTAAACAAAACATCTACTGATGGGCAGTGACCACTGACATTAGGTCCATCATGAATATGGCAAATGTAATTTGCACCAGAGCGTGCAAGTTCAAGATGGCGACCTCCGGGGGCTATATATACGTGACCTGGAAGAACGCGAAGATTTGGTGTTGCCTCGCATACAGAAACTTTTGATACCGCATCCAACCTTCTGGCAAAAGAGCTCGTAAATGTTGAGGGCATGTGTTGAGTGACCATAACAGCGGGGCAATTGGGAGGCAGGACGGTAATAACTTCGCGCAATGCTTCAACACCACCTGTTGACGCACCAATTAGGATAATTTGCTCCGTCGTTTTGTAATTCCCGTATGAAATCCCATGTTGTTTGATGCTGCTTGGACGATTTGTCGATATGCGTGCCTTTGCAGCTATCTTTACTTTACTAATTATTTCTTCAGTTTTTTGTTCAAGTCCAACGCGCACATCACTCGTTGGTTTGCTAACATAATCGACGGCACCTATTTCAAGCGCCTGCAAGGCAACATCAGCACCTTCTTGTGTGAGGGATGAGATCATAACTACTGGCATTGGACGTAAAGACATGATTTTCTCCAGAAAAGCTATGCCATCCATCTTTGGCATTTCAATGTCTAGAGTTAAAACATCAGGGTTTAGTTGTTTGATCATTTCACGGGCAGTGAAAGGGTCGGGTGCTGTACCAACAACAGTTATGTCTGGTGATGAATTGAGCATACTGGTTAGCATCTGCCGGATGAGGGCTGAATCGTCAACAATAAGGACTGTAATTTGTTTCGTTTCCATAATTGCCTCTTTAGAATAATTCGATTTCACCACTACCCATTTCACTGGGCAGGCGTGAGCGGTATTCGTTTTCTTCTTTCAAGTATGCGACATCATCATCTCGGCGAAGTAACAGACGGTCGACTTTTCCTGTATAGGGAAAATAATGAATACGGCGAGCATGTTTGCCACCTAAATCGTATGCACTGGGAACGAGACCTTCATATTGGAGGTAATTGAGCGCAAACTGGCCGTTCATGTCGCCAACTTTAACGTTTCCGGGGGTTACATTGCCTCCGCCAAATAGCTTTACTTCCAAACGTTCTCTCGGACAGCCGGACTTAAGAATGTCATTGATTAATGTTTCCATCGCAAAGTTTCCGTACCGCATAGTGGCGGTTACACTTCCCCAATTTCCCGTCTGGCTTTCAGGAAGCATGAAATGGTTCATGCCGCCGAAACCGGTCAAGGGATCTCGAATACAGGCAGCGACACACGAGCCCAGTATGGTTACAATCATTTCATCCATATTGTTCGTTACATAATGATCGCCGGGCAATACACGAAATACAGTCTTATTGAGTTTAGGATCGAAATATTGCCTTCTACCATGTTTGATCGCGCTCCTTAACAGAGCCCCTTTACGACGATCTTTATTAAGGGTTGAACTGATCATTTATGAAGCCTCTTTCCGATAGGCTGTTCTTCCGATTAAACTCAAATTACAAGTGTCTTTAAGAAGCGATTCAGAATGGCCGAGGAATAAAATCCCTCCGGGCAAAAGCATTTCCGAATATCGTTTTACAAGAGATGCTTTAGTCTCTGCGTCAAAATAGATAAGGACATTTCTACAAAAAATAACATCATATTTTTTCTGCATAGGCCATTGATGTAACAGGTTTAATTTCTTGAAATGGACAAGGTTTTTGATTATGGGATTGATAATTAATTGGTCGTTCTTTTGCGTGGTAGAGGCTTTGAATACACCAAGATAATCGTCAGGAATGCCTTGTAAGGCGTTTATGCCATATATACCTGAACGGCCTTTTTCCAACATGTTCGTGTCCAAATCAGTAGCAAGAATCCTTACATCCCAATGGCTTAAAGCGGATACTTTGTTCATCAGTGTTGAGGCTATTGAATATGGTTCTTCACCGGATGAACACGCCGCGGACCAAATTCGAATTTTTTTATCTCCAGACCGTCTGAAGGGATCATTTTGTATTTCAGTTAAATGATCTGTTAGAAAATCAAAATGATGACTTTCCCGGAAAAATTTTGTTAGATTTGTGGTTATGGCATTTACCAAAAAACCAGTTTCAGTATCGGACGTTTTAGATTTCAAAAGAGCACAATATTGCGAAAATGACTCCATTCCCAATTCGCGTAGCCTGCGTGCCAAGCGGCTGTAAACCATTTCCTTTTTATGATCTCCCAGAACAATTCCGGTAAGAGAGCGTACAAGTTCAGTGAGATTTTTAAACTCAGAATCTGATAGCGCAAATTCTCTCTCTTTTGAACCTGGGTGACTTACTTTGTTCATGTGCTAATTCCTGTATAAGCCCCCCTTCATTTACATGAAGGGGGGCGCATTAACGGCGTAAGTCTTAGAATTCACCCCAGTCTTCTGCGGCTGCCGCAGATCCATTTGCTTTGCCAACTTTAGCTGCAGCAGGCATGGATGGAGTTGTTGATACAGGGACTGGTGATCTCACAGCTTTTCCATTACTCGAACCATTAGAAGCGGCAATTTTTTTACCTCTTCCAGCTTCTTCTAATTGAAAGAAAGAAATCCGATCCCGCATTCCAACAGACTGTTCCTGAAGGGTTCTGGAAGCTGCAGCATTCTCTTCTACAAGTGCTGAATTTTGTTGGGTCATTTCATCCATTTGAGCGACAGAGCGGTTAATCTCTTCAATACTGGTAGACTGCTCGTTACTCGCTGCAGCAATTTCAGAAACGATATCGCTCAAACGCTTAATGGAGTCGACGATTTCGGTGAGTGATTCACCTGCATGTCCAACAAGTTTCACACCATCTTGGACCTGTGATCCACTGTCATTAATCAGGCCTTTAATATCTTTTGCTGCTTGAGAGGATCGCTGGGCTAATGTTCCAACTTCCGCAGCGACAACGGCAAACCCTTTACCAGCATCACCCGCCCGTGCGGCCTCAACCGCAGCATTTAGTGCAAGCAAGTTCGTCTGGAATGCAATCTCATCAATAACACCGATGATATCAGATATTTTTTGTGATGAATCTTCAATGCGTGACATTGCATCAACAACTTCACTAACAACTTCACCACCTTTTGTTGCTGTATCGCGGGCGGAGACAGAAAGTTGGTTCGCTTGTTGTGCATTTTCAGCATTCTGTTTAACGGTCGAAGCCATTTCTTCCATTGCAGCGGCAGTTTCCTCCAAGTTAGAAGCCTGCTGTTCTGTGCGTTGGGATAAGTCCATGGTACCGGTATTAATTTCCTGGGCTGCATTTGCAACTTCAGAGGACGCGGTTGTTATATCTGTAACAATCTCAGTCAATTGATCCGCGGTATTATTTGCATTGGTTTTTAACTCATCAAACAGACCGTCATAGTTTTTAGAAATGCGTCGGGTCAGATTACCTTCTGATAGTGCCGATAATGAAGTACCTACGTCTTCCATGGCATTTGAAACTGTATCTGAAAGCCCATTAATTGCTTCAGACAATTTCAGCATGAAGCCTTCTTTGCCGTTCAGCTCAAGTTTCTTATCGAAGTCACCGGCAACTGCCGCTGTTACGACTTCATCAATTTCTCGCTCTATGTTGCGTTCAGCGGTGGCATCGTTCCATTCAACAACTGTTCCGATGCGATCTCCCTCATCAGACAAGACAGGACTTGCTATTAGATCATATGTCCGGCCACCGATCACAATGCTGGTATCAAATGCACCTGTCAGGCGATCAAGTGCGCCGCGTTGGTGTGCTGGATTTTTATGGAAAGTATCAATGTTGACACCAATGATGTTGCGGGAATCGAACTGAGGCAAATCTTTCTTCATATCGGCATCATTAGAAATAAGCATTTCCTGCATAGTTCCATTGATGTACACAATATTATAATCGGCATCTGAAACCATGATGTTGGTTGTGCAGTTATCCAATGCAGATTTTATGCGCGAGTTTTCATTGGAGATGCGGCGTTCTTCTGTCTCGCGAGCAAGTTTTTCGGTAACATCTTCCCACTCAACAACAGTACCAATTCGCGCACCCTGGTCATCGTTAATAGGGGAGACAACAAGGTCGTAATTCATGCCACCGATTTCAAGTGCCGTTTCGACAGTACTTGACAAACCATCAAGCAAATTACGTTGGTAAGTTGGGTTCTTGTGGAAGGTATCAATGTTGGTGCCGACAATGGACGCTGCGTCAAATTTCGGTAGATCCTTTTTCATATCAGATTCATTTGATCTCAACATCGCTGTCATGGTTTCATTCACATAAACGATGTCATACGAAGCATCCGCAACCATTACATTGGTCTTACAGCTATCTAGTGCTGATTTTATACGCGTGTTTTCAGCGGCAACACGGCGTTCTTCCGTTTGTTGTGCTAGTTTTTCAGTTATATCTTCCCATTCCACAACGGTACCGACACGGACACCTTTATCATCGCTGATGGGGGATACAACAAGATCATAGTTCTTGCCGCCTATTTCAAGAGCCGTTTCAACAGAGTTCGACAATCCATTAAGCATACCACGCTGATGTGCAGGGTTTTTATGGAAGGTATCAATGTTGGTACCAATAATTGTACGTGAATCGAATAGCGGAAGGTCTTTTTTCATGTCTGCGTCATTGCGAGTGAGCATGGTGTTCATCGTGTCGTTGACATAGACAATATTATAGTCAGCATCTGCAACCATCACATTGGTTTGGCAGCTATCAAGGGCTGATTTTATGCGTAAGTTTTCAGCCGAAATGCGGCTTTCTTCTTTAGCAAGTGCCAGTTTTTCAGTGACATCTTCCCACTCCACAACAGTACCGACACGAACACCTTTGTCGTCATTAATGGGGGAGACAACAAGGTCATAGTTTTTGCTGCCGATTTCCAGTGCCGTTTCTACGGTACTTGATAAACCATCAAGCATATTACGTTGGTAGATTGGATTTTTGTGGAAGGTATCAATGCTTGTACCAACGATGGAGGCTGCGTCAAATTTAGGCAGATCCTTCTTCATGTCCAGCTCGTTCGTTTTCAACATGCCAGCCATAGTTTCATTGACATAAACAACATTATATTCAGCATCTGCAACCATCACATTGGTCTGGCAACTATCAAGTGCTGTTTTGATACGTAGATTTTCAGCGGCTGCGCGGTTACTCTCCTCTGCAAAGGCCCGTTTTTCTGTAACATCCTCCCACTCAACAACAGTGCCAACACGGTCGCCACTTGCATTTGTGATGGGGGAGACGATTAGATCAAAATTAAGACCACCGATTTCAAGGGATGTTTCCGTTGAAGAACGCATTCCGTCGAGGATTTTACGTTGATGGGATGGTGATTTATGGAATGTATCGATGTTGGTACCAATAAGCGTGTCTGCACTAAAATTCGGAAGATCAATCCGCAATTTAGTCTCGTTGCCCTTCAACATTTCATTCATCGTGGAATTGGCGTAGACAACGTTATAGTCAGCGTCGGCCACCATGACATTTGTCTGGCATGTGTCGAGAGCAGATCTTGTCCGTAGATCAGCTGCTGCTTTCACAACAATTTCTTGAAGTGCACGTGAAAGCTCACCAAGCTCATCTTTCCGATCCATACCGGGGATTGTAACTTCTTTACCTTTGGCGAGATCTATCACTGCGGCGGTTGTTGTCAGCAATGGGTTGGCAATCGCGCGACCAATAAACCAAGCGAGCCACAATCCTAAGCCAACAGCGAAGGCAACTGATAAACCAATCAAAGTGTAGGTCGTTGATGCGGCGGAATGTGCTTCTGCATCGCGAATGACTAACAATTTTGCTTCTTCATCATGGAATTCTTGCATGACGGCACGGAAACGATCAAAAAACGTTTTCCCCCGTGCTTCACCCATTATCTGGGCTAGGTCGTTCATGGTTTTTGAGCTACCAACATCACGCCGCATTAGAATGTATGGTTCTGTAACTTCTTTTTGCCACTCTTTAAGGATGTTTCCAGCTTCTTCAAGCCGTTCAACTTGTGCTGGATTGTCTGAAACAATTGTTTGAAGTTCATTTATGCTGGAGTAACTTTTCTTTTCCCCATATTTGTAAGGATCCAAAAATTCTTCTTTACCGGCCAATAGAAAACCGCGCATACCAGTTTCCATATCGACGGCGTATTCAACAACGGAGGCTGATTTCTCTAACACGATGTGAGTGTGGTCAACCAGTTTGGAAATAGAAATCACTGAACTGATGCCATATAAGCTGACACCAGCTAAGCCAAATAGCATAATCATGGGAGCGCAAATGCCCAACAAAACTTTCTTTTTTGTTTTCATATCGTTGAAATTAAACATCGTTTAGTCCTCATAAAGTCGATTTTCCGCACCAGAACGTCTCGGGCGTCAATACGATTTGTTTAGGTAATTAATTTGTCTGTTCAGACGTGTCTTCAATGTCGTCGAGGCTGTCTTGAATGATTTCAGATTTAAACAAGCTACCCATATCAAGAAGAGCCACCATCCTGTCTTCCGCCGTAACGAGACCGATGATATGTTCTCCATCACCCTGATCTTCTACATCCGGGACTGGCAGGATTTCTCCTCTGTCAACCGCTAGTATGTCAGAAACGCGGTCCACCAGAATGCCGATGATATGATCAGCAACAGCCACAATCACCACCACATGAATATTCGTTGCGTCAGTTACGCCTTGGCTGAAACGGCATCGAAGATCAAAGATTGGGACAATAATGCCCCGTAAATTCAAAACACCGCGCATATAGTTAGGCTGTTTTGGCAACGCAGTGACTTCGGTCCAGGCTTGAATCTCTCGGACTTGCATGATGTCGACTGCGTATTCTTCTTTGCCAATTGCGAAAGTTACAAACTGCTGGTTGCCAAGTGGCGCGGAACTATTTTCGTTCAGACCGTCCGAAGAGGCTGATTGAGCAGTGGACGAGGTATTGGGCTGTACTGCTTCCATTTGATTATCCTATTGGTGTCGTATGTACTTCAATTAAATCTGAAGCCAGTTCAATATTGTCGGCTTCAACTATGGATACTTCCTCCAGCGTATCAGTCGGGACAGGGGCACTATCCGATTGGAGGGTACTGTTAATCATCAACTGTTGAGATAAGAGGTAGATTGCTTCTACATCAATAATTGGGGCGACTTTGCCATTCCCAAGGATTGTCGCGGCAGAGATTCCAGGAACGGGCCGATAATTGCTTTCTAGGCTTTTGATCACGACCTGTTGCTGTCCTACAATTTGATCGACAACAATCCCGACCGTTCCAGATTCTTCTGTTTCTGTGAGAACAATAAGCGCTTTTGAGGGATCTTGTTCCGCTGCTCGCACGTTAAAGATCTGCTGCAGATGACAGATTGGTATATATTCACCGCGAACATAAACAAGGTTCTGTCCGGTTGGTAGTTGCTTTAAAGCTTCTTTGGGAGGCCTGAAACTTTCCAATATATTGGGGATAGGTATGACGTATTTTGCGCCGCCAACTTCGATTATCATGCCATCCATCACTGCAAGAGTGAGGGGGAGTGTCATAATAAATTTCGATCCTTTGCCGGGTGCGGATTGTATCGAAATGCGGCCACCTAAAGCTTGAATATTTCTGCGAACAACATCCATGCCAACGCCACGACCAGAGACATCGGTTACTTTTTCTGCTGTAGAAAAACCGGGCGCAAAAATCATATTGTCGACTTCATCGTCGGGCGGAGTCACAGTATCGCCTATCAAACCGCGCTCGCGCGCACGTGCAATTACGGCTTTGCGGTTTATTCCACGACCATCATCGGAAATAGTGATGATAATTCGACCGCCGCGATGTTCTGCGGACAATGTTACTTGTCCAGTCTCGGGTTTCCCTGCAGCTAATCGTTCTTCTGTCGTCTCAAGGCCATGATCGAGAGAATTTCGTATCATATGAGTGATTGGGTCGCTAATTTCTTCAATAACAGTTTTGTCGACCTCTGTATTTTCTCCAATAGTGGTCAGTTTTACTGTTTTTCCAAGTTTCGCCGATAATTCGCGAACCAAGCGAGGCATTCTGGAAAAAACTGATTTGACCGGTTGCATTCGAATTGCCATCACACTCTCTTGCAACTCGCGCGTATGAAGGGCTAATTCTTCTAGGCCGCGAACCATATTGGGAAATTGGTCTGTGGGTAATTCGTTAGTTTGTTGCGATAACATGGACTGGGTTATGACAAGTTCCCCGACGGTATTTACCAGCAGGTCAACGCGATCCAGATCTACTCTAATTGAAGTGGCTTTGGGTGTGCCAATATTTTGTTTGGCTGCAAGTTTCGTCGCTTTTGGAGTTGTTACTTGATCCAGATCCGAAGGTTTTTCGTGGGATTTATTAACCTCTTTAGTTTCTTCTTCGTCTTGATTTTCAGCAACCAAACTGATGTTAAGATCACAATCCTCAGTTACAAATTCAAAAACTTCTTCAACATCCACTAAGGGGGCTTCTGATTGAAGAGTGAAGATCCATGAAATATAGGCTTCTTCGCCATCAAGTTTTTGAAGGAGAGGAAGGCGTTCTAGACTCGGCTTGGCTGTTACATTGCCTAGGGTTTTCAATTCTCTTACAATAAGGAGAGGTTCATTTGCATGCTTGAACAGCTCTGTTTTTGGTGCAAATGAAATAGTATAATTTTTTTCGACGGGTATCGTGTCTTCAGTCTGTTGCAAGACCGCCATCACCGGTGTCGCTGGACTTGGTTCTTCGTCCGAGGAAATTATTGTTTTAATTTCTTCAAGGATTTGGGAGCCAAAGTCTTCTAAAAGAGGCGTTTCATTTTCTGCAGATTCCACCATCGCAGACAAAATGTCAGAAGCGCGAAACAATATACCAACGCCTTCTTCTGTTACCTGAATTCTGCCATCGCGCATTCGATCCAGAAGAGCTTCAAATTGGTGAGAAAACTCGGCAAGTTTTGTAAATTTGAACGCGCCTGCGCCAGCTTTTATTGAATGAACTGCTCTGAATATGGCGTGTAAAACTTCCGGATCTTCAGATCCTGATCCTAATTCGGAGAGTTGAGTTTCAACATCTGCCAATAATTCCGCACATTCAGCGAAATAAGTGATTTTAAATTGTGCATACTCGTCCATGATGTGACTTCCTGCCTTTTTTCTTAGAAATTAGCCGCATACTTTCTGCACGACTTTAAGAAGTTTTTCAGGTTCGAAGGGTTTAATAATCCAACCTGTCGCACCTGCTGAACGACCTTCATTCTTTTTAGAATCGTCACTTTCAGTGGTAAGCACCAAAATTGGTGTTGAGCTATGATCTGGATTACCTCTAAGGGCTTTTACAAGTTCAATTCCACCCATGTTAGGCATATTTATATCGGTGATGACGAGGTCTACATCTGCGCTGATTGCATCTAATGCAAGGAGGCCATCTTCTGCCTCAACAACATCATACCCAGCGCCCTTGAGAGTGAAACTCACCATGTCACGCATGGTTTTTGAATCATCGACCGCCAGGATCTTTTTGCCCATTATATTTCACTCCATTTATCGAAAATATCGTTCAATCCTAAATCTTCTAAAGCTGCAATAAATGCCTTGCTCGAGTTTTGGATAGACAATGTGTTACCAGCATTTTCTATGGATTGACCGGCAGAGATGAGAACTTGTAAGCATGGCGTGGTAATTGTTTCGACGTTGGACGCATCAAGAGTGATATCATTACCAACAATCAAGCTTTCTATGAACTTCTCACGAAGATCTTCTGCAATCCCTAAATTAAGGACGCCAGGCAACGTGATTTGAGTAACTGGTGTCGATTTTTGGTGTTCCATCTAAATACAATCCTACTCAAAGAATTTGCTAGATTTTTAGGCGATTAACCTAAAAGTATCGGTTGTACTATTGGTGGGGATTTCTTAATATGCGGTTAATGTAATTTAGTAATATACTAATAAATTGAATTTCATGTCTTGATTTATCGCTGGAACGGATAATTTGGAGCTCAATAAATAATCGAAGCACTGTATAAAAGATATTTATTACAATGAGTTGTGGTAACTAACGAATAATTATGCGGAAGAATTAAAAAAAATAAATAAAATTTAAAAATATTTATCCACCAAAATTAACATAATATTTAGACTAGTATTACAATTTGTTAATATAAAAAATACTGTTTTATGATAATTCAAAATAATACTTTAGTTTTAGTAATAAATTTTCTATTTAAGAGCCGAATAATCAATTCCCCAACAAATGGCGGAGAGATACTCATATGAATAAGCGTAATGCAATTTCCCGAATTAGACCTGTCAAACTCTTAGCGCTATCAAGCTCCAGAATGAAAGGGGAGGAGCTTTTAGATAAAGTCGATCCTGCTGTGTTTGATGATGTGATTGCTGTCAATTTTTCCACGTTAATGGGAGAAATTGATGTAAAAACAAGATCGCAAATTCTTATAATTGATTGTCCTTTGGATGACGGAAAAATATTAAAAACGGTTAAAAAATTAAGGCAAAAATACCATCCCTCGGAGTTGGTTATTCTGTGTTTTTCAGATATGTCCGAGACGGAACATTTAGCCAAGCTTTTAGACTGTGGAGTATCAGATTTTCTTGTTACGCCGATGACGGATGAAGCTTTACACGCAAGGCTGATTGTCTGCGTGAAGAACTTACAGAGAAACAAAAGCTTGAGAGATGCCGCAGCAATCGACGGACTAACAGGCCTCCCCAGTCGTCAACGTTTTTTCGATTTAGCAGCCCCAGTTTACGCAAATGCCAAACGGCAACAGTTATCAACTGTCGTTGCTATAATTGCACCCGATAGATTAAGTGAGATAAACGATTTATACGGGCAGTCTGTTGGCGATAAAGTGTTAAAGGGAATAGCAGATATTTTGTCAAACCGCTTAAGAGAGACAGATCTTTTATGTCGGATTGAAGGAAGCAAAATGTGTGTTTTTGCCGTTAATATGCGTGAAAGCCATTTGATGACGTATTTGGATGACACACTCGCTTCATTTCAAGCAAATCCATTTAAGGTTGGTCTACAGAATCTTTGGATTACAGCGAGTATCGGAGCCACGACGTATCTTGGTCGAGATATCAATGAAATGATTGTTCAAGCAGAAAATGCTTTGTTTCAATCAAGGTCAGATGGTGGGAACCGCTTCACTATGATCAACGAAATTGAAACTGAAGCGGTTCCTTCTCGTTCGATGTTTCATTAAAATGGGATGGAAGAATTGATTGTAAAGGGCTCATTCGAAACCGGATGAGTAAATTGCAGAAAGTTTGCATGTAGCAGAAGGCGAGACGCCATACTTCTACTCTTAATTGTGCCGTATAATGGGTCGCCCAGAATTGGGTGACCTATTTCCTGTAAATGGACTCGTAATTGGTGTGATCGACCTGTGTGTGGGGAGAGGGAAAGAAGGGTTTTTTCTTTTTCTCGTTTGATTACCCGCCAATGGGTAAGGGACGGCTTACCATCTTCAAAATCTACTTTTTGGAGTGGGCGGTTTGGCCAGTCGACTATAATTGGTAAGTCAATTGAACCTTCATCCTCGTTTGGTGATCCAGAAATCCAGGCGCAATATTCTTTAATTAT
>Ga0209826_1002263_pt1 | contig 12784 bp, 13 predicted proteins | sample GOMGulsemesocosm_5_FD_184637 | JGI IMG/M metagenome (GOLD analysis project Ga0209826, IMG submission 184637) | Methane-oxidizing microbial communities from mesocosms in the Gulf of Mexico - GOM15C Gulf of Mexico (SPAdes) (version 2) | ecosystem: Environmental > Aquatic > Marine > Cold seeps... | reverse complement strand
TTAGTTTGTAGTGAATGTTGGAGCATAGTTGCATTCTGTTGGAGTGATTTTAGTCACAGTTTCGAATCATCCACTTAACATGAAGGAGGTATTAAAAACTGTAGGCCGTGGCTTCAGCCCGCCTATAGATCAGGTGTCTCATTTCGCGACTAAAGTCGCTCCCACACGGTCATATTATTAAAACTTCAGGTTTTTCGTAACGCCTCGCGCTCAGCCGTTGTTTTAGCGACTTTATCGCGAAGGTATACTGGCATTGCTTGTTCAACAGAAACAGCTTGCTGTCGCTGCACGCCGACCGCACCTAATAAAGCGATCTGCGCTGATCTAGGTAAATAGTTAGCATCAAAACCGAGCAATTGAGCACTTAAATGTTGAGTTAAAACTTGCTCATACGCCTGCCACCCAGAGCCTATGCCATAACCCGTTAACTGTAAAGCATCGACCTCACTAGCAGGCTGCACTTTTTCTAGACCTATTAACTGCGCAACCCCTTCGGCATCACGCTGATAAACCGCCCAGTAAATCTCACTCATACGCGCATCAACAGCGGTAAAAATTGTATCGTACGTTGTTTTTTGCAAACAGGCCTGACTAATAGCCGCTAGAGCAGACACTGGCACAACAGGTAAATCGGCACCATAAGCAATGCCTTGCATAACACCCGTTGCGATACGCACACCTGTAAACGAGCCAGGCCCACAACCAAAAGCAATAGCATCGAGTTGTTGCGGCTTCAATTCAGCTTCAGCCATTAAACTATCAATCATTGGCAAAAGTAGCTTGGCATGCTCTCTAGGAGCAATCTCAAAACGCTCTTGAATTTCTCCATCTATATAGAGGGCAGCCGAACAAGCCTCCGTTGCCGTATCAACAGCTAATATTTTCATTCTTACTCAGTTATAAATCTTTGAATACTTCCATAGCCTCATTGTAATCAGGCTCATGGGTAATTTCAGTGACTAATTCAGTATAAATCACCTTGTCATTTTCATCGATAATGATCACTGCTCGGGCTGTTAAGCCCGCAAGCATGCTATCCACTAAACGCACACCATAATCGTCGGCAAAACTAGAGCGAAATGTAGAAACAGGAATCACATGAGTTAAGCCTTCTGCTTCACAAAAACGCCCTTGCGCAAAAGGTAAATCAGCAGATACCATCAACATAACGGTATTTTTTAAATGATTAGCTTTTTCATTAAAAGTACGTGCTGATGCAGCACAAACCGGCGTATCCAAGCTAGGCACTATATTCAGGATTTTCTTTTTCCCGGCATAGCTTGCTAAGCTCACTTCATTCAAGCGACCATCCACTAAAGTGAAGCCTGGCGCTTTAGTACCTACTGCAGGTAATTCACCATTGGTATTAATAATAAGTTCATCGTTACCCGGTTTAAACGTTAATTTGGCCATTATCTATCCTCTTTAATATGGTTATTTCTTTTTCTTGTCAGCAATTCTTTTCTTCTTGTTGTGTTCCATTAAGCGCTTTTTCTTAAATAACTGTCTATCACTTAATTTATTCTTAATTTCTTTAAACGGATTTTTAGGTGACTTGAAAACAATCCTTATCGGCGTCCCTTCTAATTTCAGTTTCTGACGATAATAATTAATCAGGTAACGTTCATAGGCATCAGGCAATGACTCAGTTTGATTACCATGTACCACAATAATCGGTGGATTACGTCCGCCCTGATGAGCATGCTTCAATTTCACTCTACGACCATGCACCTGAGGTGGCTGGTGTGCAGCCATGGCATCTTTTAAAATCTGCGTTAATACCGAGGTTGACATATCAACCATCGCGGCATCATATAGTTTATGCACGACATCAAATAATTTACCTACTCCACTACCATGTAAAGCAGAAATAGAATGCTTTTCAGCGAAATCTAAAAATGGCAATTTAACGGCTGTCTGACGCTTGATTAGTTCACGTTGGTCATGAGTTAAGCCATCCCACTTATTAAAACCGATAATTAAAGCACGCCCAGCATCCAATACCATGCCGAGTAAATGCTGATCTTGGTCGGTAATACCTTCACTTGCATCAATTAAATAAATAACTACATTAGCCTTTTCTACCGACTGCAAAGCTTTAATAATACTAAATTTCTCAACGACCAAAGTGACTTTTGCCCGACGACGCATGCCAGCCGTGTCAATCAATGTATATTTTTTACCGTCGCGCTCAAAAGGAATATAGACACTGTCTCGTGTTGTGCCTGCTTCATCGAACACAACAACACGCTCTTCACCTAACAAGCGATTCACTAAAGTGGATTTACCTACATTAGGTCGCCCGACAATCGCAATCGCAACACCTTGATCTTGCAATTGTTCTTCTGTCGGCTCTTCTTCCTCAGGCAATAGCGCGCTAACGCGTTGCAATAATTCATTAACTCCACGACCATGTGCTGCTGCAATAGAAACAGGCTCACCTATCCCTAAGCGATGAAACTCAGCCGTGGCAATATCAGCATTAATTCCATCAATTTTATTGGCGACCAAGATAACAGGCTTATCCAATTTCCTGAGCATATCAGTGATTGCTTGATCAGCACTATTCATGCCTTCACGTACATCCACTAAAAATAGAACAGCATCTGCTTCTTCTAAAGCAATTTTCACCTGCCGCTTAGCAACTGAATCTATGCCATCTACGTCATCAGTAATACCGCCAGTATCGACTAATAAATAAGCTTTCTCACCTCGTTTGACACGTCCGTATTTTCTATCTCGGGTTAACCCAGGGTAATCAGCAACCAATGCATCCCGTGTACGAGTTAAATAATTAAATAAAGTCGATTTACCTACATTAGGTCGACCAACCAAAGCGATAACGGGTAATGTCATACAGATTCCGTAAAATTAAAACAACAGGCCAATAATGACCAAAACTCAAAAATAAAGCTTTTGACTTCACTCTCCTAACCCTCACCAACAGGAGAGGGAGCTATCCAGACTTGCAACTCGATATATTTCAATATCAAAAAGTTGCGTAATACCTATACCTTAAAACAAGGAAACTTTAATGGCTGCAAGCGCTCCATCACTAGCATAAACATAAACCACGCCATCAAGCACTATAGGCGTTGCAACAATAGGACTATCAGTAATTTCTATACGCGCCAATAAACGACCATCGGTTTTTGATAACCAGTGCAAATAGCCTTCAAAATCACCGACCACGACATAATCATCATAAACAGCAGGCACCGATAAGCGGCGTTGATGTAAGTCAGTTTGCTTCCAATAAGATGCGCCATTACGCTGATCTAATTGCCAGACATCACTGCTCACATCACTTAAATACAAATAACGCTGATCAGCGCTTAAACCATAAATCGCTGCTATAGACTCATTACGCCATAATACTTCACCGTCAACAGGCGAAACCGAACTAATACCACTCTTATAGCTACTAACAAAAACGGTGTAGTCTTTTAATACTGGTGTGCCATTAATATCTGTTAAGCGCTCTATCTCAGATCGCCCATTAGGAATCGCAATACTGGTTTCCCATAAATGCGCCCCATCCATCAGATTAAGTGCAATCAACTTACCATTAGCATTACCAATAATAACGCTATCGCCCGAAACCACTGGCGAACCAGCACCACGAATACTTAAAGCAGGAACACTACTCTCAACAGACCAGACTTGCTTACCATCCATTCTATTCAGCGCTATATCGTTACCATCCGTAGTACGCACCAATAACTTATCATCAGCGGCCACAGGCAAAGCCATAATTTCACTGGATACACGCTGCTTCCAAACCGCTTCACCGGTTTCTACATTTAAAGCCAAAACATCCGCTTTACTGGTGCCAACAAAAACAAGATCACCATCAATTACTGGGCCCGATGAAATAGGTAGCTCGGTTTCCACCTCCCAAAATAACTCACCATCCAGCAAATTTCTTGCCTGAATGAGACCTTCGCGGTCAGCAATAATAATACGACCATCCGCTATCGCTGGCACTAAATTCATCGCTAATTCATCAGCACCAACACCATCATCCTCATCCCATAAAATTTCTAATTTTATTTCAGGCTGATATTCTGTTAACTCCGCCGGTGGTTCAGCATTATCTGAATCACTAAACAAATCACCAATAGCACTGGAAAATGTAGTGACCGCAGTACAACCGCTTAAAGCAATCAGTACGAATACAATAAAAAGTTTACGCATTAAGTAATAAGCCACACTTATCTTTGAGTACTATCAGCCGCAGTTAAATCATCTAATTTAAATTGCAATAAAGGCGAGCTTTGACCAGCTTGTAACGCTAATTGATAAGCTGTTCTCGCTTCACCAACCTGCCCCATAGCAACGTATAAATCACCTTTTAACTCCTCATAAATACCTGCAAACCCACCTAAAGATGACTGATCTACATCAGCGATAGTTTGCAAACCTTGTTCATATTCTTTTTGCGCCAATAACACTCGAATTAAACGTGTGCGTGCCACATGTTTAATTTCCGCATCATCAGTTGCCGCTATCGCTTGCTCAAAAATAGCTTTCGCTGCATTCAAGTCATTTTGCTTAATTTTTTCTTTTGCTTGAAATAGCAAACCATAAGCACCATAAGCTGTAGTACCAAACTCAGCATTCAAATTAGTCGCAATTTTACCTACCGACTCAGCCTTACCTGCCTTTTGTGCTTGCAGTAATTGTTCATACATAGCAGAGGCTTGGCTCATTTTACCTTTTTGATAACTTTGCCAAAAATTCCAGCCACCAATAGTAATAGCAGCGATCACAACACCAGAAATCACCGATGATCCATTCGCTTTCCACCAATCTTTTAAAGCTGCAACTTGTTCTTCTTCAGTTTCGTAAATTTCCACTTTAATTACCTTTAGTATCGTATATTATGAATTTATTAGTTTTGCATTAATTCAATAAGCTCTGCCAGTGCAATGGTACGCTGCTCAGCATTAGTGCGTAAGAATTTTATGCTAATTTCATTGTTTGCGACTTCATCATCACCTAAGATCAACGCGTAATCCGCACCACTTTTATCAGCCTTTTTAAACTGGCTTTTAAAACTACCCGCACCACAATTCATTTGTAATCTTAAATGCGGCAAGCTATCCCTTAGTTTTTCTGCTAAAAGCAAGCCAGACTTCTCTGCTTCTGCGCCAACTAAAATCATATAGGCATCAATAGATTGAATAGTATCCAAATCTTCACGCGTTTCCAACAAAGCTAGAATACGCTCCATACCCATAGCAAAGCCCACGGCATGATTAGGCTTACCACCCAGTTGCTCGATCAAGCCATCGTAGCGACCACCAGCACAAATCGTTCCTTGCGCGCCTAGCTCAGTCGTAACCCATTCAAAAACAGTTTTGCTGTAATAATCCAAGCCTCTCACTAAGCGCTGATTAATAGTGTAAGTAATGCCTAAAGCATCTAAAGTATCGGTCAAATCTTTAAAATGTGCTTTGCTCTCTTCACCCAAATAACTCATTAAGGTCGGCGCATTATCTACTAATGCCTGCATATCAGGGTTTTTAGTATCTAAAATACGCAGAGGATTACTTAGTAGGCGGCGCTTACTATCTTCATCTAATAATTCAGGTTTTTGATTAAAGTATTCGACTAATTTCTCACGATAAACAACGCGCTCTTCAATCGTACCTAGAGAATTAAGCTGTAATTCCACTTTGCCCAAAATAGCTAAACGCTGCCACAAACGATGACTTAATAGAATTAATTCTGCATCTATATCAGGACCAGCCATACCGTAAGTTTCTACACCTAACTGTATAAACTGGCGATAACGACCTTTTTGCGGACGCTCATGACGGAACATTTGCCCATAGTACCAAAGCCTATGCACTTGATTATGCAATAAACCATGCTCTAAACAAGCACGTAAACATCCTGCTGTGCCTTCAGGTCGCAAAGTTAATGAGTCACCATTACGATCATCAAAAGTGTACATTTCCTTTTCTACAATATCAGTTACTTCACCGATAGAGCGCTTAAATAACTCTGTTTTTTCGACGATAGGTAAGCGTATTTCCGCATAACCATAGGCCGCTAAAACCTCTCTTACTTGTTGTTCAACAAACTGCCAACGAGGCGTTTGATCAGGTAAAACATCGTGCATACCACGAATAGCCTGAATATTATTTGCCATATTTTAGATACTCACGTTTAATCAGAAGATAATATTGTCAGGCTTAGGGGCGAGGGTTTAATAATACCCGAAAGTATGGCGCAGGATTTTGGCTTTACAGTCGTGTTAGGAAAACAGGCGCATAGCGGGCTACGCAACTGTTTTTCTAGCACGACTGTAGAGCCAAAAGACAAGTCAGACTCGGGCATTATTGAATTCTCGCTCCTTAGTCCGCATAAGGAAATCCGCGCTTCAATTCCAGTTGATATTGTTCAACCGTGTCGTGGCCTTGCAAAGCCTGCTCTACTTTAATGGCTAGGCGCAAACCTGCTAAGGTTTTTCCGGCATTCGCAAAATAACGTTCGACGAAGGCCCTTGCCGACATCATTTCTCCTTTGCTATAGCGAATTTTTGCCGTTTCTAGCAAAGCAGGCGCATAATTTTTATTTATTTTTAAAGCGTAATAAAACTTCTTTTCCGCGTCTACTTTCTGATCATTTTTTAAATCATATAAACCAAGGTAAGTATAAGCAGTCCATTTCTTCTTGTAGAAAGGAGCTTTTACTGCGCGCTTAAAAGCACTTAAAGCTTCGTCATGCCGTTCCTGTCCGTATAGAAAAACAGCATAATTGGTCAATATATCAAAGTTATCAGGCTCAACCTGTAACGCTTTAGTGAAAGAAATCTGCGCTTGATCTGGCAGATTTTGACGCATATTGATTAAACCTATGATTTGATAAGTCTTCGCATTGTTAGCATCTAAAGTTAACGACTCGTCTAAATACTCCAGTGCATAGGTATATTTTTCTAATTGATAATATGCCGAGCCCAAATCCGTTAATGTTTGCGCACGCTCTTTAGCGGGTCGCTCTACCACCACCTTATCGGGTTGCAAATAGCCGCTTTTATCATTCGTTGTCGAGCATGCCACTACCAAGCTACTAAAAGCTAAAAGTGCAATCTTAAGTATTTTCACGATGATAAACCCATCTTCTGCAAACGCTCTGCTCGGCGACTTTTATCTAAAACCTTACCTACTAACTGCCCACAAGCTGCATCTATATCCTCACCACGCGTTTTACGTACCGTAGTGATAATACCAGCCTTATGCACCACATCTCTGAACTTCTCAATCGCAGCTTTAGATGAGCACTTGTACTGAGTATTTGGAAAAGGGTTAAAAGGAATTAAATTCATCTTGGACGGCACATCTTTCAGTAATTTAACTAATGCTCGCGCATCAGCGACTGAGTCATTAATACCATCTAACATCACATATTCAAAAGTGATAAATCCTCGTGGCGCCCCTTCTATATATTTTTTACAAGCCGCCATCAATTCTTTTAATGGATACTTCTGGTTAATTGGCACCAAAATATCACGCAGTTCATCCGTTGGCGCATGTAAAGACACCGCCATACTAATATCGCAAACCTCGGTTAAGCGATACATTGCAGGTACAACACCTGAGGTACTAATGGTTACGCGTCGCTTTGACAAACCAAAAGCAAAATCTTCAGTCATTAAATTCATGGCTGGTACGACATTATCAAAATTCAATAAAGGCTCGCCCATACCCATCATTACCACATTAGTGACTCTTCCTTCTGCACCCATGCGTGCATTAGCCGCCATCAACTGACCAATAATTTCTGCTGTAGTAAGGTTACGATTAAAGCCTTGTTGTGCTGTAGAGCAAAACGTACAGGCCAAAGCACAGCCGACTTGCGATGAAACACACAAAGTAGCACGCGTTGCTTCAGGAATATAAACCGCTTCAACTTTGTTGCCGCCACCCATTTCAACAATCCATTTGCGGGTACCATCACTAGCGACCTGTTCCAAAATTATTTCAGGCGCAATGATGCAGCAGTGTTCATTTAAGTAAGCCCGCAAAGACTTACTTAAATTTAACATCTGGTCAAAATCAAACTCACCCTCTTGATAAATCCATTTTATCAATTGGGTGGCGCGAAAAGGCTTCTCGCCAATTTCAGCAAAAAAGGCTTGTAGGCCCTTTCTGTCGAAATTGAGTAGATTTATTTTTTCTTTATTAACGGATACGGTCACAAAGCTCTGCATCTGAGAAGAAATAAGATATTTCACGTGCTGCAGATTCTGCAGAATCTGAACCATGTGCAGCATTTTCATCAATGCTAGTTGCGAAATCAGCGCGGATTGTACCTGCCGCAGCATCTTTAGGGTTAGTTGCGCCCATTAAATCACGGTTTTTCAAGATTGCGCCTTCGCCTTCTAAAACTTGAACCATCACTGGGCCAGAAGTCATGAAAGATACTAAGTCATTAAAAAAACCACGCTCGCTATGCTCAGCATAAAAGCCTTCTGCTTTTTCTTTAGATAGTTGCATCATTTTAGCTGCAACGATGCGTAAACCATTTTTTTCAAAACGGCTATAAATTTCACCGATATTGTTAGCGGCTACTGCATCAGGTTTTACGATAGAAAAAGTACGTTCTACTGCCATTTCTTTAAACTCCAAAATTAAAATAAAATAAACACAAAAATATCTAATGCATTTCTAACAAAATGCATCTGAATTACAAACAATACCAACCCCAATAAATCATCACTACAATAGTCATCATTCTCGAAACCTTTAATCGGAAATCCATGCATACACTATAGATTCCTGCTAAAGTTTGTACCCACGCTTGACTAGATAACAGTCAGGAATGACGTTTTCTCTTGGTTATTGAGTTTAAGTACACCTATTAGGGTTGGTATAACTATGCCTCTAAGGCATCATATCAAATTCTTTACCTTCAACTTCCACCTCAGGCTCCATCAAGTCTTCTTTACTGACACCTAAGACTAAAACGAGAGGGCTTGCTACATAAATAGATGAATAAGTACCAATCACTACACCAATCAATAAAGCAATCGCGAAATTATGAATAATTTCACCACCCAATATAGCCAAAGCGAGTAATACTAAAAGCGTAGTCAATGAAGTCATTAAAGTACGACTTAAAGTCTGATTTAACGAAACATTCATAACTGACTCAGCCGAACCTTTACGTAATAATCTAAAATTCTCACGAATACGATCATAAACAACGATGGTATCGTTTAAAGAATATCCGATTACAGCTAAAATAGCGGCTAATACAGTCAAGTCAAATTCCAGTTGAAAAACTGAGAAAAGACCTAAAGTAATCAATACATCGTGCGCTAAAGCAGCAACTGAACCTAAGGCGAATTTATACTCAAAACGCCAAGCTACATAAATCAAAATACCAAACATTGAGTAAAGCAAAGCTAAACCACCGTCTTCAGTTAGTTCATCACCTACTTGCGGACCAACAAACTCAACGCGGCGCACATCGCCCTGCTCGTTCATACCAGTATTAACAGCATCCAATACAGAGGTACTGATTTCGGCATTACTAACACCCTCTTGGGGCTTTAATCGAACCAAAACTTCTTGAGATGAGCCAAAATGCTGCACTGTCGCATCATCAATCCCAGCAGCTTCCAGCCCAGCACGCATAACCGTTAAATCAACGGCTTTCTTATAGCCGATTTCAACTAAAGTTCCGCCAGTAAAATCAATACCGAACTTCAAACCTTGTACCGCTAAAGATCCAATAGCCATAATCAGCAGTAGACCAGAAAAAATAGCCGCGAAGTTACGTTTACCTAAAAAATCAATTTCTTTTAACATCGTATGTCCCCTTGTTAAATAGATAGCTTGTCAATACGACGATTACCGTAAACCCAGTTCACAACCATTCGAGAACCTAAAATAGCAGTAAACATAGACGTTAAAATCCCAATCGCTAAAGTAATAGCAAAACCTTTAATCGGACCAGTACCAAAACCAAACAACACCAAAGCAACTAATAAGGTAGTGATATTCGCATCAAAAATAGTCGCAAAAGCTTTTTCATAACCAAGGAAAATACTAGTTTGCGGCGATTGTTTATTTTTTAACTCTTCTTTGATCCGTTCAAAAATCAAAACATTCGCATCAACCGCCATACCGACTGTCAATACAATCCCAGCGATACCAGGCAATGTTAGCGTCGCTTGTAACATCGATAATACAGCGATAATCACGACTAGATTAAAGGTTAATGCTAAGTTAGCGATTAAGCCAAAAACTTTATAGTAAACAGCCATAAACACGAGAACTAAGACAAAACCTACGACAACGGATAAAACACCTTTATCAATATTGTCCTGCCCTAAGCTTGGCCCAACCGTACGCTCTTCAACGATATCAACTGGCGCCGCTAATGCGCCCGCTCTTAATAATAATGATAGCTTACGTGCCTCTTGTGAACTATCTAAACCAGTCGTTTGAAAACGCTTACTAAAGGCATCGCGAACCGTTGCGATACTAATAACTTCTTTAACCTGTTCTTTACGGCGTATTTTCTTGCCATTCACTATATGCGTGGTCGATTTCTGCTCGATAAATACAACTGCCATAGGTTGACCGATATTATCTTGAGTAAATTTACCCATTTTCTTTGCGCCAATACCGTTTAAAACGATATTAACTGAAGCTGAGCCATTCTGATCTAAACCTGATGACGCATCAACAATCTGGTCGCCGGTAATAATAACGCGCCGCTTCAATAGTACAGGAGCCTTCGTATCACGTTCATAATACAAACTAGAACCTACTGGAATCCGGCCTGCCAATGCAGCCTGCACGTCATGCTGAGTATCAACTTTGCGATATTCAAGCGTTGCGGTCGTACCTAAAATGTCCTTTGCTTGCGTGGTATCTTGCACGCCTGGTAACTGAACAACAATACGGCTGTCACCTTGCTGCTGAATAACTGGCTCAGACACACCTAACTCATTAACACGATTACGTAGTGTCGTAATGTTTTGTGCTAATGCAAATTTCTTAATTCCTTTTATTTCTTTTTCCGAAATACTTAAATATAAAATCGGCTGATCATCTTCCTCTTTCATATTTAACTTACTAAACTCAGCATCCATCAAAGCGACTGCAGCTTGCTTATCTTTGTCATTGCGTAAAACAACTTTAACTGCACCACTATCAAAGCTAACCGACTTATATCGAATCTTTGCGCTACGCAATCCTGAACGTATGTCGTCATTATATCTTTGCTCAGCTTGCTTCAGTGCTGCGTCCATATCCACTTCTAATAGAAAGTGAACACCACCACGTAAGTCCAAGCCCAAATACATCGGCTCTGCACCAAAAGAGCGTAGCCAATCAGGTGTTGCAGGCGCTAAATTTAAGGCGACAGTAAATTTATTACCTATACTATTGCGTAATAAATCTGCGGCACGCATTTGTTCATTGGTATTATTAAAGCGCACTAAGACTTTATTCTTTTGCATTTCAACAGCTTTAACTGTGATTGCTGCCTTTTTTAACGTGCTTTCTATATTGCCCAGCTGTGCAGGAGATATTTCAGTCTCATTACTTGCAGAGATCTGCACCGAAGGGTCATCACCAAAAAGATTAGGTAATGCATAGACAATACCTACAAGTAAGACCGTGATAATTAAAAAGTTTTTCCAGAAAGGGAAATGGTTTTGCATGATAAGTCCATCAAGATAAAGCAATGGCTGGCACAAAGAATTGTGCCAGCTCCATTATTACGAGCTGTATTAATTCCGTAATGAAGAATTAAGATTTTGTTTTTTTCATTTGAACTTTATAAGTCCCTTTAGGCATTAAGCTACCAATTTGATGGCGCTGCACCTGAATAACCACATTAGCAGCTACTTCAACTTGGACAAAATTTTCGTCTAAACTAACAACTTTACCTAAAACACCGCCAGCAGTAACAACTTCAGCACCTGGCTCCATTTGCTCCAGCATTTTTTTATGCTCTTTTGTGCGTTTATGCTGTGGTCTCAAAAACAAGAAGTAGAAAAATACTAAAATACCCAGTGGAAATAACATACCTTCCCAACCTGGTTGTTGCGCTGCTGGTGCAGCCTCTGCTAAAGCATCAGATATAAAAAAACTCATGAGTTCCCCAAAGTTGAATACGTTTAATAAAAAAGCCTGCCATTATGCCATATCCGGAACAGCTTTGCCCCGTTGTTCATAAAAACTCTTGACATATTTTTCAAAGGCATTGTTTTCAATGCTTTCACGCACTTCCTGCATTAAATTTAAATAATAATGCAAGTTATGAATGGTGTTTAAGCGCGCACCTAAAATCTCGTGACATTTATCTAAATGGCGTAAATAACTACGTGAATAATTTTGACAGGTATAGCATTCACAAGTCTCGTCGAGCGGCTTGGTATCAAACTGATATTGGCTATTGCGAATTTTAATCACGCCTGAAGTAGTAAAAATATGGCCATTACGTGCATTACGCGTAGGCATCACACAGTCAAACATATCAATACCGCGCCTTACACCTTCGACTAAATCTTCCGGTGTGCCGACGCCCATTAAATAACGCGGCTTATCGACTGGCAAATGCTGATGCACGACATCTAATGTGCCCATCATTTCATCTTTAGGCTCACCTACCGATAAGCCACCAATCGCATAACCATCAAAGCCTATATCGACTAAGCCCGCAATTGATTCATGCCGTAAGTGCTCATACATACCGCCTTGAACAATACCAAATAAAGCATTTGGGTTATCGCCGTGTGCTTTCTTGCTACGCT
>Ga0209826_1002262_pt1 | contig 12784 bp, 14 predicted proteins | sample GOMGulsemesocosm_5_FD_184637 | JGI IMG/M metagenome (GOLD analysis project Ga0209826, IMG submission 184637) | Methane-oxidizing microbial communities from mesocosms in the Gulf of Mexico - GOM15C Gulf of Mexico (SPAdes) (version 2) | ecosystem: Environmental > Aquatic > Marine > Cold seeps... | reverse complement strand
TCATGTTTTTTCTCCTAGTTTTTGTTGTGGCGACAACAAGACTAGGATGCATGAGTAGTTCTAATTTGTCTTCAGGCGGAGCCTTTCGACCAACTCCACGTCCTCAGGACGTGGTTTAATTTTTAATAAAGGGAGCACTGCGTTTATGGGTGTTGCTTTTAAAGGTCATCAACAGGTCGCAAAATTGTTGTTGGAGCAAACACAGTGTAATATCAATCATCAAAATTATGCGGGGCAAACAGCTTTGATGATGGCATCATTGTTTGGTCGTGAAGAATTGATTCAACTGTTGTTGAAGCATGGAGCAAAACCAGAATTGACTGACCGTCAGGGAAATACTTCAGTTAAGCTGGCACAAGCTCAAGGCTTGTCACATGTTGTTGATATGCTTAAATTTAATTTACAATAATCAGAGTTTGTAATGATTTTTAATTGAACTGGAAGTAATAATAATGATGAATAAATTTATTTTATTGGTGTCTTGTCTAGCTGTTTATTTAACTAATGTAGCCCATGCAGAAATCCGTTCTGAGGTCGTCAACTATCAAATAGCAGGGCAATCATTTACAGGGTATTTGAGTTACGATGATTCAATTATTGGTAAACGCCCCGGTGTTTTAGTGGTGCATGAATGGTGGGGGCATAATGCCTATGCTAGAAAACGGGCTGATATGTTAGCTGCGATGGGATATACCGCGTTTGCATTAGATATGTATGGTACGGGTAAACTCGCTGAACATCCTGATGATGCCCAAAAATTTATGCAGGCTACTTTGGCAGATATAAATGTTGCAGAAGCCCGTTTTAATGCCGCCAAACAACTGCTACAAAATCATCCCACTGTTGAATCTAATAAAATAGCAGCAATTGGCTATTGCTTTGGTGGAGGGACTGTTTTACATATGGCTAGGCAGGGTGCTGACTTGATGGGGGTCGTTAGTTTTCATGGTTCTTTAGCCACAAAAACAGTGGCACAAGCAGGGCAAGTTAATGCCGATATTTTAGTTTTTAATGGTGCTGATGATCCTTTTGTGACCGCTGAACAAATTGATGGGCTTAAAGCGGAAATGAAAAGTGCGGGTGCTGATTTAGAGTTTGTTAATTACCCAGGCGTAAAGCATAGTTTTACAAACCCGGCAGCAGATGATTTTGGTAAGCGTTTTAATATGCCTCTGGTTTATAATGCAGAAGCAGATAAAGACTCTTGGCAACGGATGCAGGTATTTTTAGAAAAGGTATTTAAATAATCATGTAGCCTTGATACAGTGAAACGAAATCAAGGGAAAGCTTAGATAAACCTTAATTCCACTTTGTTTCATCAAGGCTACAAAAGCTTAACTTAATAACACACTGCTTCTTACCGATAAGAATAATTTAGTGATTTACTGATTTTTTATAGACCTGTGGTTTGTATAGAGCCATGTAAATAAGTTCGTTGTGTCTATTAACGTGATGCTATGGGTTAGGTCATGAATTTTGATGGATTAATCCCCAATGCAACAATATTTAGAATCAAGTCAATATATAGATTGGCAGCAGCCAGAAGTTCTTAACAAAGCTAAATTACTTGCGGGTAACAGCAAAGATAAAGAACAAATTGCTAAAGCATGTTTTACCTTTGTTCGTGACGAAATAAAACACAGTTGGGATTATCAATTAAATCCAGTCACCTGTATGGCTTCAGATGTACTCAAATATGGGACGGGTTATTGTTATGCTAAAAGTCATTTATTAGCAGCACTGTTAAGAGCTAACCAAATTCCTGCTGGTTTATGTTATCAACGTTTAACTATTAGTGATGATAAACCGCCTTTTTGTTTGCATGGCTTAAATGCAGTTTATCTAGAAAAATATGGCTGGTATCGCGTTGATGCGAGAGGTAATAAACTCGGTGTAAAAGCCGATTTTGTACCCCCTCTTGAACAATTAGCATTTCCTATTTTAATTGATGGTGAAGTGGATTTGCCAGAAATTTGGGCGAAACCATTGAATGAAGTCGTGCAGGTGCTTGATAATGGAAAAGACTATCTACAGGTATCAGAGAATTTTCCTGATATTCAAATAATCAAAACTTATAAGTAACATAAGATGATTGAATCAGTAACAGCACAAAACCTTGATGAAGTACTCCCTTTGATCAGACAATATCAAACCTTTTATAAGGTGACAGAAATTGATGATCAGAACAACAAACGTTTTTTTTCTCAATTTAGTAAAGACTCAGATAAAGGTTGTTTATTTGCCTATAGAAAAGAAGGCAAGCTACTTGGTTTCGCCACAGTGTATTTTAGTTTTTCATCAACTATAACTGCAAAAGTTGCAGTGCTAAATGATTTATATACGATTGAAGATGCTCGAGGGCAGGGCGTTGGTTCTGCACTTATTAAGTATTGTGAGGCCTATGGAAAATCAAAAGGAGCCTTACGGCTTCAATGGGTCACTGCACCTGAAAATACTGTTGCACAAGGGGTCTATAAATCCTTAGGGGCAAAACAGAGTAGCTGGGAGTTTTTTACCTATGTTAGCTAACTTTCAGAGTATGCGACTATGGAATTAAGTCATATAGTGCCTTGGGGACGTTCATTTAACGAGTATCAAGAAATGTTCTGTTTAAATACAGCTGATTTGAATAGAAACATTTTGGGGTGTGGTGATGGACCCGCGTGTTTTAATGCTGAATTAACGAAAGCAGGTGGGAATGTTGTATCGGTTGACCCCATTTACCAGTTCGATACTCAACAAATACGTTCAAGAATTGAACAAGTTTATCCAGAGGTTATTTCTCAAGTATCCCAAAACACAGATGATTTTATTTGGAAGACGATAAGCAATGTTGAAGAATTGGGTTGTATTCGGATGCAGGCGATGGAAAACTTTCTGACTGATTATGAACAAGGTAAGAGCTCAGGGCGATATAGGGAAGCTTCACTACCCCAATTACCTTTTAAACAGGCTGAATTTGACTTAGCCTTATGTTCGCATTATTTATTTCTTTATAGTGACAAGCTTGACCAATCTCAACATATTTTGTCTATTAAAGAACTTTGTCGTGTGGCAAAAGAAGTTAGAGTTTATCCTTTGCTTGGGCTAGATGGCATCAAATCTAAACATCTTGAGCCTGTGATAAATTCACTTAAAGCAAGTGAATTTAAGGTTTCATTACAAGCAGTCAATTATCAATTTCAAAAAGGAGCCACTGAAATGCTGATGATTAAAAATGTACATTCCTAAAGCATTCGAAGTAGACAATAAAACCGAATTGTTTGAATTTATAGAACAATGGAGTTTTGGTGATTTAATCACAACGTACAAAGGGGAGCTATTTGTTAACGCTGTTCCTCTTGTTATCGATAAAGAACAGAATAAATTATATGGGCATCTAGCGGTTAATAATCCTCAATTGTCTTTATTGGAGAAAGCAGAAGATTTAGCGGTTATCTTCAATGGTGCTAATGCGTATATTTCACCAAGTTGGTATGTGAGTCAGGAAATGGTACCCACCTGGAACTTTGAGTCTGTTCAAATTAAAGGGCGGGCTAAAAAGGTATCAAAAGATAGGCTATTGGTCATTTTGGAACAATTAACTGAAAAGCATGAAAGACAGTTTGAGCAGCCATGGAAATTGGATAAAGTATCAGCACCTAAGTTTAATGCCATGGTGGAAATGATTGCTGAGTTTGAAATTGATATTAGTAGTATCAAGGGAAAGTCCAAGCTTAGTCAAAACCGTAGCGTGGAAGATCAAGTCGGTGTGATTTCAGGATTGAGAAACCAGAACGAAAGTATGTCGCTTAGTATTGCGGATAAAATGACGTTAAACCTTCCTAATTCGGATTGAAAAATATATCTAGTTTTAGGTGATTTAAAATAGGGATAGATCTTGCGCTTGCATTAGTCGAAGAAGATTACGGTTCAACCATGGCTTTGGAAATTGCCAGGATGCTGGTGTTGTAAGTAGGTGACCATAAATATTCTAACATTTTAGCTCTTAAGCCCTCGCCCCTGGCGGGGAGAGGGTTGGGTGAGGGGAGTTAAATAATTCTCTTCTTCAACATTTCTTTTATGTTTAAAGGAATTTAAAGAATAAGGAATAGAGAGCTTTATTCTTATTCCCCTCACCCAAACCCTCTCCCCGCCTGGGGCGAGGGCTTAAGAGCAAGGCAGGTTACAACTTGTATCCTGAGTTAGATCTTTTAAAAGCCTGATGAATTCAGGTTTCAACAATTGTTAAGATAATTTCTGACACCTACTTATATGCGTAGATTGGGTGGTCAGTCTCAATTTAGTGCATCGATGGAATTACGCAGTAAAGCGGGGGAGGCGTTTAGTCAATTACATGACTGGATACTGGAAAATATTGAAAGCCCGTTACTTATTGAGGATTTAGCAGAACAGGTTATGATGAGTCCAAGAAATTTTTCTCGTATTTTTACAGAAAAAACAGGGATGACACCAGGAAAATATGTTGAGCTTATACTGCTTGAAAGAGCAAGGGAGCTTTTGGAGGTAGGTACGCAAGCTGTTGATGCCATTGCTAGAATAAGTGGATTCAAAAGAGAAGAGAGCATGAGGCGTGTATTTATTCGAACCTTGGGTATTACGCCTTCACAATATCGAACACATTTTAACAAAAACAATCATTAATAAAAAAGGAAAATACTATGTCTGCTCAAGTAAAAAAAACGGCTCACGGCGGTTGCCCTCATGATTGTCCTGATACCTGCTCAATGGTGTATGAAGTAGCTGATGGAAAATTGCTTGGCGTTAAAGGTAATCCTGAACATCCAATGACCCAAGGCGGATTATGTGTCAAATTAAAGGACTACGAGAAACGGCATTATCATCCTGATCGATTGTTATACCCATTACGCCGTACTGGCCCCAAAGGCAGTAAGCAGTTTGAACGAATTAGTTGGGATGAGGCATTGGATGAAATTACCACTAAATGGAAAGCCATTATTGAAGAGCATGGGCCACATGCGATTATGCCCAACAGCTATTTAGGCAATCAAGGTTTAGTTCATGGCTTAAATGGCGGCGATGCTTTTTTTAACAGGATGGGGGCGACGGTCACAGAACGTACCTTTTGTGGCGAAGGCTCTTGTACTGCTTGGTTATTAACGGTTGGCCCTACAGCAGGTCTTGATCCTGAAAGCTTTATTCATTCTAAATACATTGTTATCTGGGCCTGCAATTCTGTCAGTACCAATATTCATCATTGGCATACGGTTAAACAAGCGCAGAAAAATGGTGCAAAAGTTATCGTTATTGATTCGTTTGCTTCAAAAACCGCTAAGGCAGCAGATTGGCATATTGCCCCTAAACCAGGCACGGATGGTGCACTAGCCATGGCAATGATTCATACGATTATTGAAGAAGGTTTAATCGATCAGGATTATGTTGATAACTATACTATAGGCTATGATGAATTAGCTGAAAGAGCAAAAACTAGAACGCCAGAATGGGCAGAAAAAATTACGGGTATTCCTGCAGATGATATACGTCAATTTGCCAGAGAATATGCCACAACCCCCCCGGCAGCAATTCGTTTAGGGGTGGCATTGGAGAGAAACTATGGTGGGGGGCAAGCAATCAGAGCGGTGAGTTGTTTGCCTGCTTTAATTGGCGCATGGCGACATGTTGGGGGCGGTGCACAACAGTTTTCTGTATGGGAACACCCGTATAAGTTTGATGTGATGAGTCGTCCCGATTTAATACCAGAAGGAACGCCAGTCGTTAATAATCTTCAATTAGGCCGTGTATTAACAGGTGAAACAAAATTAGATACACCGATTAAATCGATGATGTGCTGGAATACTAATCCAGTGACACAGGCACCTGAAACAGACAAAATTATTGAAGGGCTAAAACGAGAAGACCTGTTTATGGTTTCCGCTGAACATTTTATCTCCGATACCGCAGCTTATGCCGATATTGTGTTACCTGCATCTATGGGTGCTGAGATGGAAGATATGGTTTTATCCTGGGGACATTTGTATTTTACCTACAATGAAAAATGCGTTGAATCGCCAGGCGAAGCCATTCCTAATAATGAGATTTTCCGCCGATTAGCACAGCGTATGGGCTATGAAGAAGAAAACTTTAAATGGTCAGACAGTGAATGTCTTGAAAACTATGTAGATTGGGATTCACCTGCTTGTGAGGGCATTGATTTAAACTACATGCGCGAACATGGTTTTGCCCGATTAAAAGTAGGGACAAAAGATGACCGTGCGCCTCATAAAGAAGGAAATTTCCCAACGCCATCAGGTAAATGTGAATTTAAAGCAGAGGGTGCAAGAAACTTTGTTGCTGCTCCTTTTCGTCAAATGTACGAAGGCTTTCAAGCTGGGGAAGAATTGGACAACTTACCTGATTATGTACCTTCCAGAGAAACAGTTACCTCTAATCCCGAGCTGGCTGCCAAATATCCATTAAATATTATTTCCCCCAAGAGTCATGGTTTTTTAAATTCTTGCTATGCCAATATGGAAAATAAGATAAAAGGGCAGGGGGAACAGTTTGTTTTAGTGAATATTGAGGATGCTGATACACGAAATATTAAAGACGGCGATAAAGTTCGAGTCTTTAATGATCGAGGGGCATTTGAAGGTGATGCTAGAATTACTGATGATGTAAATAGCGGTATCGTTGTAGCGACATTGGGCTACTGGAGACAGTTAAATAACGGCACAGTCAATTGTATTAGTTCCGCAGAATTTGTTGATATGGGACATGCACCCACTTTTTCAGATAATCTGGTTCAAATTGAATTAGTCAGGTAAACAGTGGAAATTAAGTTCAAGCTCATAGAACAAGATAATATGGATATTATCTTGCCTCTTTTTTATCAACTAGATTCATCCATTCCTGAACCTGTTTTAAAGACACGTTTATCTGAAATGATAGAGAAAGGCTATGAATGTGTTGGTTTATATCACCAAGATGAGTTAATTGGTATTTGTGGTCTGTGGATTTTGATTAAGTATTATGTAGGGCGGCATTTAGAACCAGATAATGTGTATATTAAGCCCGAATATAGAGAACAAGGGATTGGTAAGAAATTAGATACTTGGCTAAAAGAATTTGCTTTATCTAGAGGTTGCGAGGCTATTGAACTTAATTGCTATGTCAAAAATGAAAAAGGCAGAAACTATTGGGAAAGTAATGAATACAAAGCAATCGGGATGCATTATCAAAAGAAACTAAATTACTAGAAGCATTAAAAATGAAACCATTAAAAGGGCAGTGTCTATGTGGAGCTATCCAATATGAAATAGACAAAGTTGAACCTAAAATGGCGCATTGCCATTGTTCAATGTGTCGAAAATTTCATGGTGCTGCATTTTCTACCTTTGTTGAGGTAAAAACAGATGATTTGCGCTGGCTTAAAGGTCAGGAATTACTTGTTGGCTATATTGCGAGTAACGGAACAGTGCGTCAGTTTTGTAGTGTTTGTGGCTCTAGCATGACCTTTAATTCAGCCCATAGTACTGGAAATTCTATTGCAATTGCTCTTGGAACATTAGATAGTGATTTTGATTTTCAGCCTGATGCACATATACATGTTGATTCAAAGGCAAAGTGGATTAATATTTGTGATGATTTGCCGCAATTTGCTAAAGAACGAGATGAGAAATTGATTTAGGTGGGGAGTATGAGAAGTACAGATAATGCGACAGAATTGACTACATTTACAGGAAGTTGCCTTTGTGGAGACGTTCAGTATTCAGTTACAACAGAAATTGAAGACTTTTATCTATGTCACTGCCAGCAATGTCGAAAAATTACTGGATCAGCCTTTGCCTCAAATATACTGACAAAACCTGTTGATGTACTCTGGGTTTCAGGTTTAGAGAAAGTAAAACGCTTTGATTACCCTGGAACAAGAACATTCACAAAAGTGTTTTGTACTGAATGTGGATCAGGACTACCTTATCTTAATGAAAAAGGCAGTGCTTTAGTGATTCCGGCTGGATCACTAAATGATGCACCTGTTTTAAAACCAACAAAAAATATTTTTTGGAATGATAGAGCGCAATGGTATCAGGTTGGAGTAAAAGCTCCGTGCCATCCATGTTTTGTTGAATAATCATTACTAATTGATGGTTTTACCCTATCAGGCGGAAGAAAACTAAAGGGTGATATAAAATAACAAAATATCGCCAATTCACGATATATCGTTTATAAATCAGAGCGATGTCTTTTGTTTTTTATGGATAGAATGTATGTAAGTTATTGTTTTAAATAAACTTATAGGTTTATTGTGTTTGTGGCACAGCTCCTGCAATAGTTATATTGAAACTTAACTATTTTGGAGAGAAACCATGAAAACAACCATAGCAACCCTAATAAAGGTTATTTTGATCAGTGTGATCTTTAACTTTGGGGTATCACAAACCCTATACGCCTCAGAAGCTGATTATGGGGTTAAATATAAAACCGTCAAAATTGATGGCTTAGATATTTTTTACCGAGAAGCAGGAAATCCAAATCATCCAACAATTTTGCTGTTGCATGGCTTTCCCACTTCCTCTCATATGTTTAGGGACTTAATCTCTGAACTATCAGATCAATACCATCTTATTGCCCCTGATTACCCAGGTTATGGATACAGCTCCATGCCTGCTGTGGATAAATTTGACTATAGCTTTGATAATCTCGCTAACGTAGTCGATAAATTTATCGATACCGTTGAGCTGAAAAAATATAGCTTATATTTAATGGATTATGGCGCACCGATTGGCTTCCGTATTGCAGAAAAATATCCAGAACGTATTGAATCATTGATTATCCAGAATGGTAATGCTTATGACGAAGGGATAGATAATAATTTTTGGGAACCGATTAAAGCCTACTGGAAAGACCGCAAGGCAGTTAATCAGGGCTTGGATAATGATTGGTGGAAAAACGTAAAAGCGGCCTACAAGAAACCCAATATGAGCAATGATGAAGCACTGCGTTTTCTATTAACTCTGGGTGCAACAAAATGGCAATACACCAATGGGGTACGTAATGTAGAAAACATCAACCCTGATACCTGGAATCATGTACAAGCACTATTAGATCGTGATGGTAATAACGTCATTCAATTACAGCTTTTTTATAGCTACGGATCAAATCCTCCTTTATACCCACAATGGCAAGAATACTTCCGTAAACACCAGCCTGCTACATTAATTGTTTGGGGTAAAAATGATGAGATATTTCCAGAAGCAGGCGCTCATCCCTACAAACGAGATTTGAAAAATGTTGATTTTCACCTTTTAGAGACAGGACATTTTGCATTAGAAGAAGAGAGTGAAGCGATTGCAGAACATATTAGACGTTTTCTTAAAGATAAAAAGTAACATGGCTACAGGTTTATAAAATTTTGATAAATAGTTTGTTTTTAACGGTAGGAGGGGCCTCTGGCCGCGAACGAAACAAATAAAAGACCAATAAAAGTGGTAGAAGCCCCTCCCACTTTTATTAAGCCATTTTATAATGGTTAATAAATAATTTATTCACAGCTGTTTTTGGGTTGTTAAGATCTATAAAAAATAATGAAGGTTCCTAGATTTTTGATGCTCAATGAGTGACAAATGAGGTTGTTGAAAAGGCAATAGTATAGGAACTAAAGATGAAGAATGCAGTCGATCAAACAACGGTTAAATAGCTATTTGATTTGGTTTTAAAACGGAGAAAAGACCATGGTACAAAATAATTTTGCAACAGGGCAATGCTTATGTGGAGAAGTTACATATACTATTTTTTCAGCCCCTGTACGAATGGCACAATGCCATTGTGATGATTGCAAAAAACGTCTGGAACAGGGCATGTATCTAATGCATTTTTTAAGCAAGATGATGTTGAAATAAAAGGTAAGACCCGTTGTTACTCTTCAAAAACAGATAGTGGATCAAGCATTACACGACATTTTTGTCCAACATGTGGCAGTCGTCTTTTTGGTTTTAATAGTGCATCTAAAAATACTATAGGCATAGCAGTAGGAACAATTGAAGACAGTGCTTGGTTTAAACCTGACTTCATTGTCTATAACAAAAGAAAACCCAGGTGGGACTTTATGGATGAGAGTGTTACTACTTTTGATGAGATGCCAACATAGCAAGCTAATAAATAAGTAAAGTCAGAAGGCAAGGGATATTCCTTGCTATCAGACCTTTTTATACATGATTAAGGAATAAGATATGAAAACTTCTAAAACAACTGGGAATGAGGAAAAAAAAGATTTGTTTACGCCCATTCAATTAGGGCAATATACCTTAACAAATAGAATTATTATGGCTCCCCTTACACGGTGTAGAGCAGAGAATAATATCCCCACAGAAATGAATCGTATTTATTATCAACAGCGTGCCAGTGCGGGGCTGATTATTACAGAAGGAACACAAATATCACAGCAAGGCGCGGGTTATCCCAATACACCTGGCATTTATAGCCATAAACAAGTTAAAGCCTGGAACGAAATTACTGACGCGGTACATGCTAAAGGCGGACGCATTTTTTTACAGTTATGGCATGTAGGGCGAGTGAGTTATCCAGGTATTCAACGCAATGATCAGCCACCTGTTGCACCTTCTGCCATAAAAGCAGAAGGTGATTATGTGCAACCTCGGGCACTAGAAATACATGATATTTATGACATCATTCAAGATTATAAAGATGCCGCTGAAAATGCTATGGCAGCTGGTTTTGATGGGGTAGAAGTGCATGCGGCTAATGGTTATTTAATTGACCAATTCTTACGTGATGCTACTAATAAGCGAGAAGATCGATACGGAGGAAGTTACCTAAACAGATCTCGCTTCTTGTTTGAAGTGCTTGAGGCTGTGATTGACGTTTGGGGTAATGACCGAGTGGGTGTGCGTTTATCACCGACTAATTCATTTAATAGTATTTCAGATTCAAATCCTGAAGGCCTATTTAAATACGTGGTCGAAAAATTGAATCCCTTTAATTTAGCCTATTTGCATGTGTTGGAAGGGAGTATTCATAGTGCTGATGAAATTGTAGAAACCAGTGTGTTTAATGCAAATAGCTTGCGCGATGCGTATACAGGCGTTTATATGGCAAATAATGGCTACAACAAAGATTCTGCAAATGAAGCTATCGCAAAAGGCAGGGCAGATACCGTCTCATTTGGTGACTTATTTATATCAAATCCTGACTTACCAGAACGTTTTTTAAAAAATACATCCTTAAACCAAACAGATTTAGATACCCGTTATGGTGGGGATGAAAAAGGTTATATAGACTATCCAATGCTAGCAACTGTTGCTGCTTAGGAGCGAGAATTTAATAATACCCGAAAGTATGGCGCAGGATTTTGACTTCACAGGCGTGCTAGGGAAACAGGCGCATAGCAAGCTACGTAACTGTTTTTCTAGTGCGCCTGTGGAGTTAAAAGACCAGTCAGGATTCGGGTATTATTGAATTCTCGCTCCTTAGTAGGTTTATTTTTGGATGATTGGTACTGCAACTAAAAAGACCTAGTTTTCCTTTCGCCAATCTCTCTAGCCCCCCCCCCCCGCTTCTTTTGGCGGGGGGGTTGTTTAGTTTTATCTAATCTCCTGCATGCTTCCGCTATTAACTCATGCCTTAGGAAAACCTGATAGTTTAATCACAGAGCATGAGTTATATAAAAATCATGCTGGTTAGCTGGCTACCCCTTTGATTAATATATCCAGAGCCAGCGCTTCAGCACTTTTAATGCCATCAATACTAGCTGATAAAATTCCACCTGCATAACCTGCACCTTCACCGACGGGGTACAGGCCGCTGGTATTGATACTTTGAAAGTCTTTGTCTCGTTTTATACAGATAGGAGAGGAGGTACGGGTTTCTACGCCAGTTAATACGGCATCAGCCATAGCAAAGCCTTTGATTTTTCTGTCAAATACAGGGATGGCTTCTCGGATAGCTTCTATGGCAAATTTGGGTAGGGTTTTAGATAGGTCGCCCATGGTGATTCCTGGTTGATAGGATGGAGTCACTTCTGCCAATTGGTTTGATGGTTGATCTTTTAAAAAGTCTCCAACTAATTGAGCGGGTGCGTTGTAATTTTCTCCGCCTAAAACATAGGCTAAGGATTCCAGTTTACGTTGTAAATCTATACCTGCAAATACATGCTCAGGATAGTCGCGTTCTGGATCAATACCCACCACGATGGCTGCGTTAGCATTGCGTTCGTTACGTGAATATTGAGACATTCCGTTAGTGACCACGGCATTTTCTTCCGAAGTTGCAGCCACTACAGTACCGCCAGGGCACATGCAAAAACTATAAACGCTGCGGCCATTTTTACAATGATGAACCAAGCTGTAATCAGCAGCTCCTAATATTGGATTGCCTGCTTGTTCGCCAAAACGAGCTTGATCAATTACTGATTGAGGATGCTCTATACGAAAGCCGATTGAAAAAGGTTTTGGTTCAATATAAACGCCCTGATCAAATAACATTTGAAAGGTGTCACGGGCACTGTGGCCAATGGCTAGAATAATATGTCGGCTATGTAGAGTCTCTCCACTGTTTAATACAACACCACTGACTTGGCCTTGTCCGTCACTGGTTTCATCGCGGAGTAGTTTTTCGACTTTTTGCTCAAAACGGATTTCACCCCCCAGTTGGATAATTTCAGCCCGCATGCTTTCAACCATCTTGACCAGTTTAAAGGTACCAATATGAGGTTTGCTTATCATTAAAATTTCTTCTGGTGCACCGGCTTTAACAAATTCGGTTAACACCTTGCGGCTTAAATGTCGTTTGTCTTTAACTTGACTAT
>Ga0209826_1002261_pt1 | contig 12788 bp, 12 predicted proteins | sample GOMGulsemesocosm_5_FD_184637 | JGI IMG/M metagenome (GOLD analysis project Ga0209826, IMG submission 184637) | Methane-oxidizing microbial communities from mesocosms in the Gulf of Mexico - GOM15C Gulf of Mexico (SPAdes) (version 2) | ecosystem: Environmental > Aquatic > Marine > Cold seeps... | reverse complement strand
AGAGCTTGGTGAGCCTGCAACACGGTTTTCACCCTTGAGCGACTCTTTGGGAATGCCAATGATCATAAAACACCTTTAAACAGTTGATAAAAAAGACTAACTGTTTAATGTTTTACCATTTATAGCATTGTTTTTAAACACTCATTTGAAAATAAATAAATAACGGCAAAATTAACGCTATCGCCCTCGACTTACCGACCATGTTTCAAAAAGCGCGGCGCTAACCACTAAAGTTCCGCCGATAATAGTCAGCATATTTGCTCGTTCACTTAATAATAAAAAGGCCAACACACTGCCATACAATGGTTGTAAACAAGAGATAAGCCCAGCAGTTGTTGCTGACAGGTGGCGCAGTGATGAAGCAAATAAAGCATGAGGCATCGCGGTAAAAACAATACCCACCAGTAAAATAAGTGACCAATCACGGTTAGTTACTTGTGCTATCGGTACTTCAATAAACAATCCCAGCATAAGAAAAGCCACTAAGGTTTGATACAGCATGGTATGCGGCCCTGAATAATGACTAAAATAATTTTTATGAAGAATATTTCTCAACGCGAAGAAAAAAGCCGAAATAATACCGGTGACTATCCCTAATGTGACTTGATTACCTAAATTGATTTCAGGGATCAATAAAAAGATACCAATCAACACAATAGAAGCAATAACAATATCTTTAACTTGTGGCCTACTTTTACTGTTTGAGCGACTTAACGTTGGCTCTAAAAACACCGTGATAACAGGATAGGTAAAAAAGGCAATGATACCGATAGTGACCCCTGCCATTTGCATACCAGCAAAATAAGTAACCCAATGAATACCCACCACCACACCAAGCAATACCGCGATACCATAATCTTTAGTACTGGCAAGCTTAATTTTTTTCTTTTGCAGAGTTAATAATATAAACAAAACAATGGCCGCGACACCTGTTCGGTACACCGTTATATCTAAAGCGGGCAAGCCGATAAGTTTTGAAAATAAAGCGGTGCCACCAAATAATAGTACCGCGCTGTGTAGAAACAAAAGGCTTTGCTGTTGAGCTTTCATAGATATAATTTGATATAAATTTTGGGGTTAATTATGGTGTAAATTTTGATTTAGGTATAGATTTAGGTATTGATTTAGGTATTGAAAAGTATGCTAGCAATTAGTAACTATTCACCACCGAGCCGCTATGCTCCACAAAGAGCTCTTCGAGCCTACACAGAGGCTTTATTATTCTCAGTGTAGTATGGTGACCTCTATGTTCTCTGCGGTAATACTTTTTAAGCTGAATAACTATCAACTAATCAAGATCATTAAGTGGCCAAATAACAATGTAGTCTTCAAAATTCTCAAGATCAACATCATCATCTTTGACTATTTTTCCACGTATTGACATACCCGCTTTGTGCATGGCTGATTTTTTACCTTTATGCAGCAACGGATGCCAAGATGGCATGCCTCGCCCTTCTTGTAAGCGTCTATAAGTGCAACTTGGTGGCATAAAAAATACATCGGCTAAATTAGCTTGGGTTAATTGCACGCAATCTGGCACTAGCGTAGTTCGTTTCGCATATTGACTACATTGACAGGTTTTCTCATTCAGCAAGTGACAGGCAATATTAGAATAATGTACCTGCTCACCGTCTTTTAAGTGGTCGGTAGGTTGCAACTCGCTTTGCTCATCGGTATGTTCATCATCAATAAATTTATTTAAACAACACTTAGCGCAGCCATCACACAGTGATTCCCACTCGCTACGAGACATTTGATCTAAGGTTTTATGTTGCCAAAATGGGCTGTTTTTTTGCTGTGCTGTCATAGTTAAAGGTACTTGCTAATGAATAGGTGGAAACTTGATTCGATCAGATAAGTGACCAACCGAGCTGACAAAATAATAAGATAAATTCCAATGCATCAAGCTTTTATAGTTATTGTAAGCTAAATAAGCACGGCCATTTTCATCATCGGGAAAAACCAGTGCCGCCTTAATTTCAACCTTGGGAAGATTAGTACCATCGGTACGACGAATACCAAGTGCTTGCCATTGCGCTAAGGTTTTTTCGGTATTTGACCATGCCTTTAACCAGTTTTTGCGACTACCGGTATTTTTAGGGATAGCTAATGAGATATCAAAGTCTTGCGGCAATTTAACCTGACGACCCCAAGTTAACTCATCATCCCAGCCTTCTTTTTGTAAATAATTTGCCATGGAGGAAAAAATATCAACTTGGTTTTGCCAAATATCTTTTTTACCATCACCGTCACCATCAACAGCATAAGCTAAAAAGGAGGTTGGCATAAATTGATTTTGCCCCATGGCGCCAGCCCATGAACCTTTCATATCATCAATTTTGATATGACCTTGGGCTAAAATGGTTAACGCTGCCCACAATTGTTTTTTAAAAAAAACTTCACGGCGTCCTTCATAAGCAAGGGTAGATAATGCTGATACCACATTATATCCGCCGGTAAACTTGCCAAAATTAGTTTCTAAGCCCCATAAAGCGACAATAAAACGCGCTTGCACACCATAATCATGCGCTATTTTGGTCAGTATTTGTTGATGTTCTTTATACAAGGCACGCGCTTTTTTTACTTTCCAGCTTGGCACTCGCTTCGGCAGATAAGTATCTAAAGTTTCAACTTTTTCTGGTTGTTTACGATCCGCCGTTACCGCACGCGCATGAAACTTTACGCTAGCAAAGCTTTCATCAATTAAGCTTTGCTTAAAACCTTGAGTTACTGCTTCTTTTTTTAACTGCACAATATATTGCTGGAAACCAGCTTCGGTCAGGTCTTTTGCTTGTAGCTCATTAAAAGGTATTAAAACCGTGCTTGAAATAAATAATACCAATGAAGCAATTTTACGCAATGTCATCCACTACTCTCCTTGCTGGTTTTGCTTGTCCATGGCTGATTTATGCTCTTTTAATAAATCTTCTTTGGGTGGCGGTAACTGCAAATAATAACCTTGTCCATTTAAATTAGCTTTCACTTTTGCTAAATCTGCAAAAGCTAATTTTTCTTTAGTGGCTAGATTAATTAGCGTTACTAAAGTAGGCGTGCCAAAAGTAAGCATTAAAGGCTCAGGAACGGTAGAGAAATCATCACGGGTTTTAACAAAAAGGTAGGTGTGTTCTTTTTTAGCGCTTTTATAAATGGCACATAGCATAATGGAGACCTATGGAGTTATTGCTAATCTTTATTTTTAATCTTGAATACAGCGACCAAGATAAATGGCTTATTAATATATCACGCACTGTTAATGATATGCGATACAATGCAACAATATATTACATATTTTTATGCAACTAAAATTTTGGTAACACAATGAAAGCACCTTTATACGATGAAATTCTCGATATTTGTCAGCATATCGCTAACGCCTCTGCTCAAGATGATGACGATGCAAGAAGCAATGCTTGTAAAAAATTACAAAAACTCTGTGCAACAAATCAAGACACACCGAAAGATCACCCATTACAATGGGAGGCCTTAGCCGATTTTACCGAAGATGGTGATTTAGCTATAGATATTTATGACATAGCTTTAGCGAGTGCCGATAAATTACAACTGCCAAGCTTTACCGCATCAATTTACTTAGCAATGGCGCAAAGACAGCAAGAGTTTGAAGAAACAGAAAAAACCATTGAGTTTGCTAAAAAAGCTGAAATTGCTAGCCAAAATATCGACAGCGAAGAGCTAAAACAAGAAATAAAAGCCTTTTTAGCCGCCCTTTAAGGGCAGCTGCAAGCATACTTAAGATTTAAAGCCCTTGTCAGCAAACTCTTGTAGTGCTTGACCAAATAGCTCATCACGCCAAGCCATTAAAATGTCAGGGGGTGTTTCATTAGCACCACTTAACTGTTTCGCCTCATTTAAATCAAAATACCAACTTAGAAACTGGTTAATTTGTTTTTTTGAGGCTAAATTTTCAATCATTAAGTTGTGTTGTTCACTCACCGTAAGCATAAAGGCTTTTACACTTTTAAAAATTTGCTTGTAACCGGGATATTCATCCAAGCGCTGTATTTTGTTCGGGTAATCAATTTCATTATCTAACGATGCTTGTTTCAATACCGCCAACATCGCTTTACCTTTGTGACGAATATCAAGTACTTCTGCACCATCAAGTTTATTCATTGCCGCTAAGTTTTGCGGGTTATGTTGAGCAACAGCCATCAAGGTATGCTCTTTAACCACAAACCCCAAGGGTAAATCACGTTTTTTCGCTTGCTGATAACGCCATTTGGCAAGATGCTGTAGCGCATTTAGCTGTTTAGAGTTTAAACGCCAAGCGAGTTTAATTTGACGATATAATTGCTCTTCATCAATGGGTGTGAACTTTCGCTCAATTAAGAGCGCAGTTTCTTGTTTGGCATAATCAAACCGGCCTACTTGCTCAATTTCTGTCACCAACTTAGGGTAAATAGCAAATAAATGCTCAACATCTGCGCTGGCATAATTTAACTGTTTTTGAGTCAGTGGTCTTTTAATCCAGTCGGTACGCGATTCAGATTTGTCGAGTTCAATGCCAGTAAAATGTTCAACCATAGCGGCATAGCCCATAGATAAGCCGTGTCCTAAAAAGGACATCATGATTTGGCTATCAATTAAATTAGCAGGCTTACAGTTAGCATTCGTTAAAAATACTTCTAAATCTTCCGAGCAAGCATGCAGCACTTTGGTAATATTTTCATTCGCTAGTAATTGCCAAAAAGGTGATAAATCATCTATGGCTATTGGGTCAATCAGCGCTAATTGCTGACCATCAAAAACCTGTAATAACCCCAGCCTAGGGTACAGGGTTCGCGTGCGAACAAACTCAGTATCTATGGCTAAAACACTGGCTTTGCTGTACTGCTGACAAAGGGTTTGTAAACTTAAATGATCTTCTATTAATTGATACTGCATAATTTTTATTAAATATAGTCGTTTAATTTTTGTCGAAACTCGTTATTACAATTTTTTATTACGTTCTTCTGCGACGATTGGCTTGCTGATGACGTTGCTGATGTTTTTTCACTGAGCGACGAATTCGACGGCTTTTAGCATTATCCATCGCCTTTTCATCAACTTTCACTTTTGATTGCGTTTCAGGTGTTAACTGCACTAATTTACGATAATAGTTAACTTCTTTCAGGGCAAGTTCAGTCCAACCACCAAGCGGTAATTGACGTTTCATTTCCATATCGCCGTAACGCACTCGAATTAAGCGACTCACTTGTACTTCTTGGCTTTCCCATAAACGACGCACTTCACGGTTACGCCCTTCTGAAAGCACCACGTGAAACCAATGGTTACGTCCTTCACCACCGCGATAAGTGATTTTTTGAAAACGTGCTAAACCATCTTCCAATTTAACGCCGGCGCGAAGTGTTTGTAACATGGCTTCATTAATTTCACCAAAAACACGTACCGCATACTCACGTTCAACTTTTTGAGACGGATGCATCAAACGGTTAGCTAACTCACCATCAGTGGTAAATAGCAACATGCCAGAAGTATTAATATCTAAACGACCAACCGCAACCCAACGACCCGTTTCTAATGGCGGTAAACGATCAAATACCGTTGCTCTACCTTCAGGATCTTTGCGAGTACACATTTCACCTTCTGGTTTGTTGTACATTAGCACACGGCAAAGCTCTTCTTCTTTGGCGGTTAATTTGGCTTGATGACCATCAATGCGAATTTGCTCACTACCGTCAACTCTATCGCCTAAAAAGGCAGTATTACCATCAACACTAACGCGTCCTTGGCTTATCATCGCTTCTATTTCACGGCGTGAGCCTTTACCTGCTCGAGCAAGTACTTTTTGCAATTTTTCAGAGTCTTTTACCGTCGCTTTTTGAAAATCGACTTTTACTGGCTTTTCTTCCGGCTTTTTACCTTTATTTTGGCCTGCTTTACTCAAGCCTTTTTTAGCAACCGCTTTTTTACCTACACCACGACGGCCATATTTATTAGTGTCTGACTTAGTGTCTGACTTACTGGCATGTTTGCTGTCGCTAGTCTCGCGTTTGCTGTTAGATTTTTTATTGTCTTGTGACATTATTTTTACTCGGTTACGTCAGTAGTAGTTCCCTAGAAACTTACTTCTGGCTCAATTTACATTTTCGCGGTTAAAACCGCTCTTACAAAAATGGCGAGGGATCGCCCTCACCCACTCGAATCACTTCAATATCATCGTTAGAAAAATCAACCACTGTGGTAGGGTGTTCACCTAAGTGACCGCCATTAATGATTAAATCAACTTGATGCTCTAGCAAGTCACGAATATGTTCAGGATCATATTCTGCCGTCGATTCACCCGGCATGATCAAACTGGTAGACATTATAGGCTCTGCCAGTTCCGCCAACAAGGCTTGGCAAATATTATTATCAGGTACTCTAATACCAATGGTTTTCTTTTTCGGATTAAGTAAGCGTTTAGGAACCTCTTTACTGCCTTTAAAAATAAAGGTATAGGCACCGGGAGTGTTCGCTTTTAACAACCGATAGGCGCTATTATCAACACGAGTATATTCCGATAATTGCGATAGGTCCTGACAAACTAGTGTGAAGTTATGCTCTTTGCTAATATCTCTAATTTGGCATATTCGCTCTAATGCTTTTTTATCCCCTAAGTGGCATCCTAAGGCGTAACCTGAATCGGTTGGATAAACAATGACACCACCTTGATTGATAATAGCCACGGCTTGTTTCATCAAGCGCCCTTGTGGATTATCTGGATGTACATAAAAAAACTGGCTCATGATATTTTCCTAACCTCAGGATTGATACTTAGTTACTCGACACTATTAACTTACAATGATTATGTCCACATTGCCCAAACAGGTTTTGCCTCATCGGGTAACGTTAAATTACGCCCTAAATCAGACCATTTATTGGGGTGATGAAAGTCAGAGCCCATGGATGCGTGCAAATCATATTCTAAACAATAGTTTAACATTGTTTGCCGCTGTTGGGGATTCATTTGTGGCAAAACCACCTCTAAGGCGTCTCCTTGATTTTCTTTAAAATGCACAATCAAACGCCTCAGCCATTTGGCTGATAAATCATAGCGAATAGGATGCGCCATTACCGCACTACCACCAGCCGCGTGTATTGCGGTAACCGCTTCTTCAATTGTACACCATGTTGGTTTTACATAAGCTTTTTGGGTATTACGACCTTTTTTCCCTAAATATTGATCAAACGCTTTTTGCATCGTGCCAACATGCCCTTGCTGATATAACACTTTAGCAAAGTGTGCTCGGGTAATTGAGCCTTCGCCAGCAAGTTTTTTAGCATCATGATAAGCATCAGGGAAACCACATTTAGCCAATTTCTCACCGATGGTAACTGCCCGTTGCTCTCGTGCTTGTTGCTGCTCAGTAATTAATTGCTGTATAGCGGCATTTTCAGTATTAATATTTAAGCCAACAATATGGATTTCAAAACCTTGCCAAGCGGTAGAAACTTCAATGCCAGAGATTAGCTTTATTGGAATGTTTTTTTCCGAGATATATTCTTGAGCTATATCAAAACCAGCAATAGTGTCGTGATCAGTTATCGCCAAAACCGCTATTTGATAGTTAACCGCCCTGTCTATCAAGGTTTGCGGCGACAAACTGCCATCTGAGCAATGGGTATGACTGTGTAGGTCAATACGCCCATGCGCAAAGCCGTCATTTTTTTTAATAATAGGGGGGAAATCAATAGTTGACAGCAACGCCATAATAAGGTCTTCTATAGGAACTTTCTGATGAGCAGGCTTTAGCACTAACTTTAGTAATAACTAATAACTTTAGTAATAAACGCATACTCTGTGAAACATGATCGCAAGTTTACTGACATGAGCAAAATAATGATACTAGCAAAGCAATTTAATTTAACACATAGCCAACCTCGTTGGTGGTGGCATAACTCTACTTAAGTGGGTTGTGATAATTGCGTGTATCTTGCAAAAAGCATTTAAAATGCTAAAGCAGATCAAAAACAAATTTCAAAAACCCGCTAAGCTTGGCGGGTTTTCTGCATTTTGAACAACCACTTTTTACAACAAAACATTTACTACAAAAACATTTACTACAAAAAAGAATAGAGAGAAAATACAATGAACAAAACCAGAACATGGTTTCTTTGGTGGCTACAGCCAATTTATGCCGGATGACTACATTTTAAGTAAAATAAATTAAGAAGAAACTAATGAGCCTAGATAACCTAGAGAACATAGATAACCAAAGTACAGCAACCGTATGTACCTTAACGGACAGCACAAATTATCAAAGTGATCCTTTAAGCGTTTACCAATTGCTTTGCCATAATAAAGAAAATAACTTGCTGCTTGAGTCAGCAGAAATAGATCAAAAGCATTTATTACAAAGCCTATTACTAACCGATGCCGCCTTAAAAATAGTTGGCAATGGTAATACCGTTACTTTTAATGCCCTAACACTTAATGGCCAAGCTGCATTACAGTTTGCTGCAATTCAGTTACAGCCCCATGCCGAACTTACGCTATCAAATGATAAACAAACCTTAACCGCCATTTTTTCCGATATCCCCACCGAGCTTGATGAAAAAGCACGGTTAATGGCCGTTAATCCCTTTGAAAGTTTACGTTTATTTAAACGTATCGAAAACAGCAACAATCACCATTTTGCCATTTTTCTCGGTGGTGCATTCGCCTTTGACATGATCAGCATCAGTGAAACCTTACCCGAGGTGCCCGACGGTGAAAATACTTGTCCTGATTTTGTTTATTATTTAGCTGAAACCTTAGTGGTTATTGATCATGAAGAGCGAAGTACTGAAATAATTGCTAATATTTTTTCTTGCTCAGAAACTGAAGCAACTCAAGCAAGTGTTCAGCAGCAGTTAACGGAGCGAGTAACGACAATAAAACGCTTATTGTCGGATGATATCACCACGGAACAAGTCGCTCATCTTAGTAAAATTGCAACACCAAATGCCTCAGATTCACAAACAGTCACTGTTGATATTAGTGATGAGCAATTTTGTCAACATGTTGAACAGTTAAAAGAAAATATACGCGCAGGTGATATTTTTCAAGTGGTGCCCTCAAGAACTTTTTCACTACCTTGTTTAGATAGCATAGCCGCTTATCAGGCATTAAAAATCACTAACCCAAGTCCTTATATGTTTTACCTTAAAGACAGTGATTTTTGCATGTTTGGTGCCTCTCCTGAGTCAGCGATAAAATACCAACAAAACTCCCCTGAAGGCAAACGCCAAGTAGAAATATACCCTATTGCAGGTACTCGTCCGAGGGGTTTAAATAGTGACGGTAGCATCTCTTTAGATTTAGATTCGCGCATAGAGCTAGAGCTAAGACAAGATAAAAAAGAGTCAGCCGAGCACATTATGCTGGTTGATTTAGCGCGCAATGATATCGCCCGAGTCTGTAAAGCAGGTACACGCCATGTTGCTGATTTATTAAAAGTTGACCGTTATTCTCACGTTATGCATCTCGTTTCACGTGTTTGTGGCACTTTACTCGAAGAGTTAGATGCTTTGCATGCTTATCAAGCTTGTATGAATATGGGTACGCTATCAGGCGCGCCAAAGGTGAAAGCGACGTCACTTATTAGAGAAATTGAAGGTAAACGACGTGGTAGCTATGGCGGCGCAGTAGGTTATTTAACCGGTGATGGTGAAATGGATACTTGTATTGTTATTCGCTCGGCATTTGTTAAAAACAATATAGCGCAAGTACAAGCAGGCGCAGGGGTTGTTTATGACTCAATCCCCCAAGCGGAAGCCGACGAAACCAAACAAAAAGCACAAGCCGTGATCAATGCCGTTCTTTACGCAAATAAAGCAGCAAACGAATCATTAAATCAAGGAGCAAGCTAATGATGGCCGCTAAAGAACAAACCAATACCAAACTATTTATGCTCGATAACCTAGACTCATTTACTTATAACTTAGTAGACGAATTTCAATGTTTAGGCTTTGAACCAACGGTCTACCGAAACACACTTGACGCTGATTTTATTTTCAACAAAATGTCTGAGCACACACAAAAAACGGGTGAAAAAGTTATTCTAGTTTTATCACCGGGCCCTGGTGAGCCAAAAAATGCCGGCTGCTTAATGGCATTAATAAATTTGTGCGCAGGACAAATGCCTATTCTTGGTATTTGTTTAGGTCATCAGGCTTTAATAGAACATTATGGCGGTACGGTTGGTCGTGCTGATGAAATAGTTCATGGTAAGGCATCTGCCATCACCCATTGCGGTAGTGGCGCTTTTGCTAACATTCAAAACCCATTGCCTGTTGCCCGTTATCATTCTCTGGTTGGCATAAATATTCCTGAGGCTCTAACGGTTATTGCCGATTATAACACTATGCCGATGGCCATTTGCCGTGAGAGTGATGCCGTTTTAGCTTATCAATTTCATCCTGAATCAATTTTAACCACTTTTGGCGCGACACTATTAGCGCAAAGTTTCGATTACTTACAAACGTTAAGTAAACATTTAAACATTAACACGCAAGGAGCAGAGCATGACAAATACTAGCCCTTTAGCCCAATTAGCTGACAATAAAGACCTTTCACAACAAGAAACAGAGCAGTTTTTCACCCAAGTGCTCAACGGTAAAATTGAACCAGTATTATTAGCCAGTGTGCTGACCGCGTTAAAAATGAAGGGTGAAACACCCGCAGAAATAGCCGGTGCAGCTGTCGCTATTCGCAGTGCAGCAACGCCTTTTCCTGTGCTAGATTATCCCGTTGCCGATTGTGTCGGTACCGGTGGTGACGGCGCTAATACGATAAATATTTCTACAACCGCAGCCATTCTCGGCGCAGCATGTGGCTTAAAAATGGCCAAGCATGGTAATCGCAGTATCTCAAGCATGTCAGGCTCAGCTGATTTATTGGAAGCATTTGGCGTAAACTTAACTATGTCTCCGGCGACAGCCAGTCATTGTTTAGATAAAGCTAACCTGTGCTTTTTATTCGCCCCTGCTTATCATAGTGGCTTTAAACATGCTGCACCTGTTAGAAAAGCAATGGGCATTCGCACTTTATTTAATATTTTAGGGCCATTAGTCAACCCTGCAGCCCCACAAACAATGTTGTTAGGCGTATATACACCTGAACTGCTAGCACCTATAGCGCAAGCATTGCAATTAACGGGCGTTAAACGTGCTTTTGTTGTACATGGCAGTGGTTTAGATGAAATAGCCCTGCATGGTGATACCCAAATAATTGAGATTAAAGATGAGCAGCTAATTGAGCGCACCATTTCTCCACAAGACTTTGGTTTGAAAAATTACAGCCTTGAAGCGATTAAAGGTGGCACACCCGCTGAAAATGCTGACATCATCAAAACCATATTATCTGGCAAAGGGCTGGACGCTCATAACGCCGCGGTTATCATTAACTGTGCGGCATTGCTGTATCTACATGATAAAGCAGATACTTTAGCAGCAGCAGCTCAGCTTGCGAGTGAGGTATTGAAAAGCGGTCAAGGCTTAGTAACATTAGAACAACTGGTGTCCCTGTCTAACGAAAAGTCTAATAAGGAAAGTAAATAACATGGTTAATATATTAGATAAGATAGTTGCCAATAGACGCATTGAGATAGCAGCGCTTAAAAAATCGAAACCGCTGACCAGTTTTATTGATGAGTTAACCCCAACCACAAAAGATATGTACGCAGCGCTTAGACGCACTAAGGATAAACCCGCAGCAGGTTTTATTCTAGAATGTAAAAAAGCCTCGCCATCAAAGGGGTTAATTCGTCCTGACTTTGATGTTAAAAGCATTTGCCAAACTTATGACAAATATGCGGCGGCAATTTCTGTCTTAACCGATGAAAAATACTTTCAAGGTAATTTTGATTACCTAAAGCTAGTCACTGAAACCGTTAGTTGCCCGGTACTCAATAAAGATTTTTTTATTGATAGCTACCAAGTCTATTTAGCCCGACATTACGGCGCAGATGCTATTTTATTGATGCTTAGCGTTTTATCAGACGAGGAATATCTTGAGCTAGCCAAGGTTGCTGAGCAGTATAATTTAGCGGTATTAACAGAAATATCGACCTCTGATGAGCGTGACCGAGCCATTAAACTCAACGCCAAAATGATTGGTATTAATAACCGTGATTTACGCGACTTGAGTACCGATATTGCTCGTACCTTTGATTTTGCGCCAACCTTACCTGATGACAGAATTATTATTTCAGAATCGGGTATTTATTCTAATGCCCAAGTGCGAGAGTTAGCCCCTGCGGTTGATGGTTTTTTGGTTGGTAGCTCATTAATGGCCATGGATAATAATGTTTATAACGATATTGATTTAGCCTGCCGTAAACTTATTTTTGGCAACAACAAGGTTTGTGGTTTAACCGCAGCTAAATATGCCTCGGCCGCGGCTGAGTCTGGCGCTCGATATGGCGGACTCATTTTTGCCGAGAAATCACCACGCTGTGTCAGCAAAGAGCAAGCATTGACTATAATCAATGCCAAAGCACATTTAGATTATGTGGGTGTTTTTGTAAATCAGCCTCTAACCAATAGTGAAGGCACCGGCATCATTGATTTAGTAAAAAGCTTAAACTTAGCGGCGGTGCAGTTACATGGCAATGAAGATGACGTTTATATTAAAGCGCTTAAAGCGCAGTTAATTGCTCATAACAGCCCAACATGCCAAATTTGGCAAGCCAACGCTGTACTCGATAAAGTTCCTGAATTAAGCAGTAATGTTACTCAGCATGTTCTTGATGGTAAGTCACCCGGTAGTGGTCAAGCTTTTGATTGGCAAGTGTTAGCCGATAGCG
>Ga0209826_1002260_pt1 | contig 12790 bp, 13 predicted proteins | sample GOMGulsemesocosm_5_FD_184637 | JGI IMG/M metagenome (GOLD analysis project Ga0209826, IMG submission 184637) | Methane-oxidizing microbial communities from mesocosms in the Gulf of Mexico - GOM15C Gulf of Mexico (SPAdes) (version 2) | ecosystem: Environmental > Aquatic > Marine > Cold seeps... | reverse complement strand
ACAAAATTTAAAGTTTTACATCATGGTTGATTGTGATGCTACCGCCATATCGGCTATCTTCTTTAAAGCGAATACTAAGCGAATTTATATCAACCCCTTTGGGTAAAGAAAAATCAAACTCTCGATAATCTGATTGAACATAAATAGAAACGCCTTGTAAATAATTGATGACTTTGCCACTTTTCCTATTAATGATCTCAATAGCGCCATAAACAGAGCGATTACCTGAACGATTCAACTTAAAAACTAGTTTTCCATTTTCATTAATATGAAGATCACTAACCTTTATTGTAGCGGATAATTCTCCTGTTCTGGCGATAACGGGTATGTTGTGAACTAAACGTGGAGATAGTGAAATGATATTTCTATTGGTGTTATCATTTGTGGTTTTTCCGCAATTAATACTTAAATATGAATGGTATTCACTTATTGGAGTATTGGCTTTACGTCTTAATGAAAATCTTACCGTTTGATTGGATCCCGCTTTTATTTGAAAATGCTTAGGTGAAAAACGAACAAGGTTTGAAGCACTCGTTTTAGGAGCCGTACCTGTGATTCTTTTCCCCATATTACTTGCTTTATCGAAAGGAAAGTCATGGAAAGATAATCGACAATCTTCTGTTTGTAATTCCCTATTAAAAATGACAAAAGATTCAGTACGTGAGTTTTTATCTAAATAAATACGGTAACTTGTTAAGCTAACGGCGTAGCTCATATGATAATTATCTATTAAAAATAGAGTTAGTATTAATAGTGCTTTCTTCATCCGAGAAACCTTTAAAATGTTAAACAATGACATTTCTTGTTATTTTAATGGTTATGCAATGATGGTGCCGACAATAGTGAATCGTTTTGTTAGCGTCTGGATAAATAAGAGAATTGTGGAATTAATATTGCCATTTAAACTATTTAAATGGCAATAAATATAGAGAGCTAACCGTAAAAATATAGAGTGTAGAATATAGAGGTTGGCTTATGCTAGGCAATATTAGAGCTAGGCATATAAAAATTTAATAAGTAACGTCAATAGTAAAGTTTTGGCTATAAGTTGTAGCTGGTGTTAATGCTTGATTTATGGTGATTTCGCCACCAACCGCAATCATTAATTGCGTATCAACGCCTGCTGTTTCTGTTGAATTTGCTAAAGTAGCCGTAAGATTTACGCCTGGAGTAAATACATTGCAGCTATCAGAGTTGGCTGCTGCAGTGCCATCATGGTTATTAACGCAACCAGCGGGTACAAAACCGAAGTCGGCATTGATGACAGGATTAACCGTAACTTTTACGTCAATACCGCTTACCCCTGTTAATTTATAATAACCACCTTGATTACCATTAACTCCTGCTGCGGTAGTAACGCAACCACTACCTGCTATATCTCCATAATTATTGCCTGTTAATGCTGTTGTAGCATCAGACTGCATGGTAGCTGCTAAAGGGGTTGCTGCATTTAAAGTACAAACGCCACCATTGGTAATAAATATATTTGAACCAAAAGTAAGTGGTTGTACTTCGACAATACTAACGTCGGCAACGGTATTAAAGGCTACAGCAAAGCTTCCTGTTGCTGCATTTGCATTTGTTATAGCCGTTAAAGCTAAAACGTTAAAAAGCAATGGCTTAGCAAAGTGTCTAATCGCTACTTTTTTCATAATAATTCCTTGGGAGTAAGTACTAATTTAAAACGATATATTTTTTATTACTATTAGCTCAATGCGTTCAAAATCTAATAGATGTTTTATCGTCATCGGCATAAACAAAAAAAACTTTAGCTTAATCTCACTTGTTATCGATACAAAATGCTTAACGAGTGAGTTAATTTATGATGGCAACTCAATGTAGTGATTTTAATAAATTTATTTATTCAAGATCAAGAGTAAAATAATTAAAAGTGTTATGCTCGTTTTACTTTACGTTTCAGTCAATTTTTACAATGTTAAAATTAATTGTTTTTGCGGTATTGAATTTTTGTACTGTTTTTCAATCAGCTACAGCACAAGAGATACGACTCTCAGAAAGTGATGATCTACAGCAAGTTCTTGACGCCAGTCATGATGGTGACATCATTGTATTAAGTTCTGGTCGTTATTTAGGTAATTTTATTATTCATAAAAAAATTATCTTACGCGGAGAAAGCAGTACTAAAGAGCAAGCTATTATTGATGCCCAAGGACAAGGTCATGCTATTACATTAAAAAACTCTCATATTACTATCGACAATTTGAACATTGTTAATTGGGGTGATGATCTTACCGAGCAGAGTTCAGGTATTTATTCTAATGAAAAGGTGGATTCTAGTTCAGGTGCTAAGTCAGGTGATAAACCAAGTAAGGAAAATGCGACAGATCTCATCATTAAAAATAATACCCTATCAGGGGATGGTTTTGGTATTTGGTTAAATAATGTGACTAAATCAAAAGTTTTTAATAATAAAGTGAAAGGTAATTTAGCACTTCGTTCAGCAGATAGAGGCAATGGTATTCAAGTCGCTAATGTAACACATAGTCATGTTTTTAATAATGAAACCTATGAAGTGCGTGATGGTATTTATGTTATTTCTAGTCAAAATAACGTAATAGAAGCGAATACTATGCATCATCTACGGTATGGCATTCACTATATGTATTCTTACGATAATACAGTTAAAAATAATATGGCTTATAACACGAGAGCTGGTTACGCTCTAATGAGTTCAAGACGTTTGACTATTACGGGTAATAAAACTACAGACAGTGAAGATTATGGTTTTTTATTAAATTTTATTACTCAATCAACCTTTACTAATAATTACATTAAAAATGTTTGGACTAAACCAGAAAATAAAGTGCTAGGTCGTGATGGTAAAGGCTTGTTCGTTTATAACTCAGGCTATAATACGCTTGAAGGTAATATTGTTGATACAGCAGAAATTGGTATTCACCTAACCGCAGGCTCAGAAAATATAAAAATTTACGGTAATAGTTTTATCAATAATCCCACGCAAGTTAAATATGTATCGAATAAAAAGCAAGAGTGGAGCAAAGATGGTCGTGGTAACTATTGGAGTAACTACCTTGGTTGGGATATGAATAATGATGGTATAGGTGATGCTATTTTTGAGCCAAATGATGGTATTGATAAACTTGTGTGGCAATACCCTGAAATGAAGATGATTATGGACAGCCCTGCTATTTTAATTTTACGTTGGGTACAAAAACAATTTCCGGTATTGAAACCGCCAGGTGTGAAAGATAGTTATCCATTAATGGCACCTCATTTTTCTCACGCAAATTTGGATAGAAAACCAACCTCATTAACTAATCAAATAAAAGCAGGGCGTTTGCAGGAACAACAATTATGAATACTCCATTAGTCTCACTCGTTGAAACCAGCAAAACTTACGGTAAATTGGCTGCATTAAGCTCTATGACGATGTCACTTAATGAAGGTGAAGTGCTCGGCTTATTTGGACATAATGGTGCGGGCAAAACCACCATGATGAAGCTGATTCTTGGTGTTATTTCACCTTCGTCAGGCAACGTTGAAGTGATGGGCATGGCACCTGATTCAAAAGAAGCTTGGCACTGTCGTACAAAAGTAGGGTACCTTCCTGAAAATGTCAGTTTTTATGAACAATTAACAGGTTTAGAGGTGCTTACTTATTTCACTAAACTGAAAGGCTTTTCTAGCGGTAAAGCTAAGAAAAAAGCAATAGATTTACTGGAGCAAGTCGGTATTACTTACGCGATGAGACGACAAGTGAAAACGTATTCTAAAGGTATGCGTCAACGTCTTGGTCTAGCACAAGCGTTTATTGGTGAGCCAAAACTATTATTGCTTGATGAACCAACCGTTGGCTTAGATCCTATTGCTACTCGGGATTTTTATAAAACTGTCGATCAACTTAAATCTAATGGCTCTAGTATTATTTTATGCTCACATGTTTTACCCGGCGTTGAGCAGCATATTGATCGAGCGATGATCTTATCATCAGGAAAGTTATTAGCGATGGGATCTTTGGGTGAATTACGACAACAAGCCGCATTGCCAGTTATTATCAAGCCTCTTTTTTCAAAAAAAGAGGGTTTAGATGCTGTGGTTGCTCAAGACTCAAAGCTAAAGAGCTTTTTAACGAATAGCTGTAATAATACTTTGATGGTGCCAGAACATGAGAAGCTTTCTGTATTAAAACAGTTGCTTAATTTAAATGAACTTGATGATATTCATGTCGAATCAGCAAATTTAGAACAGGTGTATCAGCACTTTCTTTTTTTACATGATAAGAAAAATGAGCAGCAAGTTGGCAAAGGAGAGCAGAGCTAATGAAACAAATATTAACGGTTGCTAATAAAGAGTTTCACGATGGTTTACGTAATCGTTGGCTAGTTTCAATCACACTTATTTTTGCGCTGCTTTCTATCGGGTTAACTTATTTTGGCGCTGCAGCGTCAGGTGCTGTTGGTGTTACTTCGCTTTCAACTACCGTGGCGAGTTTAGCTAGCCTTGCGGTTTTTCTTATTCCGCTTATTGCCTTATTACTTAGTTATGATAGCTTTGTTGGCGAACAAGAAAGCGGCACTTTATTGTTGCTGTTGACATATCCATTAAGTAAGAGCCAATTATTGCTTGGCAAATTTATTGGTCAAGGGGGAATTATTGCCCTAGCCACTATACTTGGCTTTGGTGCATCCGCCATACTTTTATATGTTCAACTAGGTGATGCGAGTATTCTAAGTGCGTTTGGTTTGTTTATTTTCAGTGCTATATTACTAGGTTTAAGCTTTACGGCTATTTCGTATTTGATTAGTTTGTCGGTAAGTGAAAAATCTAAAGCAGCAGGATTTGCCTTGATTACTTGGTTTTTGTTTGCATTAGCTTTTGATTTAGCTTTACTTGCTTTATTAGTAGGTGTTGAAGAAGGCATTACGCAGCAAGGGTTAACACAACTGATGATGCTTAACCCCGCTGATATTTTTCGTTTGGTAAATCTAACGGGTTTAGATAATAGTGAGGTTAATGGCGCATTAGCTGTAGCCATTAATGCTGGCCTATCACAAACGCAATTAATTTCTGCCTTAGTTGTTTGGGTTGTTTTACCATTAACCTTAGCTATTTTTATTTTTAAACGAAAAAAATTATAAAACGTTGTGCCTCACTGCGTTCGTGACAACCTACATTAAGGAAATGACAAAATGTAGGTCGACCTGAACAGCGTGAAGCTCGACAAAAAACCTAAAATCACCTTAAAAAAGAAACTATTGATTATGAAATATTATAAAATTTTAACTGTTACTCTTGTTGCCATTATGGCGTTAACTAGCTTATCGTCTTGCTTTGATAACGACAAACAAAAACAAATCGTTCACCAAGCTGTGTTAATGGAGTCAGGTGATGAGTGCCATTTATGCGGCATGCTCATAACTCGATTTGATGGTCCTAAAGGTGAGGTGTTCCGCAAAGAAACAGGTTCTCAAGTTTTTAAATTTTGCTCAACTCAAGATATGTTCAGCTATTACTTAGATCCAGAAAATAAACGTAATGTTGCTCAAATGTTAGTGCATGATATGAGTAAAATGCCTTGGGGTAGTGAAAGTATCAATGATAAATACTTTATTGATGCAAAAATAGCATGGTATGTTGCTGGCTCAGAAAAAAAAGGTGCGATGGGTGAAACTCTTGCAAGTTTTAGTCAGCAAAAAGATGCAGAGGCATTTGCTAAAGAATTTGGTGGCCAAGTATTAAACTTTAAAGACATTAATTATGACACTTTAATGTAAGTAGATGTTATACCCAATAAAAGCTATTCAAGTTGTTATTCGCTGTTTATAATACTGCCACTTGAAATATTAAATCACCTTTATGTGTGAGCAGACAGAGAAAATTATGAACTTCCCCACTGATGAAACTGGTCAAGTATTAGCTGAAATGCACCAAGCAGGTATAGATCTTACTGTGACTCATGCCGTGGTGTTTTTTCACTTGTTCGAACAACAGTCTCAAGCTCAAGCTATGGCAGATTATATTGAAGAAAATATGAAAGGCGTTATTGTTAATGTACACCCAGATGAAACGCCTAATGTTTGGGATGTGGATTGTACAATACAAATGATACCAAGTTATGACGCTGTGATTAAGCATGAAGTAGACTTTGAACAACTTGCTAATAAGTTCTCGGGCTATAATGATGGCTGGGGTATAGAAGCTTAATTGTTGTTAAATATGAGCGGTATAAAATTCGACTATAACGGCTAACAAAACAATAAAAAACAAGCTGATATAAATTATTCGAGTCATTTTTTTCGATGCATGAATGATGTCGGTAGCTTGTGGTTGTCTAGCTAAATCATTAAAACTAACTTTACGTAATTTCTCTTTGTTATTGTACATAACAACACCACCAAGCTTTATTTCTAAATTCAACGCTAATAATAACAAAGCAATATTGTTATTTAATTGAAAAAAGTGCTGCTTACTTAATCGCCAAAAAAGAATGAAATCTTTGCCTATGCTAGTAAATAATAATAAAAGAGCAAATATTCTTACTGGCAGCCACTGAATAAGTTCTACAAGGGTTTTACTATAAAGACCGAAGTGATTATATGTTGTTAATTTACTATTCCAACAATAATGCATTTCGAGTAAAAGCCTGTAGCAAATAGCAGCTAAAGGACCAAAAACAATAAAAATAATGGCAACGGTATAGCCTTGTTGTAAGGTGCGTAATAATTGCATTTCAATGCACGCTTTACTTAACCCTAAACTAGAAAGATGCTCCGTGTTTCGTAGTACCCATGGGTTGAGAGTTTGTTTTGCAAGATAATTTTGTTTAGAAACAAGTGCTTGAGCTATGGTTTTATTCACTTGTGTCAAGCCAAATGAGCCTATTGCAATATAAAGCAATAAAGCTTGCCATAAATAATCAACAGCGATAAAAGCCTCAAATAACCATAAAATCACAGCGATGGGAACCAAGCTAACAATAATGCTAACTAAGCCAGCAATAGTTTGTTGTTGAGGACTATTTTGTGGTTTGTTAACTTTGTCGCTGAGCTTTTGACAATAAAATTGGAAATACTGTAAAGGCTCATGGTGAATAAAGTGACTAACAATCATTTTGCTTAATATGACAGTCAGTAATATTAAAAGCTGGTAACTAAAAGTAGAAAGTGTGTTGAAGTCAGTCATTATACTATTCTAATGTAAGTGTTGATTTAATTAAGCGTTTTGCCTTTTAGCGCATTAAGCATGCTAATAACTAGTTTGGAGGAATTAATCGATGCTGTTTCTAAGTATTCGTCGAACGAGGTAGGAGATTCTTTACCTGCAATATCAGAAAGTGAACGAATGATAACAAAAGGTACACTGAATTGATGACAGGTTTGAGCTATTGCGGCACCTTCCATTTCTACTGCAGCCATAGTAGGGAAATTCTTACGGGCTTTGGTAATGTCGTCATCTTTAGTCATAAAGGTATCACCTGTGGTTATTAAACCCGTCATCGCTTTAATATCTTTTAATGCGTTGATACCTGTTTTAGCTGCTGTTACTAATGTTTCATGAGGAATATAAGCCGCTGGATTTTCAGGAAGTTGTCCTATTTCATAACCAAAAGCGGTAAGATCAACATCGTGATAGCGAACTTCTGAACTAACAACAATATCACCAACTTTTAAGCTAGCATCAAAACCACCAGCTGAGCCAGTATTTACGATATAGTCAGGCTTGAACCTATCAAGCAGAATAGCTGTTGCTAAAGCGGCAGCAACTTTACCAATGCCTGATTGTACAATCACGACATCACTATTATCTATTTGTCCTTGATAAAAAGTATAACCAGCGTGTGAGCTTGTTTCACAATTAATGAGTTTAGCTTTTAAAATGGCAACTTCTGGCTCCATTGCGCCAATAATACCTGCTTTCATTTTTTTCTCTTTAAATTGGTTGAATTGAAAAGATTATAGCTTGAAATCTTTTTATACCCAAGTCACTTTAATAGACGAGTTTTAAATATTTATTAATGAGGTAATGCTGCTACATTTTGCCCAGGTAGTTGTCCAGATAGCTGTGGTGATAATTGTGCTTGTGCAGCCGTAGGACTTAATACACCTGTGTTTTTAGGACGAGCTTTTACCATAGGCGCAGGGATGATCCTTCCTTTAATTTTAGGAGCTGGTGAGCTATTTCCCAATAAGCGAGAGTTAATACAAGCTCGAATTTCATCTAAAGTGTAATTTGCTTTAACCTTTATACGAAGGTGAGGAATAGTTGCGGCTTCAAGAGCACCACTAACAAACCAGTCTTTTTTGATTTTATAACCCTTTCCTTGAGTATCAACTAAGTCAATTGCGCCTAGTAATTTCATGGAGTTGCGATCACAAATAACAAAATCTAAATACTTTCCTTCGGCATTTGTTACCGCGCTTTGGCTAGCTCTATTAGAAACACCATTACGAATAGTGACAATGTCAGCTAATTTAACCCTGTTGATAATACGATATTTATTGCCCATGGCTTGCTCAAGCAAGTTCTGAAAATTCTTTTCGGCAGGAGTAAAAACTGACTGTTTACTGTCAAAAGGGAAAGGAAAACTATTATCATTTAAACGACTTGCTAAGACACCAACAATGACAATCAGGCTGATTAAAGCAAATAAAATAAGTTCCATGAACATCTCCAGCAATTCAAATTCTTGACGTTTTACTCACAAATGAGAGTAAAACGTCAGCTTGATCTTAATTAAGCAGAATTTGTGCCAAAGATGAGTAGTAGTGAGTATTAAGTTTCGAGTCGCGAGTTGTTTTGTGCGCGTAGTGGGTTTACTACTATAGCTTGCAGTAAGGCGCTTTCGAAACAAGTGACTATAAACTCATTACTATTTGTTATCTGTGTTCGAAGCTCTCGGCTAATAACTCGCCACTTGTTTTTAACTAGGATATTTATCTTTTAAAGCAGCATATAGTTGCTGCTGAAAATCATCAGCGCCAGCGTCAAGTGTATTTACTAAATTAGCTAGCACTTCGTTATCTTCTTCGCCATGCCAAATTTTAATATAGCTACCTTCTTTATAACCATGATCTTGACGGAAAAAGTTTAAGGTGTTTTTACCAACATATTGACGAAATAATTCATCTAAATCCATATTCATTAATGACATGCAATCAGCCAATGCTTTAGCGTCAAATGCTTTGTCAGTTACCGCGCTCGATGCAAGGTTTTCTAAGGCAATCTTAAAGTCATCTTCTCCTGTACCTTGATGTAGTTCTTTAGCAAGTGTGCGTGATATTTGCTCAACACTGTTACCTGTCATTAAACGTAAACTTAAACCGAAATGAAAAATATCGACTAATTCTAATTGCACTTGAGCAATATCAATCTCTTGATGCTTCCACCATTTCCAGCCGTGGTGATCAAGCATTTCAGCACATTCTACCCAAATAGCGCGATACCACTCATAATCATTGTCACGCCAAGTTTCACTGACTCGGCTGTTCATAGCATCTTGCATGCTTAACATTTGATTAATTTGCTTTTGCGCGATAGATAAGGCGGTAGATAATTGTTCGCTCATTTTATTCTCTGGTAATTTAGTATAGACAGGGTTATTTTGCCTAAGCTTGTCTAATCTGACAAGTGTTTGCTGTGATTTGCTTATGATTAATGTTTTAAGATTAACTTTGACTAAATAACTTCTTTCTCACCATCGCGCGATAATCTTTAGGCGTTAACATTAAATGTTGTTTAAATAATCGAGTTAAATGGCCTTGGTCTTGGTAACCAACATGATAAGAAATTTCTTGTATGGATAAATTACTTGATGCTAATAAATCTTTGGCAGCTTCAATGCGCAACTGTTGCCAATACTCGGTTGCACGCATTCCTGTCGCCACTTTAAATCGGCGAGTAAATGATCGCTGACTTAAACCAAATTGCTCAGCTAACTCAGCTAAACTAAGTTCGCTGCTTAAATTGGTACGTAACCAAAATTGAATTTGTGCAATTAATTCATCAGCATGTCTGTCTACCGCACCCTCTAAATAACGTTGCTCTTCATAAGGCTTTCTAATCTCATGAGAGAAGTTGCGCTCAACATTTTGAGCGGCTGCCCGGCCATAAGTTTGGCTAATCAAATGCACGACTATGTCAGCGAGAGAATTTAAGCTAGCGGCACAATAAATACGATCTGATTGAGTGATAAAAAAGTCGGGTTTGAGGTTAACTTTTGGGTAATCACGTTTGAATTGTTCAACATAATGCCAATGAGTGGTGGCACTATGATCATCAAGCAACCCTGATTCTGCTAAAAAACAAACGCCTGTACCTACACCGACTAAAGTTGAACCTTGTTGCCAACAGTGTTTTAACCATGCAATTAATTTTACATGCTTTTTCAATACGGGTCTGGGGTTACGCCACAAACTTGGTACTAAAATAATATCAGGAATGTATGTTTCATTAACGGTTAGATTATCTAACGATACATCAGGTAAAAACTGTATGCCAGCACGAGAAGTGACAGCCTTATCTTCTTGACTAACTAACTGTATGTTTAATTTTGTCGTAGATTTATCATAACAGCGGGCAAAAGCTTCCCCTGCTAACATCATCTCTAATGGCAAGGTTAAACCAGTGGCAAGTACATGTTGATAAATAACTAAACCAACCTGAAACGAGCTTGTTCTTGGGTGAGTACTTTTATTTTTTTGCATTATTTAACTTAAATCGAAATAATATGGCTATTATTGCATGATTTATGGCTGTTATTGCTTATTATTTTATTTGTCTTAACGATAAACTAACTTCATTAAATTTATTTATCGTATTAAAATAGGTTGCTCGCATGACATCATTACCTGTAGTTATTGGCATGGGTGGTATTAACGCCGCTGGCCGTACATCTTTTCATCAAGGCTTTCGTCGCATTGTTATTGATAAAATTAGCGCTGAAGCGCGTCAAGAAACTTTTGTTGGCTTAGCTAGTTTAATGAAGTTGGTTTCTTTAAAAGATGGGCAAATGGTTGATCAACAGGGAGAGGTAATAACGGCTAGTGAAGTGGAAACCAAACTGGGTCAACAAATACTTGATGGCACGTTAATTCGTAAGATAGAAAAGAACCATTTTGATCCTGATGCTACTCATTGGCATCAAAAAATGCATGTTCGTCCTATAGATAAAAATATTTGTTTTGAATTACAAGCGAAAGAGTTACCGCACCCATTGCCCCATGCATGGCAAGTCACTGATTTAGGTGAGGGTAGAGTGAGTGTTGAAATACCAGAGCACTTAACTATTTCTCATGACGCATATCGCGACAACCCAATAAAAGCCGCAGGACAAATGCCAACAGGGTTTGAACCTGGTTCATTATATAATAGCCGCTATCAACCTCGTGGTTTACAGGCAACTATTTTTGCTGCTACAGATGCTATTCGCTCAACGGGTATTGAATGGGATGCTATTTTAGACAAAATCAGCCCTGATCAAGTGGGAACCTATTCAGCCTCGGTTGTTGGCCAAATGCACCAAGAAGGGTTAGGGGGCTTATTGAAAAGTCGTTTATCTGGCTCTCGTGTTAGCGCCAAGCAATTAGCATTAGGGTTAAGTACCATGACGTCTGACTTCATCAATGCTTATGTTACAGGTAATGTTGGTACGACTTTTTCTTCTTCTGGTGCTTGTGCTACTTTTTTATATAATTTGCGTGCCGCAGTACAAGATATGAAAGCAGGTCGAATTCGTGTTGCTGTAGTCGGTAGCTCCGAAGCACCAGTTACACCTGAAATCATTGAAGGTTTTGGTAATATGGGGGCTTTAGCAAATGAAGCTGGCCTGAAAAAATTAGATAATAGCGACACAGCGGATCATCGCAGAACGAGTCGTCCGTTTGGTGAAAATTGTGGTTTTACTATTGGTGAAGGCGCCCAGTTTATTGTTTTAATGGACGATGCGCTTGCTATTGAAATGGGCGCAAAAGTAATGGCGTCAGTTGCCGATGTTTTTATTAACGCAGACGGTTATAAAAAATCAATCACAGCACCTGGTCCTGGTAATTATATTACCATGGCAAAGTCGGTAGCATTAGTACAAAGTATTTTAGGAAAAGAGTCGCTGCAAGAGCGAAGCTTTATTTTAGCACATGGCTCAAGTACCCCACAAAACCGTGTTACCGAATCATTAATTTATGATCGAATAGCCGCCAGTTTTGACATTAACAACTGGCCAGTTGCTGCGCCAAAAGCCTTCGTTGGACATACTATTGGCCCAGCCAGTGGCGATCAAATGGCGATGGCATTAGGTGTTTTTAGTGACAATATTATGCCCGGCGTTACCACTATTGATAAAGTTGCTGATGATGTTCACAACGATCGTTTAAATATAGCCACAGAACATTGGCATTGCGGCGATATGGATGTAGCTTTTATTAACTCTAAAGGCTTTGGTGGTAATAATGCTACTGCCGTCGTCTTTTCCGCAAAAGTAACGTTAACGATGTTGGAAAAACGTTACGGTGAAGAAGCAATGAATGAGTATCAACAAAAACTAGTACAAGTTGAACAAGCTCAAGATGTTTATCGTCAGCGCGCTAATCAAGGTGAATTTGATATTATCTATAAATTTGGTGACGGTTTGCTTGATGAAGATTCAATTGATATTAATGATAGCAGTTTAAGCTTTGTAGAATTTAAACATGTAGTTTCATTGCCAACTAAAAATCCTTTTGCGGATATGGTGTAATAACAAGTCATTAATGAGTGATAAATGAGTAAATTATAAAAAGCAGCCTAGGTTGCTTTTTTTGTGCGCCAAAGAAAA
>Ga0209826_1002257_pt1 | contig 12811 bp, 10 predicted proteins | sample GOMGulsemesocosm_5_FD_184637 | JGI IMG/M metagenome (GOLD analysis project Ga0209826, IMG submission 184637) | Methane-oxidizing microbial communities from mesocosms in the Gulf of Mexico - GOM15C Gulf of Mexico (SPAdes) (version 2) | ecosystem: Environmental > Aquatic > Marine > Cold seeps... | reverse complement strand
AGTGAACTCTATTTAACGATGTTTCAGGGTTTGAAACTATTTCTAAGCTGCCTGTGCGGCAGTGAACTTACTGATGCTAGTGGTGGTTATCTTGATGTTTTTCTAAGCTGCCTGTGCGGCAGTGAACAATTCAAGAACATCATTTAAAGCCCGACCTGCTTTCTAAGCTGCCTGTGCGGCAGTGAACCGGAATTTATATCATATTCTTTAGTGCTAAAATTTCTAAGCTGCCTGTGCGGCAGTGAACCTGTAAAAATCTTATAAAGGCCACTCAATAATTTTCTAAGCTGCCTGTGCGGCAGTGAACGGTGAAATAATTCTTTATCCCGTATTTAAAGGTTTCTAAGCTGCCTGTGCGGCAGTGAACTATTGAACGCGCGAAGCGTGTGAAATGCCGAATTTCTAAGCTGCCTGTGCGGCAGTGAACTGTTGTCAAATTGTTCACTGAAAAATCGTAAATTTCTAAGCTGCCTGTGCGGCAGTGAACATTATAATTACTCATCTTCTTCTTCCTTATACTTTTCTAAGCTGCCTGTGCGGCAGTGAACCTTCAACTAATCCGCGCAAAATATTGCCGCGATTTCTAAGCTGCCTGTGCGGCAGTGAACGTGCTCGTCCTATGCCGCTGTATGGTGTACCGTTTCTAAGCTGCCTGTGCGGCAGTGAACGTATTAAACCCTTAACTGAGGCCACTACTAATTCTCTAAGCTGCCTGTGCGGCAGTGAACTGACAATAAGGGTCATTAGATACGTTCGTCATTTTCTAAGCTGCCTGTGCGGCAGTGAACGCCACAAGCGTAATAACGGATTTTTTTGTTACTTTCTAAGCTGCCTGTGCGGCAGTGAACAGATTTTGCATAATTTCCACATAAAATATTAATTTCTAAGCTGCCTGTGCGGCAGTGAACGTTTTGTTGCTGCTTTTGTGCCATCGAATATTTTTCTAAGCTGCCTGTGCGGCAGTGAACTTAACTAGCTAATGCCCGTCTATATTGTCACTTTTCTAAGCTGCCTGTGCGGCAGTGAACTGAATGGTAACATTGCTCATATTCTTCTTGTGTTTCTAAGCTGCCTGTGCGGCAGTGAACGCATAGCCAAAAAACATTATTACCAGCTAACGTTTCTAAGCTGCCTGTGCGGCAGTGAACCTTAACGTGGTTTTTTGGTTTACTTACCGCTTTTTCTAAGCTGCCTGTGCGGCAGTGAACCACCAGTACCCATGAATGGGCACATGGCAAAATTTCTAAGCTGCCTGTGCGGCAGTGAACCTTTCTAACGGCTTTTGATGCTGCACCAGTGCTTTCTAAGCTGCCTGTGCGGCAGTGAACTTTCTAGCGCCTTGTGTATCAATTATTTCAGCTTTCTAAGCTGCCTGTGCGGCAGTGAACTCATAGAGACGTTCGCCACATGGCAAATCATATTTCTAAGCTGCCTGTGCGGCAGTGAACTGCCCGATGTTACAAATAATCCTGATTTAAGTTTTCTAAGCTGCCTGTGCGGCAGTGAACTAATTATGTATATACTTAGCGTTAATCAATAATTTCTAAGCTGCCTGTGCGGCAGTGAACTCTAACCCTAAAAATAGATTTACTGAATTAATTTTCTAAGCTGCCTGTGCGGCAGTGAACCAGGATTTATGAAGAAGTTTAGAGCACCAAGATTTCTAAGCTGCCTGTGCGGCAGTGAACCAATTCGTCGAGGTATTCTAAATGTAACGAATTTTCTAAGCTGCCTGTGCGGCAGTGAACGTGATAATTGGCAGGGTGCAAACGGTGATGATTTTCTAAGCTGCCTGTGCGGCAGTGAACACCGCCCAACGTCCAATGCTTATCTCCCGTTATTTCTAAGCTGCCTGTGCGGCAGTGAACAACTATGTTTTCATACTCTGTGCCCGTATCAGTTTCTAAGCTGCCTGTGCGGCAGTGAACTCACTGTAAACCTTACAAGTAAAACCGATACCTTTCTAAGCTGCCTGTGCGGCAGTGAACTTCTTGGTATCGCTGCTGTTGTAACGGGTGTTTTTCTAAGCTGCCTGTGCGGCAGTGAACGCGAATATTACTTTTCCTAACCGCCTCGACGATTTCTAAGCTGCCTGTGCGGCAGTGAACAAATCAACAGAGTACTTAACCATTAATCTAAATTTCTAAGCTGCCTGTGCGGCAGTGAACTTGAATTTGAGCCTAGCGATGTTGATACAGTTTTTCTAAGCTGCCTGTGCGGCAGTGAACGTTTGTCACTGTAAACTTCTAAATCGGCATAATTTCTAAGCTGCCTGTGCGGCAGTGAACTGCCGCCTCAACCAGTCTGTTTTTATCAACTATTTCTAAGCTGCCTGTGCGGCAGTGAACCGCGTTCAATATTGTCTTCGATAACATCGTAATTTCTAAGCTGCCTGTGCGGCAGTGAACAAAGTAAATTAGCTACTGGTTTAGCTATCGCGTTTCTAAGCTGCCTGTGCGGCAGTGAACTCATCTAATATTGTTTGGCCTGTATCGTCACTGTTTCTAAGCTGCCTGTGCGGCAGTGAACAAGAACCAGTTGAGCAAGTACCCGAACCCGTTTTTCTAAGCTGCCTGTGCGGCAGTGAACAGTTTCAGCAATGGCCTTGCTAGAAACTTGCATTTCTAAGCTGCCTGTGCGGCAGTGAACAAACACCACAAACAGTGGCCGTTATTATTTACTTTCTAAGCTGCCTGTGCGGCAGTGAACTATAACCAAGGCGGCAATTAATACCGATTTAGTTTCTAAGCTGCCTGTGCGGCAGTGAACAGATGGATAAATATATCGCAATAATAGTATTATTTCTAAGCTGCCTGTGCGGCAGTGAACGAGTTTTCCCTAAATAAAAAATACCCACACAATTTCTAAGCTGCCTGTGCGGCAGTGAACGTACTGAAACGGGTATTGAGGTTGGTTTTGTATTTCTAAGCTGCCTGTGCGGCAGTGAACATAACGCTACAGGCGTTGGCATGCCGACTGATTTTCTAAGCTGCCTGTGCGGCAGTGAACAATCTTTAGGGCGTGGCTTACGTACAGCTAAATTTCTAAGCTGCCTGTGCGGCAGTGAACTGACGTATACACCGAATGAGCAAAAAGTGGTATTTCTAAGCTGCCTGTGCGGCAGTGAACATTAGTAAGCCAATACGGTGATTTATCAAGTGTTTCTAAGCTGCCTGTGCGGCAGTGAACACTTATCTGAAATGGAAAACATGTACATTAATTTTCTAAGCTGCCTGTGCGGCAGTGAACACCCTTGCATATATTCTTCGTAGTTTCCGTAATTTCTAAGCTGCCTGTGCGGCAGTGAACTGTCGCCATTTCTCATGTGAAATCCGTACGACTTTCTAAGCTGCCTGTGCGGCAGTGAACGAAAAATAACAGATAAAATAAAACAAACTTTATTTCTAAGCTGCCTGTGCGGCAGTGAACGTATTTATAACCCTGCTAACAGCGTACCAATTTTTCTAAGCTGCCTGTGCGGCAGTGAACGCCTCAAAATCTTCGTCGAAATCATTCCATGTTTTCTAAGCTGCCTGTGCGGCAGTGAACTTTAGTATCTGCTCAGAGTGAGTTAACTGGTTTTTCTAAGCTGCCTGTGCGGCAGTGAACCAAACTCGCGCGGTATTTATAGCGCATATGTTTTTCTAAGCTGCCTGTGCGGCAGTGAACATAATGATTATAACATCGGCACGTTAAAAAATTTTCTAAGCTGCCTGTGCGGCAGTGAACATCGTTGTTTATATCTGACAAGCATCCATCTTTTTCTAAGCTGCCTGTGCGGCAGTGAACTTTATTTGATAAACGTCTGGTTTAACTTTTATTTTCTAAGCTGCCTGTGCGGCAGTGAACTATTTACTGTTAAGCAAATCGCATTCACAGCATTTCTAAGCTGCCTGTGCGGCAGTGAACCATCGTTGTTTATATCTGACAAGCATCCATCTTTTCTAAGCTGCCTGTGCGGCAGTGAACATGGTGGTAAAACTTTAATAGTAACGTTAACTTTTCTAAGCTGCCTGTGCGGCAGTGAACGACTAAGTACACGTTAAAAGAATTTTTAATCATTTCTAAGCTGCCTGTGCGGCAGTGAACCAAATATGAATTCGTCACATAATTTAATGACTTTTCTAAGCTGCCTGTGCGGCAGTGAACTAAAAAACGCTAAAGATGGAATTGTTGTTACTTTTCTAAGCTGCCTGTGCGGCAGTGAACAATAGAATAACAGCAAAAAAACAAGTTACAACAATTAACTAGGTCATTTTAGGCTTTTTAACCTAAATTTTTAGCGTATTTGTAACTTGTTAATATTTAAACTAATTTTTAAAGAGCAATTTTTTTGGTTTTTTTAATTAAACATTCATTATTTAGTGTAATAAACGAGCTGACGCGGCTTTTACAACACTTTGTTTTTGGTGCAAGATCATTACTATAATTATGCACTGTTTTTCTAAGCGATAAATTAATCTGAATGATTTAGTCAGTAACTCTAAGTAATCTTCATCTGAGAAAGCTAATTCTAAAGGTAGGTGACCTAATAACGGTTGTATGCTTATTTGATCTATCGCTTCTTCAATTTCAGACAACAACTTATCTGCAAGTTGATTATTAACACGAATTAAATAATGCTGATAAATAACATCTAAATCTTTACTCGCATGATCTGTTATCGTTACCTTATAGTCAGGCACTATAAACCTCTGCGATTGCGTAATTGCGCTAATACTGTTTTAGCATCATGCACTTTACCTTGTTTAATATCTTTTTCGCTTTGGGTAATCATTTTTAACATTGCCAAAGTTTCTTGGGCTTGCTCATATTCAAAAACCGATTGCACTACCATTGCAGCTTCACCATTTTGGGTGATTATATAAGCTTCGCCATCATTTTTTAATTCTGCGGCTATTTTGGCAGCATTGGCTTTTAAATAACTAATGGGTTTTATATGGGTTGCTAATGACATGTTATAACTCCTGACACAATAAAAAACCAAATATAGACTATATTTGGTTCTTTATAAATGTTTTATCCTATTATTTAAACCAAGGAACTGTGGCTTGATCTTTACTTAAACCATAACAGTTAAACTCACCTAAACCGCCCTTTTCTACTTTTACCTGATCAATAAACAAACGAAATTGTTCATTTTTAGAGTGGCTTTTAACGTTAATAAAAGGCAGCTTGCTTTGTTCGTCATTGAAACTGGCAAAGTGCTGTAATGCTTGCTCAAAGGTTTCTCCTTTTCGCTTCGCTCTGCGCCTAGCTAATCGTGATAAATTCGTTTTGCACTGTTTACGTTTAACACAAATAAATTCACTAATATTATCAGGCACTGCTTTGATTGATGTAATATGAGTATGATCGCTAAAACGTTTTAACCACGTTGTTATCGCTAACTTTTCTAATTGTGTTTTTTCAGTAGAAAATATCCGTAACTTATTTCCTAATGGGTAACTTTTATCACCGTAACAAGGAAAAGATAAAGCAATTTCTGAGCTATTCTCTGCCACTTTATTTTCTGCTAGTGCGATATGTACTTGTTGATAAACCTTAAACCAGATAAAACCTAATGTAATGTCAGTATCTGGTAATAAGGTAATGTCGAGATAGTATTTCATAGGCTAACTCCTATTTCTTTTTAGTGTTAGCTTTACCGCTAAATACACCACCGCGTATTAAATTTCCAACAACATACGCTTTATCATTATCAGTGATATCTTTATCATTAACCCAAGCTTGCATCAATGTATACAGATCATTTTTACTTTTACGATAAGCTTGACCTCTTTGTGTAACAGCGCCGAAGGGTTCAATTGCAATTGGGAATTTGGCATCATTTCCTTCCACTTTATACCAATCATCAATTGTGCGGATTGCATTGCCTATTTTTACATTGTGCATAGCTGCACAGTTTTCCAACTGAAATAACACCTTGCCTTTTTCATTCATATTCATTTCTTGAGATGGAAATACATGCTGCCCACTTCCTATTTTTACATAAGCGTTTATTTCCAATAAGGTAAATTCATTTTCACCACTTAACCCTTTATAAATAATTTCAGTCAATTTATTTAAGGTATCGAGATTGCTATTTTTTTCAAAGTTATTCAATGAAAAGTCATACGCATTAAATTCTTCTTTACACTCTTTACCACTAACAGTAATTATAATATCTTCTGCACCAACACGGTTACGCCATAAAAAACGCCCATTAGCGATATTGTATGCATACCTTTTTGCTAACTCTGTTAATGATTGCTCTTTAAAGTCACCAACTTTTTCAGTGATAGCCGCTTCAAAATTTGGTTCATTACATGCAAAAGGCTTTCCTACATCACCAACAACCCTGAGTGTAAAACTTACTTTGAGCGTGTTTTTATCATGCGGTAAGTTAGCATCGTCACTATCTGATGAAACTGGATTAGGTTTGGTTTTATCATCATCTTTTGTACCATAAGCACTTATCGTTGAACGGTTTTGACGCTTGGTTATCGGAATTATTTTCCAATCATTTTCTTTAACAGGATCTTTATTCCAATTTCCTGCGAACATCAAAGCATCAGATGTTTCTAACTTACGCTCAAAAGATAAAAGGCTTGGTAACGTTATTTCGTTGTTTTTACTCATTGTTATTTCCTTATGAAATTATGGTTATTGTTTAATTAAAAATCATCGTTTAAGTTTTCTATAATCACTTTTTGTTCATATTCTTCTTCAGCTAAAGCAAATTTGTTTTGCTTACACAGGTACCAATCTTTTTCGTCATGGTAATGCCATAGGCAACTTCTTAATTCTTCGGAACTTCTAATTCGGTGGACACTTTGCCATTCACCAATACTGTGCGCTGATTCAACAAAACAAACTGGTGTTTCATTGTCCCGTGTATTTTCTATTTCTTCATTGTCATAGATTTTCGATATTGCTTTATACCCTGTCATAATTGGCACCAAATAACCTGCATCGGGTTTTTGCACATATTCCCAGTCTGCACCTGTTGTTTCATCGGGTGAGTAGTAACTTTTCCACTGACTCAACAGTTTTTCATTCGCGCTGTTATTTTCTATTTTATCAAAGTAGGTAAGTAATTCATTTGGTATGAGAGTTTCTTGATAAGACGTTTTTAAGTGCTTATTCCATATTTCCAAAACTTGATTGTTTTGAGAAGTATTAGTTTGCTTTATTGATATATTTACCAAATGCTGAGTGATCAGGTCTGATTTAGGACGTGCTTTTTGTTTGAGTGCAACGAAGTCTAACCATGCCTCTAACAATTCAACTTCAGTATTTTTTTCCTCTAAATTATGCTTTTGCAAATTAAGGTAATGTTTTTCAAGATATTCAGATCGATCTCGTAGAATAAATCCTGGCAATAATTTACGTTTAATAGAGCGCACTTCAGTATCACTGCCAACACCATGAATTTCAACGCAACCAATATTAAGTATGGTTCCACCTGCTAAGCGCTGTAAAAAACTATTTTTTGTTAACCATTCAATAAAAGCATCTTGCCGATTACCAATATTGCCATCACATTCAATCAACAAAGACACTGTCATATTCATTTTACCCTCTTCAATTACAGGGGGCGTTGCTGCTTTATCATGAGAATGTAAATAAGGTGGGTTTCTGCTCTGAGTAAATTCCACGTTATAAGGTGAACCATAAGTATGCACATGGTGCTTATGTGCAATCACTGCACAGCCTTTTAAGCTAAGATCATTAAATGTTTCAACATTAGATAGTTTGCGCGAAAGATTATGGCTAAAACCTAAAAAGTGAGTAATAGCAGGAAAACCCCAAGTAAAACCTGCAATGGCATTAGCCCCTTGCACTTTTATTCTATTAATTAAAACATACTGTTTCATGCTTTCACCTCTACTTGGAATTTCAACTCTGCATCAAGCATTTCACTATGCTCCCTAAGTGGTTGCTCTAATAACGATATCCACATACGGCGATGTTCCGCCTGCGGTGTAAACTGCTTATCTTTACCAATAAGTTTTCGATTAAGCCAATGGGCAAAATCTTCACAAATAACAGCTTGCCAGTCAGTCCCTTTTCGTGCGGCTTGAAATTCAGTATCTTTACGATAAGGGTCAAGTAAATACTGGTGTGTTGGTTTTAGCTTAATATCCTCAGTCGTTGTCCAGCCTGATGGTAAGTTTTGTATATTGCCCACAAAAAATAGGAACTCATCAATAATATTAGCCAGCCAGCGCTCGATCCATTTGCGTTTTTCTGGGCTTTTAATGCTTAAGTCGATACGATGAAAGCGAAGTAAAAAGTCGCGAAGGTAGTTAATATCTTCGCTCATGCTTTGATAGAAAAAACTTTCATCGAATAGTGATTTTTTATAAATAGGTGGATTTGACTGATTTTCCCAGATAGGAGGCTGGGTTGAAAACAAGTGCAACTTCCCTCCTCTTTTCCCATTTAGCTGAGAGGCATTACTGTGATTACTAGCAGTAACACTTATCCGAGATTTTTGTGGATATGTTGTCATCACACAGGATGAGTATTTACTTTTTTCACGTAACACCCTTACATCTTTTTGAGTTGGATCAAATACACTATCAAAAATAGCATGTGCTAACGATGATGATTTTATATGGCAAAGTAAGTGATATGTACTTTTATCATTAGTTGTAGGAAAGTAAACTTGCTTTGCTAAAAAATGGGTACTTAGCTGCCCACTTGATAGCGACTTTTTAAAGCCATCATTCCAAACATCCACTTCTTTATTATTGTTAGAAAAAGGTTCTAGAACCTTAGGGAACTCAGCAACAAACTCTGTAGCAAGTTTTTTTCCATTTAACTCTAACTCAAGAAATTGAAAAATAGGCGCAAATTGATTTCCGCTAACGGCACCATCTATATCTTTCTCCCGTAAGCTCGATGTAGTTAAAAAATTAGGTTTGGATGAATCAATTTTGTCATAAAGAGATGAGGAGTCGATTTTTGAATGTGTGAGTTTAATAACATGTGTAGCAAAACTTACACTAGAGGCATTGGTGGCCGCATCTGCAATCCATTTACATGGCTTATACTTAGCTGAAATAGCTTCATGTTTAGCTTGGTAATCAGCTTCAATTTTATCAAAATCAAATTCAGAGTTAACATTTCTAAATTTCAATATTTTATTGAACCTCAACCTTTGGAAGTCAATGGCAGATTGATTCTTTTCCTTTTTTTCAGAAAAAAACTTTTTTACAAATTCTTTTTCATACAATCCGCTTTTTTCACATAATACGCCAATACCTTTGATTATTTCCTTTAAATATTTTTCCTCGTCAGAGTGGTATTTATCTGTCAGGAATTGATTGATCACCGCTTCCCAACTTTCCAATTCTTTATTTTCATCAACCATTTTATCTATTCCCCATTTCTTGATAAATCCCTAAATTAGGGTGATAACTGTACTGTGCCTGCTGGTCACGATTAAATTCGGTTAATCGAATTTCACCAAACCGCTGGCTTATTTTCGCTAAATCGTATTCAACCTCATTGTTTTTAAACTCTTCAATAAGTTGTTGATAAACAGTTTGAGCACTTAAATCAAACCAAAAGTGATTTCCTTCTGCCTGTGGTATGTCGTCATTTGTTTGCTCAACGATGTTCACAAGACTATTTTCTCCAAATGTCGATGGGTAAACATCTTCATTAAGCCATCGCCACTCTATGTGGGAATATTTACCTTCTAGCCATAAGTAAAAAGCATTGTCAGATTGTGACTGTCTAAATTTTTGCTGTCTTTGTACTTCTCCACACCAATGTGGCTGCTTTTGCCACCAAACTTTAGCTGGCTTTTCACCTGAAAAAAGCTGTACTGACAACGCCTTGTGCTCTAGTTCATTTAAATTTAAATATTTACCTCCTTCATTTCGTATCTCAGGCATTGCAATGCGCTGTACTGCATCTATTATTTCGTATTGTGGCGCTGTAATAATTTCGTGTAAATCGTGATGTTTAAGTTTTAGCTTATCTGACTCAAAACCGGGACGATCAAAACAAACGGGTTTGGCTGATAGAGCTTTAAAATTTTGGCTTAGTAATATTATATTTTCAGTTTTTGGCACTATCGTTCGATGCCTTAAGACCCGCCCTGCAATTTGGATAATTGAGCGCATCGAGCTAGGTTCTATTATTGCCCAGTCATAATCATGATCACGCCCTACTTCTGCTACTGGCGATGCTAAAACAACAAATATATGGTGCTTTTTATTCTGGAAATTTATTTTATTTCCTACTATTTTCCATACACGATTGGGATCTTTACGATTTAAAATATCATCCAAGTTATTTTCAATCTGCGATCGTATAGCAAGTGGGTAACGACTATGGTAAATACAATAATGAATGCAGGTATCATCAGGCACAGCAGTAGCCATCAATTCTTTGGCTACTGCTGCCAGTGGATTAATATTTGCCATACGCACTAACCCAATAGAAACAGTTTGTGCTTTTTCATTTTTCCCATTATTATCACGATGTTTTTCATCAAGACTAATAATATTGGCTTGCATTATTTTTGCCATTGACTTAGCCGCACTCTCTTCGTCTTTATTAAGCTGCGTAATACGACCTAACTGCTTTGGTGTGTTTTTATTCTTAAGGTTCTTAATGCGTTTTTTTATAAAACTTTCATGCGCTGATATATAGGCTTTAGTTTCTTTAAGTGTTTTACATAATTCATCTTTACTTTCCCATTCATCAAACCATGCACATTGTATTTCATCATTGTATTGCCCTATATTTGCTTTAGCATATTCAGCCCAACCTGCCTGATAAGATTGAAATAAAGCATAAGCCATTGCAGGAGGCATAGTTGCTGTAGAAAGCAGCACTTTACTACCTAACATAGCTGACCAATGTACTAATCTACACAGTGCTGGTAAGTCTTCTAAGCCAAAGTCATCTGGCTCATCTAGCACGAGATCAGACGTTAATAAGCGTAACATGGGCGCAATCTGCTTCCCGCCTTTTGTACCTTCTGTTGCAGGTATTAAATGATCAATAGTACTGACCAATATCGGTGCTTGTATCAGTTGATCTAAGCGCTTTTCTTGTTTTGTCCACGTACTTAAACTGTGCTCTTGAATATCTGCTGCATAATTAACATACAGATCAGCATCAATTATTTCATTTTGTGATGCACTGCCTGTAGATTCTTCCTGTTCTATTTTTTGAATTGATTGTTGCTGATTTTCAAATAGTTCCTTTACGGCAACACCACCAACAGCAATAGCTAATTGTTGCTCATTTAACTCTAATTTTTTACGAAATTCCTTGCCTGTTTGCAATGTTAAGGTTCTTAACCCTAATGCAACACTAAAACGAACACGACCTGTTTCATTTCCTAATGCATACATTATTTTGGCATTCGCTAAGGTTTTACCTTTGCCAGTTGATGCCATGTTAATACCAAAAAAACCTTGATTGACCGCTTCTTTGGCTATTTTTTCTGATAATTTTTTAGCCTTATTTTGCCAACCAAAACTTTCATTAAATTTTTTAGGTACGTTATCTTTTAAAAATTTATTTTCACCTAAAGTGGGTAACGTCCCCCTAAGTTTCGGGAGCTTTTGGGTGATTGCTTGTGCTGCATAGGCAACGCCAATTAAATGTTCATCTAATTGTTGTTTTGGCGGTTTTATTCTTTGATCGCTTTGTCTGTCCGTATTGGCAATAACATCGTACGAAATACTTTGCCACTCTTCCGTTGCGTCTTGGGACGAGTAATAGTGATCTGCAAGCATTAAGCTCAACCTAGCAAGATGAGTGGTAAAAAGTTGTTCATGTAACCAGTTTGGTTTCTGTTGAATAATGGGCTTTAATTTTGTTAATACTTTCGAGGTAATAGCGCAAGCATGTGAACGCCATTTCATACTTAAAACGGGTAATTTATTTGTAAAATTCCAATTATCAGTGATTAGCCTTTGCTTATCAGCATCTTTGCATTGGTATGAATTCCAGATAGGCTCAAGATCATTAAGCCATGATTCTATATTTTCAAAGGACGGCGCGAGATTTACATTATCTTTCCATGTAGGAACTAAAGGGAGTTTATGATGTGTTAAAATTAACCATGCCACTAACTGAGCAAAAGAAGATAGCTTATTAATAGGATGATTAAATGGCTTACTCTTATCGGAATCATCCACACCATCTCGAAAACAGCTTCTAATGCTGTCTTTATCTATTTCAGTTAGATCTTGTAGCCACTCAAGGTCTGTTTTATTTTCAGTAAAGTTTTGAAACAACCTTAAAGAAAGCCATTCATGACGATAGGGTTCCCCCTTAGATTGAGTTTGCCCCTTTAATTTATTTTGAAATAATAAATTAGCTTTGCCAAAGTCATGGAACAAACCCGCAATAGCGGCCGCCGACTTAATAACGTCAATTGTTCGCCACTGATTTTTATCTACAAATGAGGCTATATCTTTATTCGTTGTATTCACTGGCACTATCCCCTCCGCATTAAACTTATCTTTATTACCCACTACCCATAAAAACTGGCTTCTTGATCGTGTTCTTATCCAAAAGCAGCTCACTGCGGTGCTTTTACTGGCTGTTTGGCGGAGCATTTTTTGTACTGTTTGCAAGCCGTCTTCGGTGATCAGTGTTTGCCATGTGTTATCGCCAATGCGGTTGGCGAACGCGTCAAGTACCCTACGCGTTTTCTTAAGGGCGTTTTTTTCGCATTGCGAAATGAAAGTGACCATCATAACGAGTCACCCGTATTATTTTCTTGAGTTTGTTTACTGCTATTGTGGTGCTGCAAGGCGACTATTTTCACTTGTTCAAACATGTAATCGAG
>Ga0209826_1002248_pt1 | contig 12846 bp, 12 predicted proteins | sample GOMGulsemesocosm_5_FD_184637 | JGI IMG/M metagenome (GOLD analysis project Ga0209826, IMG submission 184637) | Methane-oxidizing microbial communities from mesocosms in the Gulf of Mexico - GOM15C Gulf of Mexico (SPAdes) (version 2) | ecosystem: Environmental > Aquatic > Marine > Cold seeps... | reverse complement strand
TATCTATTACGACTTCAGAAGAGCAAATGGTTAAACAGGCGCCACGTCGTCGTAATGAACGTTCACAACGTCATAACTAATCACTTATTTAAGTGATAATAATAAAGGCGCTTTTTAGCGCCTTTATTATTTGTATATCCGCTTTATGCAATAAATGGTCTGGTTGATTTATATAAAAAGGGATCAAAAAAAGGTACTTATTTCATTAGCTAATGGTTCAGGACAATTAGCTCCTGCATTGTTTAGTCACTTGCATCCTGCAGTGTTAATTAGTAAATAAATAACGCGGTAGTTAGTGATTTTAATAAGCATGAATGATCATATACTCAGTGAGATTTATACTCGATTATGAATAAACAAATGTGTAAATTATCGACACTTAGTTCTATGTAATGAAAAAACACTTAATTATGTAAAAATTTTAGCTATAATAGTTAGTGTCTTCTGGGGTGTTTGTAAGTGACTACGTCCCTGAGCCGATAAGTTTTACTTTAGGGAGTTGACCATTAGCTGTTGTGCAAGCCCGGCTTGTATCGGGAAGCCTAAGGTTAGTTATGATACTTCCGCCTTGAACACACGGTGTTCAGGACTAAAGTTAACTGCGGCACTCTGGAAGACATTTAATGTTTTCATCATATTAAGCCATCAGAAATACCCCTGTATAAATATTCCCGCGCAAAACTATAAATACTAAATAATAACACGGTGTTCAGGACTAAAGTTAACTGCGGCACTCTGGAAGACATTTAATGTTTTCATCATGTTAATCTATTAAAAATACCTTCGTACAAAATACTGAAAAACCTTAGAGCTACTACTTGGTTAGTTATTAGAAGCTTGTAATCCTTCTAAAAAAATAACGTCACTCATTATCATATAATCACGGTATTAAGTTGTTGCTACAAATAATAAATTATTAGTATAGATTAAATAACCTATTTTAAGCCATTTAGACGTCTAGGCGTAAAAAAGCTTTAAATAAATAGCTGAAACATGTAAAATCAGCTTATTATTTTATTCTTTTTAAGTACTGAAAATTTATGTCTAGACATTTTTTTACTTCTGAATCTGTTTCTGAAGGTCATCCTGATAAAATAGCCGATCAGATTTCTGATGCTGTTTTAGATGCTATTATTGCTAAAGATAAACATGCTCGCGTAGCTTGTGAAACCATGGTGAAAACGGGGGTTGCTATTATTTCTGGTGAGGTAAGCACCAACGCTTGGGTTGATTTAGAAAGAATTACCCGTAACGTCATTAATGATATTGGTTACACATCGTCAGAAGTTGGTTTTGATGGTGAAACTTGTGGCATTATGAATTTAATTGGTCAACAATCACCTGAAATTGCTCAAGGTGTTGATCGCAGCAAACCTGAAGATCAAGGTGCTGGCGATCAAGGCTTAATGTTTGGCTATGCTACTAATGAAACACCAACACTTATGCCTGCACCACTTTATTATTCTCATCGTTTAGTTGAGCGTCAGGCGCAAGCGCGTAAATCAGGTATTTTACCTTGGTTACGCCCTGATGCTAAATCGCAAGTGACGTTTATTTATGAAGACAATAAACCAGTAGCTATTGATACAGTGGTACTTTCTACACAACATAACCCTGATATCCAGCAAGAAGATTTAATCAATGCGGTAATGGAAAATATTATTAAGCATGTACTGCCAGCAGAATTGATTAACGAAAATACCAAATATCATATCAACCCAACAGGCCGCTTTGTTATTGGTGGACCAGTAGGTGACTGTGGTTTGACTGGGCGTAAAATTATTGTTGATACCTATGGCGGCATGGCACGCCATGGTGGCGGTGCTTTTTCAGGTAAAGATCCTTCAAAAGTTGATAGAAGTGCAGCTTATGCAGGTCGTTATGTTGCGAAAAACATTGTTGCCGCAGGTCTTGCTGATCGTTGCGAAATTCAAATTTCGTATGCCATAGGTGTAGCTGAACCAACGTCAATTTCAATTGATACTTTTGGTACAGGCAACGTTAGCGAAGAGACATTAGTTGAACTAGTACGTGAGCATTTTGATTTACGTCCTTACGGTATTACTAAAATGTTAGACCTGCTGCACCCTATGTATCAACAAACAGCCGCGTATGGGCATTTTGGTCGTGAGCCGTTTGAAATGACGGTAGGTGATGATACTTTTACCGCCTTTAGTTGGGAAAAAACAGATAAAGCAGACGATTTACGTAAAGCAGCAGGGCTTTAAGCTTACACCTACGTTTCGTCGGCGCATTCTCGTTGGCGTATATAGGTTAAGTGCAATTACTACCAATGCCCGTAAATGAGTGATCTATTATTAATAGAAATAAATTTTCAAGCATAGTGGGTTTTAGTGTTAGATAAAACCCAAGTAATAGCGAGCTATTAGGATTGAAAGCAACGGCGTTATTGGAATGCTTAGTTCAAGCCATGTATTTTTAGTCTTATGATAATGACGAAAGGGCGAACTTTAAGTTGTCGCATTTTTATTACGTTGCTGTGCTAGATGTTGTAATTGTTTAGATTGTTTATGTAAACTAGTGCGCACTAGCATTTCTCTGTCATCCTCACGAATAAAATGGTAAATAATTTTGTGGTGAAAGTGATCATTAATATAGTGCGCATCAATGACTTCAGCATAACAAAAAACAGCACAGTTTTCTTTTGGTAAAAACACCTTTATTTCTAATAATTGTCCAACCTCAAAAATATTTTTACTTTCAAAAAGTAATCCGCCACCGCCAAATTTAATACCTTGATACCTGTGCTCTTCAGCGTCTTGCTGACTTAATATATAGCCTATAAGCAAATCAATTTTTGTTGATTGATGATTTAAAAATTCAACTAACTGACCTGTAATACCTGAAAGTGCTTGTAATGGGCGTAGTGCTGCTTGATTAATGCTACCCATATCACTGGCCATTTTGAAAGGTGCGGGTATCGCGATTTCAAATTGTTCAAAGCTTGTTACTTGATATTTTTCTAAGGGTAAAATATTAAGTGAAAAGTCATGTTCTATTGAAAAAAACTCGTTATATTCAGACAATTTTTGTTCTATTGATTTATTGTTCATTGATGTCACTTTTATTAATCTTCGCTTTTTTGTCATTTGAATTCAAAATATAAGCACTTTATAACAGGTATTTTATCTTTTAAGTATCTTTACTTCAGACAAGCTTAACGCTTATGCTATGCTAACGTTTAGATAATAACCTCACCATTAGCAATCATATATAATGTTCCAACCTGTTAGCCTCTTTATTGGTTTACGTTATAGTCGCAGTAAAAACCGTACTGGCTTCGTTTCCTTCATTACTTTTTTCTCAACTGTCGGTATTTTACTTGGTGTAGCTTCGCTGATCACGGTTGTTTCGGTAATGAATGGTTTTGAATCAGAGCTAAAAAAAAGAATTTTAGGTATTATTCCTCAGGTTATTATTAGCGCTGAACCGACGCCTTCCTCAAAAAAAAACGTTGCAACGAACACGTTAGTTAACTGGCCGTCACTAAGAGAACAATTATTACAACATAAGCATATAGAGCAAGTAACTCCGCTGCTAAGTAGTGAGGCTTTGCTGCAATCAAGCAGTAACCTACAAGGTGTCATGATGCAGGGCATTATGCCTGAATACGAGCAAAACAATATTATTCATAAAAATATTGTTGCTGGCTCATTAATCAGTTTATCCAACCAACGCTATAACATAGTAATAGGGCGCTCTTTAGCAAATAAGTTAAAGGTTTCTTTACATGATACTGTACGCCTAGTGTTGCCTAATAAAACGATTTTTACCCCGATGGGTAGGATACCTGTACAACGTCAATTTACTATAACGGGTATTTTTAATGTTGGCTCGCAAGTTGATGATGCCATGGTGTATGTTCACAGTAAAAATGGCGCTAAATTATTACGTCGTAAAGGTGATGGTATCGATCAATTGCGTTTATATCTTAATGATGCCTTTCAAGCGACGCAAATGGTTAACGAATTAATGGCCCTAGATCCCTTTAACGTTGCAGAACAGCCGTTAACTTTTACTACATGGAATGATAGCCAAGGCGCACTTTTTTCGGCTGTTAATATGGAAAAGAAAATGATGTGGTTAATGTTGAGTCTTATTATTGCCGTAGCAACCTTTAATATTGTGTCAGCATTAGTAATGGTTGTGGTTGAAAAGCAGGGTGAAATAGGCATTTTACAAACCTTGGGTTTATCAAGATCGTCAATTGTTAAAATTTTTATTACTCAAGGCATGGTTAATGGTTTTTGGGGTGTCACCTTAGGCAGTTTATGTGGTGTGTTGCTTACGTTGAATTTGAATGATTTGTTAGCTGTTTTTGGTGTCAATATTTTAGGTGGTGGTTTCGCTGTACAAAGGTTGCCAATACTATTAATGCCAATGAATGTCATTGTTATTGTTTTTTCCGCATTACTCATGACTTTTCTTGCTACTTTATATCCTGCTTTTAAAGCATCAGCTACTCAACCGGCAGAGGTTTTACGAAATGAGTAATGTTTTACAGTGCACTAAATTATCAAAATTTTATCAGCAAGGTACGATAGAAACCAAGGTGTTAAATGAGCTTGATTTATCAGTAGCAGCAGGAGAATTGTTAGCTATTGTTGGTAGTTCTGGCTGCGGTAAAAGTACCTTTTTACACCTTGCTGGCGCATTAGATTTACCTAGCTCAGGTGAAGTGTTTATCAATGGCATTAATATTTTAACGCTAAGTGATAAACAAAGAGCGACATTTCGGAATCAACATATTGGTTTTATTTATCAATTCCATCATTTAATGATGGAATTTACAGCCCTTGAAAATGTTGCCATGCCACTATTAATTCGAGGTGATAAGCCTAAACAAGCAATAGCAGAAGCAACCAAGGTGCTTGAGCAAGTTGGTTTAGCACACAGAATTAATCATAGACCCAGTGAATTATCGGGAGGGGAGCGCCAACGTACCGCGATCGCCAGAGCATTAGTAACTAAACCGTCATTAATCTTAGCGGATGAGCCAACAGGGAATTTAGATAGTGATACCGCAGAACAAATATACCAATTGATTAGGCATTTAAATGCCAGCGTAAAAACAAGTTTCGTTATTGTTACCCACGACATCCCCCTTGCAATGAGAATGGATCGACAGTTAAAGCTTGATCATGGAAAATTAACCCCTTTTATTGCACATAATAAATTATCGATGAATAAAGTGACAAGCGTTAACTTAAAACAGGATGAGCATGTTTAACCCTTTAAGTGTTTTTTTAGCTTTACGTTATGTACGCAGTCGGCATGGACATGGTTTTTCTACTTTTATTTCTGCTTCATCTACCCTGGGTATCGCTTTAGGTACTACAGTCTTAATTGTTGTGCTAAGCGCAATGAATGGTTTTGAAAAAGAGTTATCACAAAAGTTACTATCAATCGTACCGCATGCTGAATTAATGTCAGTAAATGAACCTATTACAAACTGGTCTGTTAGCCTTGAACAAGCACAGCGTAATGAACACGTAGTTGCAGCAGCGCCAATTATTACGTTAACAGGTATGATGCAACATAAAACTCAACTTAAAGCATTAGAAATACGGGGGGTTGATGTTACATTAGAAACTCAAGTTTCAGATATTGAACACTATATTATAGCCGGCAGTTGGCAAGCGCTAGCCCCTAAAAAACAAGCAATATTTGTAGATAAAGCTCAGCACTTAAAGCAAGTAAGTAGCATTCATCATATTCGCAACGAGAATGGCATTGTTATTGGTGCGGGTATAGCGAAAAAGCTAGCAGTACAGGTAGGCGATAAAGTACAAATCCTTTTACCATCACCTAAAACGCATTCTAACACTCGTTCATCACAACTATTTTCAGCACCTATTACGCGACATGTGAAAATTGTGGGTATTTTTAAATTTGGTGGCACCATTGATGAAACATTGGCTTATATTTCACTTGCACAAGCCGAAAATATTAAAGGTTACCAACAAGGGGAAGTACAAGGTATACGATTAAAATTTGATGATGTTTTTCTTGCCCCAAGCATTGCCCGAGCCGTTGCTTATAAGTTTGATCATTATGTTTATATTATAGACTGGACACGGACTCAAGGGCATTTGTTCAATGATATTCAATTAGTGCGCATGGTGATGTTTATTGTGCTCATACTCGTGATTGCTGTTGCTAGCTTTAATATTGTTTCAACGTTAATTATGGCGGTTAATGATAAAAAAGGCGATATTGCCATCCTTAAAACGATGGGAGCTAGCACCCAACTCATTATGTTAACCTTTATCTACCAAGGTTTAGTTAATGGTATGTTAGGGAGTTTATTGGGTGGCGTATTAGGTGTTATTTTAGCCATTAACTTAGCTGATATTGTTACTTTTTTTGAACAACTGTTTACTTTGCAACTATTATCAGCAGATATTTATTTTATTGACCACATCCCCACCTCATTACATATGGGGGATGTCTATATTACGGTAACTACTGCGTTAATTATGTCTTTGATTGCCACTATATACCCTGCATGGCGAGCGACAAAAGTAGAGCCTGCACAGGTGTTAGGACAACTTTAATCGAAAAGGTTCATACAAAGAGTATTCGTTGATGTTGTTTTTGCCGTGAAAGTACTATTATTCATCAACTTCACCTTGTTTATCGGCGGGATTATCTATTATTATATACCTATGCAATTTAGAGTAATTAACACATTGTGAAGCCTATTTAAAATGCCCAAAACAAGCCATAACTATTCCTTAAGAATATACTACGAAGATACTGATGCGGGTGGTATTGTTTATTATGCTAACTATTTGAAGTTTTTTGAGCGAGCTCGTACTGAGTGGCTTAGAGATTTAGGTATTAGCCAAGCAAAATTTTTAGAACTAACGATAGGTTTTGTTGTCCTAAAGGTTGAGATGGATAATATTGCGTCGGCTAAGTTAGATGATTTATTAACGGTGAACTCTACTATTTTAAATTTAAAGCGCGCGAGTTTGATATTCCATCAAAAAATAACGAATCAAGCACAAGAAGTGATCTGTATTGCGACAGTACGTATTGCTTGTGTTAGCTTCCAAGGTAATAATTCTCAAAAAGCGAAGCCAACGGCTATCCCAAAATCTATATTAGGAGCGTTTAAACGTGTCTGCTGAATTTTCTATTTTTTCATTAGTGTTAGAAGCCAGTTTATTGGTGAAGTTTGTTATGTTAGTGCTACTCGGTTTTTCAGTAGCCTGCTGGGCAATGATTTTTCAACGCAGAACGGCACTTAACGAAGCGAAGCGACAACTTAAAGATTTTGAAGATAAATTTTGGAGTGGTGCTGATTTAAGTAAACTCTATAATGAAGTGTCAGTAAAAGATGAAATTCAAGGTGCTGAAAGCTTATTTGTTGCCGGATTTAAGGAATTTGCCCGTCTACGAAAAAGTCATATTGATAATCCTCAAACGGTTATAGATGGTACTCATCGAGCTATGCGTGTTGCTTTGTCACGTGAAGTAGACAGCTTGGAGATCCATTTACCCTTTATGGCAACGGTTGGTTCAATTAGTCCATATATTGGTTTGTTCGGTACGGTTTGGGGTATTATGAATTCCTTCATTGGCTTAGGCTCAGTACAACAAGCAACGTTATCGATGGTCGCACCAGGTATTGCGGAAGCATTAATCGCTACTGCCATGGGATTATTTGCCGCCATTCCCGCGGTTATGGCCTTTAACCGTTTTAGTTACAAAGTTGAAAAGCTTGAAAACAGTTATGGTAATTTTATGGAAGAGTTTGCCAGTATTTTACAGCGCCAAACAGCTATTGAACAAAAACCTAAATAGGGATGGTTGACTATGTATCAAAGAGTTAGACGCCGTAAAGTCGCTGAAATAAATGTTGTGCCTTATATCGATGTTATGTTGGTATTATTGATTATCTTTATGGTGACAGCACCGTTAATTACTCAAGGTGTAAAAGTAGATTTGCCGCAAGCTGATGCTGAACCATTAGACAAAGATACAAAGCCGCCGTTAGTTGCTTCAGTAGATGCGCAAGGCCGTTATTACATCACTCTAGGCGCTAATGACAAGGAACCGTTATCAGCAGAAGAAGTGGCAACATTGGTTAAAGCGCATTTAATGGCTAATCCTGATACACCGGTAGTAGTGAATGGTGATGGCGCAGTATCTTATAACGCAATCATTCAATTAATGGTTTTATTACAGCAGGTTGCAGGTGTGCCTTCGGTGGGTTTAATGACAGATTCAGTGGAGAACTAAGGTGGAGAAAAAAAACCTTAAAGCATTATTAATTAGTATTAGTTTGCACATTATTTTAATCGTTGGGCTTGTTTTAGGAGACTTTACTAGCGAAACCAAACCCTTGAAAAGTATTGTCACACCAATGAAACCTATAGAAGCGGTGGTGATTGATGCGGACAAATTACAAAAAGCTATAAACAAAATAAAAAAACAAAAAGCAGATAAGAATATAGCAGAAAAAAAACGTTTACGAGATATTGAAAAACGTGTCAGTGATGCTAAAAAGCGTCGTACTAAAGAAGAAGCTAAAATTAAAAGGTTAGAAAAACAACGTAAGCAAAAAGAGCAAGAGAAAAAACGCGCGGATAAAGCGGCTAAAGAGTCTAAAGCTAAAGCAGCAAAAGCTGAAAAAATTAGAAAACAAAAAGAGCAAGAAAAGCAAAAAGCCGACGAAGCAGCAGCTAAAGCACGGTCAAAACGGATAAAAGAAGAAATAGCGGCGAAAAAAGCAGAAACACTTAGAAAGAAAAAAATTGCCGATAACAAACGTAAAGCGCTTGAAGCGAAAGAGCGTGCTATACAAGAAAAATTTTTAGCACAGCAAATAGCGGCTGAAATGGCCACGCGAAACAGCGCACGTCAACAGCAATTAATGTCTGAAGTTGAACGTTACGGTGCACTGATTACCCGCGTGATTAACCAAAACATGATTAATGATCGTAGCACTATGGAAGGGAGATCGTGTAAATTGCGCATAAGCCTTGCGCCATCAGGTTTTGTTACTCAAGTAACAATTGTGAGTGGAGATGCGGTGGTCTGTGACGCGGCGGAACGAGCCGTATTTAAAGCCAGTACTTTACCTGTTTCTAAAGATCCTGATGTTTTCAAAAAAATGCGTAGTATTGGTGTGACGGTAATACCTGAATTTTAATAACTTTAGCGCTAAACCTAACTTTAATCATAACCTAAACGATAAGTGAACAATGAAACTAAAATTACTTTTTGGACTTTTTATAACCTTACTTTCCACTTCAGCTATGGCAACATTGGAAATAGTGATTACTGGTGGTGTTGATAGTGCTAGACCTATCGCTATTGTGCCTTTTCAATGGCATGGTAACGGTGAATTACCAGAACAAGTTGCTAAAGTTATCAGCGATGACTTATTACACAGTGGTAAGTTTAGCCCTGTAAACCCAGCCAAGTTTCCACAAATTCCGACATCATCAGAAAATGTTGATTATAGTGCATGGGCCAGTATCGGTGTTGAAGCTATTATTATTGGTAGCGTTAAAGCCAGCGCGGTAGGTAAATACCAAGTTAGTTACCAGTTAGTTGATGTTATACGAGGTCAAATTACTGGTGGGCAAACCTCCATGTTAAGCAGTGGTGAGTTAGTGCAAACGCGCGATCATATTCTTACTCAAAGTAGCGCACAAATTGCTAGCACTCAGTTTAGACGCTACGCCCATACTATTAGTAACGCTGTATATAAAGCATTAACAGGGAGTCGAGGTGCATTTCTAACACAAATTGCTTATGTCATTGTGCGTGACGAAGGGAAGTATCCTTATCAACTGGCCTTTGCTGATTATGATGGTTTTAACGAACAAGTTTTGTTGAGTTCTAATGAACCATTAATGTCACCCACATGGCACCCTGACGGTGAACAATTGGCTTATGTTTCGTTTGAAAATCGTCAAGCGCAAATCCACAAGATGAATATTTACACTGGGCAACGTCAACTAATGAGTTCTTTTAAAGGAATTAATAGTGCACCGCGTTTTTCACCTAATGGTAAAAAATTAGCGATGGTTTTATCAAAAGATGGAAACCCAGACCTTTATGTCATGACGCTAGCAACGAAAAAACTACGTCGAGTAACTCGAAACCGAGCAATAGATACTGAGCCAAGTTGGTCACCTGATGGTAACGCTTTAATCTTTAGCTCTGAACGAGGAGGTAAACCGCAGCTTTATCGTGTCAATTTACTTGATGGAAAAGTACGACGTTTAACCTTTGATGGCGAAATGAACTTAGGTGGCTCAATGACGCCAGATGGTAAGCAATTGATTATGGTAAATAGAACTCGTGGTCAATATCATTTAGCAAAACTTGAATTAGATTCAGGTTTATTTCAGGTATTAACTAAAACGCGTTTAGATGAATCACCTAGTATTGCACCTAATGGCGGTATGATAATATACAGTACCTTACATAATAATCGCCAAGTACTCAGTTTAGTGTCTGTTGATGGACGTTTTAAAGCGCGTTTACCTGCACTAGATGGACAAGTTAAAGCACCTGCTTGGTCACCATTTCTATAACAAAAAAGCTTTTATTTGTCGTCTTTTAACAGTAGAGTGGCAGCAATAATTTAAAATTTATACTTTTGTAAAATAAGATAAGGAAAAATAACATGCGCTTAAATAAAACATTAAAAAATGTAGCTATTGCTTTACCTCTACTGGCCTTAGCTGCCTGTAGTTCAAATGATAGCAGTGACGATCAAACTAATGTTGATACTAATGCTACTACTGAAGTAACTCAAAAGGTTACTGAAGGTGCTGAAGGCAATGTACAAGTTACCGCGGCTAAACGTGCGGCTGAAATTGAAGAACAAAAGCGTCAAGAACTAACGAAATTACGCTCAGAACACATCATTTATTTTGATTTTGATGTGTCAGATGTAAACAGTGAATATGCTACTATTTTAGATGCACACGCAAAATTCTTAAGCGCTAATACTGATATTAAAGTATTAATAGAGGGCCATGCAGATGAACGTGGTACACCTGAATACAATATTGCGTTAGGTGAACGCCGAGCAAAAGCTGTTGTTACTTATTTAGAAAATATGGGTGTATTTACTGAGCAACTATCTATCGTTAGCTACGGTGAAGAGAAGCCTATGGTTAAAGATCGTTCTGAAAAGGCTTTTTCTAAAAACCGTCGAGCGGTAATTGTTTACTAAACATCATTTTTACCGGAAATATAAATGAAATTAATCCTTTCAAACCGAACGGTTTTATTTGGCTTGATATTAGCTACTAGCACTCCAGTCGTGCTAGCAGCCCAAGCGCCAGTTATTGATATGAACTCGGCAAACCAAAATACGGCTCCAATAAATAGTACTGTCAATGTAAGCTCACTTACATTAAATGAACAATTAGCAAATATTGAACGTAAACTTGATTCTCGTAATCGTTATCAAGTTAACATTCAACGCCAATTAGATGACTTGCAGACACAAGTGAATGAATTACGTGGTATTACAGAGCTACACACTAATCAGCTTTCACAAGTATTAGAGCGACAGCGTGAACTTTATCAAGAACTTGATAGAAGAGTGCATGAGGCGTTAAAAACAACAGCACAGATATCAAATACTATCGCTGTTAATACATCGGCAACTGTTCAAGGTTATAGTGACAACTTAACCGAAAATGAAGCCTACGATAAAGCGCTTAATTTAGTTTTAAAAGATAAGCAATATGAACAGGCTATTCCCGCTTTTCGACACTTTAACAAGACTCATCCTAAGTCAGCTTATGCAGCCAATGCACATTATTGGTTAGGGCAGTTGTTGTTTAATAAAGGGCAGTTAGGTGATGCTGATAAAGAGTTTACAATTGTTGTTCAACAGTTTAAAAGCTCTAATAAAAGACCGGATGCTTTATTAAAATTGGCAATGGTTGCTCAGAAAAAAAAGGCAATAAAAAAAGCAATGAAACTGTACCAGCAGTTGATGACTCAATATCCAAACTCAACTTCTGCAAAATTAGCAAAACCTCGTTTAAAGAATTTGATTCCATAAATTTAGATCCTTTTCTTATTTTTTGCTGACAAATGTAGCGCTTTGTTGTGTTTTTGAGCAAACTATAAGAAATAGTAAAAAAAAACCAACTTTATAGTTGCACTAAATTTTTTTATGAGTATTATATGCGGCGCGTTAAGGGAGTAACCTTTTCGCATCGTCGGCCGTTAGCTCAGTTGGTAGAGCAGTTGGCTTTTAACCAATTTGTCGAAGGTTCAAATCCTTCACGGCCGACCACTTTTATAAGTAGCAAGTTTTAAGTAAAAGACTACAGCAATAAACTGTAGGTTAGAGGATACTCTAACAAAACAATTTATGTCGGCCGTTAGCTCAGTTGGTAGAGCAGTTGGCTTTTAACCAATTTGTCGAAGGTTCAAATCCTTCACGGCCGACCACTTTTATAAAGTAGCAAGTTTTAAGTAAAAGACTACAGTAATAAACTGTAGGTTAGAGGACACTCTAACAAAACAATTTATGTCGGCCGTTAGCTCAGTTGGTAGAGCAGTTGGCTTTTAACCAATTTGTCGAAGGTTCAAATCCTTCACGGCCGACCACTTCACATTCTTATCAATTAAACATCTCCTGTAAATCAAGCCAAGGCTTTTAACCACCCATCGTAAGTAAGACGAAGGTTCAAATCCTTCACGGACGACCACTCTTCACATTCTTTCTTATTTCCCTTATAATCACCGCGTTTAACGGCATATCGCCACTGAAAAAACTATAGAGATTTACCATGGGCCAAACAAATGCGGCAATTGATTTTGATTTTCAAT
>Ga0209826_1002246_pt1 | contig 12853 bp, 10 predicted proteins | sample GOMGulsemesocosm_5_FD_184637 | JGI IMG/M metagenome (GOLD analysis project Ga0209826, IMG submission 184637) | Methane-oxidizing microbial communities from mesocosms in the Gulf of Mexico - GOM15C Gulf of Mexico (SPAdes) (version 2) | ecosystem: Environmental > Aquatic > Marine > Cold seeps... | reverse complement strand
ATAGAATGGGTCTTCTCTTCGGCAGTGAATTGTAACGGAATTGCGTAATCTTCCCTATGGCTAAATCCAAAACCAGTAAAGCCTGGCTTAAAGAACACGAAAGTGATGAGTATGTGCAGCGTTCGCGTAAGGATGGTTATCGCTCGCGGGCCAGTTATAAATTGCTTGAAATTGATGAAAGTGCTGGCCTGCTAAGGCCGGGTATGACTGTGGTTGATCTCGGTGCTGCGCCGGGCGGGTGGTCACAAATTGCCATCGCTAAAGTGGGTGAGCGGGGGCGGGTTATTGCCTCCGACATTCTTGAAATGGACACCATTACAGATGTTGATTTCGTGCAGGGTGATTTTACGGATGATGTGGTGTTCGACGCTATTCTGAAAACCCTGGATGATCGTCCCGTTGACCTTGTAATTTCCGATATGGCACCCAATATGAGTGGTATGAAGGCGGTTGATCAGCCCCGAGCGATGTATTTGGTAGAGCTGGCAGTGGATTTTGCGCGTCAGGTTCTGCGCAAGGATGGTGTATTTTTGGCTAAAGTCTTCCAAGGTGAAGGCTTTGATGCCTTGGTGCGTGATTTGCGAGCCGATTTTAACAGTGTCGCAATTAAGAAGCCGGATGCTTCGCGGGCACGCTCGAGCGAGGTATATTGTCTCGCTCGGGGTTTTCGTGGCTAGGCTCCGATGGACTTAGTGGTTTCGGCGCGTTGCTGTAAAGCGGGTTATACTCAGCTTCGAATATTCAGTTTTATCATTTATGAGTACTAATATGAGTACTAAAAATCGGCATCACGCTGATGTGAGGGTAGTTGCTTGAACGAGATGGCTAAAAATTTAATTTTATGGGTGATCATTGCGGCGATATTGCTGTCGATTTTCCAGAATTTCAAGGAAGGCCCAACGCCAAATACGATTAGTTACACCAACTTTGTCGACGAAGTGCAGACTGATCGTGTGCGCAGCGTGGTCATCGAAGGTCTTATTATTGAGGGCGAGCACCACGACGGCACGCGTTTTCGCACGGTTCGTCCCGATGTCTATGACAGCGGCATGATGAATGACCTGCTCAACCACAATGTGAATGTTGAGGGTCGTGAGCCACAGAAGCCCAGTGTCTGGATGCAGCTATTAATGGCGGCCTTCCCCATTCTGTTGATTGTCATTATTTTTATGTTCTTTATGCGCCAGATGCAGGGTGGTGCGGGCGGTGGTCGTGGTGGGCCTATGTCCTTTGGTAAGAGTAAAGCCAAGCTGCTCAGCGAAGATCAGATTAAAACAACCTTTGCCGATGTTGCCGGTGTCGACGAGGCCAAGGAAGAAGTCAGCGAGTTAGTTGAATTCCTCCGCGACCCATCAAAGTTTCAAAGCCTGGGTGGACGTATCCCCCGTGGTGTACTGATGTCGGGTCCTCCCGGTACTGGTAAAACCTTGCTCGCCAAAGCCATTGCCGGTGAAGCCAAGGTGCCTTTCTTTTCTATCTCCGGTTCCGACTTTGTTGAAATGTTCGTCGGTGTCGGTGCTTCCCGCGTGCGGGATATGTTCGAGCAGGCGAAGAAGCAGGCGCCGTGCATTATTTTTATCGATGAAATCGATGCTGTCGGTCGCACCCGTGGTGGTGGTATGGGTGGTGGTGGCAATGATGAGCGCGAGCAAACTTTAAACCAGTTGCTGGTTGAAATGGACGGCTTCGAAGCAAACGACGGCGTTATTGTTATCGCAGCATCTAATCGTCCTGATGTGCTCGATAAGGCCCTGTTGCGCCCCGGTCGCTTCGATCGCCAGGTGTATGTCGGCCTGCCTGATATTCGCGGTCGCGAGCAAATCCTTAAAGTTCATGTACGCAAAGTGCCTCTCGATGACAAAATCGACCTGGGTATTCTCGCTCGAGGCACGCCGGGTTTCTCCGGTGCTGACTTGGCGAACCTGATTAACGAGGCGGCCCTCTTTGCGGCGCGGGCCAATCGTCGTTTGGTGACGATGGAAGAGTTCGAGCACGCCCGCGATAAAATCCTCATGGGTGCTGAGCGACGTTCAATGGTGATGTCGGAAGAGGAGAAGGCTAATACGGCCTATCACGAAGCTGGCCACGCCATCGTCGGACGCCTGGTGCCCGAGCATGATCCGGTGCATAAAGTCAGTATTATTCCCCGTGGTCGAGCGCTGGGTGTTACTCAGTTTCTGCCCCAGGAAGATCAGTACAGCTACAGCAAGCGCAAGCTGGAGGGGCAGTTGTGTAGCCTCTATGGTGGGCGTATAGCCGAGGAGTTGATCCACGGGTTAGATGGCGTGACGACGGGTGCTTCGAATGATATTGAGCGTGCCAGTCAGTTGGCGCGTAGCATGGTGACCCGTTGGGGGCTGACCGAAAAATTGGGCCCCATTCTCTACGGTGATGAAGAGTCGGCGATGCCGGGTCAGGGCGGTAAAAACTTTTCCGGTTCTACCTCTCAGCAAATTGACGAGGAAGTGCGCCTTATCGTCGACAGCAACTATGCGAAAGCAGAGGCTTTACTGAAGGATAATATCGATATTCTTCATGCGATGAAGGCTGCGTTAATGGAATATGAAACTATCGATGCCGAGCAGGTCGATGATTTGATGGCGCGTCGCAAAGTGCGACCGCCCCGTGACTGGCATGATTTCGATCACCCTGCCGGAGATACCGAGGCGAGTACAGAGGCGGATTCAACAGATAAGCCCAGCACGAATATTGGCGGCCCTGTCGAAGGTAGTTGATAATCCTTTCTTTGCTAAAAAGCCACCGGGTAGATTTTACCGGTGGCTTTTTTAATGGTGCGAGTGGATTAATGTTATGACTTGTTTGATGGCAAGCATCGCTCAGCGAGAGCGGCCTCTGGTGATGGCTATTCTCAATTTAACGCCCGATTCTTTTTCTGACGGTGGTGATTTATACCGTGGCGATAAGATTGATCTCGACACGGTTTTGTATCGTGCCCAGCATTTAATCGATGAGGGTGCTGATCTGCTGGATATCGGTGGCGAATCAACTCGTCCGGGTGCTGATAAGGTGCAGTTGGATACTGAGTTGGCAAGAGTGTTGCCGGTTCTTGAGGCCCTACAGGGCCGCTTTGATGTGCCCCTGTCCGTCGATACAAGTAGCCCTGAATTGATGGCTGAAGCGGCCAGCAGAGGTGCTGGCATGCTCAATGATGTGCGCGGGCTACAGCGCGCTGGGGCTTTAGAGGCGGCGGCAGCGAGCAATCTGCCCGTATGTTTGATGCATAGCTTGGGTGAGCCGCAGGTGATGCAGGATAATCCGCAGTACCGGGATGTTGTTGCCGAGGTGGTGGTTTTTTTACGAGAGCGAATAAATGCTTGTGAGCAAGCTGGTATCGTGCGCGCTCGTTTAGTGCTTGACCCTGGTTTTGGTTTTGGCAAGACTCTCGAGCAGAATTTATCCTTATTCAGAGCGTTGCCAGTTCTGGTTGCTGTGGGCCTGCCAGTGATGGTGGGTGTCTCGCGCAAGTCATTAATTGGCGCGATACTGAATAAGCCCGTTGAGCGTCGTGTGTTTGGCAGTGCTGCCCTGGCTGTACTAGCCGCTCAGGCAGGTGCGGCTATTATTCGTGTTCACGATGTGGCGGCAACGGTTGATAGTTTGAAAATGTTGTACGCGGTACAGTCGTAGCGGAGAATGGGCGAAGGCAGTGTTGAGCTCGTTCTATTTCAGTCTGCAAATGGAGATGTAGGTATTATGAAAAAACAGTTTTTTGGCACCGATGGCATTCGTGGTTGTGTTGGCGAGCATCCGATTACGGTTGATTTTGTCATGAAGTTAGGCTGGGCTGCGGGCAAGGTGTTTGCCAAGTCGGGAAAGGGACGCAACCTGATCCTCATCGGTAAAGATACCCGTGTTTCGGGCTATATGTTTGAGTCGGCACTGGAGGCGGGTATTATTGCTGCCGGTGTCGATGTTGGTTTGCTGGGCCCGATGCCAACCCCGGCCATTGCTTATTTAAGCCGTACCTTCCGCGCACAGGCGGGCATTGTGATTAGTGCCTCGCACAATGCCTATCAGGATAACGGCATCAAGTTTTTTGGTAGTGATGGCTTTAAATTGCCCGACGATGTTGAACTGGAGATAGAGAGCTACTTACAGCAGGATATCGTCACCTCGGGCTCTAAAGAATTGGGTCGGGCATCGCGTATTCGCGATGCGGCGGGGCGTTATATCGAGTTCTGCAAAGGCACACTGCCGACGGGTTTTAGTTTCTCTGGACTCAGGGTGGTGGTGGATTGCGCCAATGGTGCAACTTATCATGTCGCTCCCGATGTGTTTCGTGAGCTAGGGGCGGAGGTGATAGAAATCGGCACTGAGCCCGACGGGCTAAATATTAATCATCAGTGTGGTTCGACCAACCCTGAATTGCTACGACAGAAAGTGTTAGAGACGAGAGCTGATATTGGCATCGCCCTTGATGGTGATGGTGACCGGGTGCTGTTTGTCGATGCTGATGGCGGCATTGTTGATGGTGATGAGCTGCTCTACGTTATTGCAATGTTTCGTCGAGCGAAGGGGCTCCCTTGCTCGGGAGTGGCCGGTACTTTAATGAGCAATTTCGGCCTGGAGAAAGCCCTGGCTGATTTGAATATTCCCTTTGCTCGCGCAAAAGTGGGTGATCGTTACGTCATTGAAATGATGAAAAAGAATCGATGGGAATTGGGTGGCGAGAACTCAGGGCATCTTGTCTGTGGTGATATTACCACCACAGGAGACGGTGTTGTTGCAGCCTTGCAGGTGGTACGGGCCATGGTCGAGGGTGAAAAGCCTCTGGCTGAGTTGTGTGGTGGCTATCACAAGCTGCCCCAAACAATGATCAATGTGGCGATTAAAGGCGCGGTCGACCTCGATGAAAATAAGGCTGTTCAGGCAGTGATTGCAAGTGCCGAGAAAAAATTGGCAGGCAATGGACGCGTGCTTTTACGTCCCTCGGGTACCGAACCGGTGATAAGAGTTATGGTTGAAGGTGATGATGCCAGCCTAGTTGGCGAGCTAGTTCAGCAAATTGCCGACACGGTGGCCGAGCAAGTCGGTTAAGGGCTTTAAATACAATGCTTCGAGAGATCTTGTATAAGTGTCGTAACTTGGTTAACATGGCCGCCGTTTTCAGGGGGACACAGTGGATGATCGAGGTGTGCGGAGAATGATACGTAGGCCTTTGATTGTCGGTAACTGGAAGATGAATGGCTCGCGGTCTAGCTCAATTGAGTTGGTCGGCGATGTTGCCAATAACTTCAGTACAGGTGGGCACGTTGAGTGCGTGGTTTGTCCGCCCGATGTTTTCCTTGCTGATGTTGCTGCAGTTCTTGTTGGTAGTGATGTTGGTCTCGGTGCGCAGAACGTCAGCCAGTATGAGAAAGGGGCATACACAGGTGATGTGTCGGCCAGTATGCTTGTTGAGTTTACCTGTGCTTATGTGCTGGTTGGCCACTCCGAGCGTCGTGCCTGTTTCAGTGAAACATCAAGCCAGGTCGCGGAAAAGTTTGTGGCGGCACAGGGCAAGGGGTTGACCCCCATATTATGTGTGGGTGAAACGTTAGCTGAGCGGAAGGCTGAAAGAGCCTTTGAGGTTATAGCAGAACAGTTGGATGCGGTGGTCGAAGTGGCAGGTTTGAATGCCCTGAGCTCTGCTGTTGTTGCCTACGAGCCCGTATGGGCTATCGGTACCGGAGAGGTGGCTAGCCCTGCGCAAGCGCAGGAAATGCTCGCTTTTATTCGGGGTCGGTTAGGTGAAAAAGCTGACGCGACGCGCTTGCTTTATGGCGGTAGTGTTAGCGCAGAAAACGCAGCTCAGTTATTTGAGCAGCAAGATATTGATGGTGCTTTGGTGGGCGGCGCGTCGCTGCAGGCAGAGCAATTTATGGCAATTTGTCAAATAGCGGAGACGTAATGGAAAAGGCAATACTCGTTGTCCACTTGCTGATAGCTTTTGCCATTATCGGCATGATTTTATTACAGCAGGGGAAGGGTGCTGACGCAGGCGCTTCCTTTGGCGCGGGTGCTTCGCAAACATTGTTTGGCAGTGCGGGCACCTGGAACTTCTTTAGTAAAACCACGGCTATTTTGGCTACCTTGTTTTTTGCGACTAGTTTCGGTTTGGCTGTGATTGCGAAGAATACAGCGGGTATTGATGAGGAAGTGTTACCGGCAATTGAGTTGTTAGAAGCTCAGGTTCCCGCTGTTCAGAATGATAGCGGTATCCCTGTTCTTGAAAGTCAGTCTTCGGATGTGAATATTTCCGAATTGCCAGTGCTGGAAGAATCTTCGGGTGATTTGGTTTTGCCGGAAGTGCCAGTTGTAGAATAGTCGTTTCCTCGATGGCTGTTTTGTTAGTTGGTTGACGTTTTATTGGAAAGTTTTTGCCCAAGTGGTGGAATTGGTAGACACGCTATCTTGAGGGGGTAGTGGCGTAAGCCGTGCCGGTTCAAGTCCGGCCTTGGGCACCATTTTAAGCTTTCGGTGCAGATTGGTGTGTTGAAAGTTTTTGTTTTAAGTCTAATGTTTGTTTGTAGTGTGAAAAAGCCTTGACGCTTATATGCTAGGGCTATATAATTCGCGGCCCCTGAAATGGACGATTTCACCAGGATCGAAAGTTGGGGCATCGAAAAGGACTAGAAGTGTTAGTCTGATGTAAAAGTTTTTGTTGCGGGGTGGAGCAGTCTGGTAGCTCGTCGGGCTCATAACCCGAAGGTCGTAGGTTCGAATCCTGCCCCCGCTACCAAATTCTACGCCCTTCGCGGCGTAGCGCGTGAAGCCCCTGTTTACAGGGGTTTTTTGTTATTGGCGCTGCCGAAAACCACGCAGGGTCGTTGAGTTTCTTGAGCAGGTTATTACAGAAGGTAGGCAAATGGCCCTGGGGCAAGAGGCTTTACAGGCACTGATCGAACCTGTGGTACAGGCATTGGAATGCGAGCTTTGGGGTATTGAATATTTCAGAGCTGGTCAGCGCAGTGTTCTTCGCGTCTATGTTGATAAAGCTGGTGGTGTTGATATCGAAGACTGTCAGCGTATTAGTCGCCAGCTTGGCAGCGTGTTCGACGTCGAAGACCCGATAGGTGATGAATATACCCTTGAGGTATCTTCTCCCGGTCTCGCCCGTCCTCTGTACACGTTTGCCCAGTATGAAAAGTTAGCGGGTGAGCATATTGATTTGCAGTTGCGTTTTCCCTTTGAGGGGCAGCGTAAATTTAAAGGCTTATTAAAAGGTGTGGAAGCTGAGGATGTCGTTCTTGTGGTGGGCGAGCAAGAATACTTGTTTCCGTTTGATAGTATCGAGAAAGCGAAGGTTGTGCCCCAATTCTAAAGCGGGGTGGGAGAGGCTTACAGATGAACAAAGAAATATTTCTAGTCGCTGAAGCAGTATCAAATGAAAAGGGCGTGCCGAAGGAAGTTATCTTCGAGGCGATGGAAGAAGCCCTCGCGATGGCAACCAAAAAACGTTACGACGAAGAGTCCCATATTCGCGTCGTAATCGATCGTGAAACGGGCGATTACGAAACATTTCGCTGGTGGGGCGTGGTTGATGACGAAACATTGGCCGAGCTCGGCACTCAGTTCACCCTGGAAGAAGCTCACGAAAAAGATACCAGCCTTGTCTCTGGTGATACCTTCGAAGAACAGGTTGAAAATGTAAAATTTGGCCGCATTGCAGCGCAGGCAGCTAAGCAGGTAATCGTGCAGAAAGTACGCGATGCCGAACGCGAGTTAGTTGCAGCGCGCTATGAAGGCCGGGTTGGTGAGCTGGTTAGCGGCACCGTTAAAAAAGTGACTCGCGAGCACATAATTGTTGATTTAGGTAACAATGCTGAAGCGCTCCTCTCCCGCGAAGAATTAGTGGGTCGCGAGGTGTTCCGTATCAATGATCGTGTTCGCGCTATCTTGTTTGCCATTCGCTCAGAAGGCCGTGGCCCTCAGTTACTCCTCAGTCGCTCCTGTACTGAGATGCTAATTAAGCTCTTTCAAATTGAAGTGCCAGAAATTTCCGAGCAGGTCATCGAAATTCGTGCGGCCTCTCGCGACACTAATGGTGCAAGAGCCAAGATAGCCGTTAAAACTAACGATGGTCGCATGGATCCCATTGGGGCTTGCGTCGGTATGCGTGGTGCGCGCGTGCAGGCAGTTTCTAATGAACTTGGTGGTGAGCGCGTCGATATCGTTCTCTGGGACGATAACCCCGCGCAGCTAGTCATCAATGCTATGGCGCCGGCCGAAGTTGAATCGATCATCGTCTACGAAGAAACAAATACCATGGACGTTGCTGTGGCCGGAGAAAATCTGGCGCAGGCGATTGGCCGAGGTGGTCAGAACGTGCGGCTTGCCTCCGAGCTGACCGGCTGGGATATCAACGTGATGACTACCGAAGAGATTGAAGCCAAGCAGTACGATGAGGCAGGTGGTTTTATTGAAAACTTTATGGCGAAGTTGGATGTTGAAGAAGACGTTGCCGCCATCTTAGTGGAAGAAGGCTTTACTTCTGTTGAAGAAGTGGCTTATGTCCCCCTTGAAGAACTACTATCGATAGAGGGTTTCGATGAAGAGATAGCGGAAGAATTACGAACCCGAGCCAAAGATGCGTTGTTGACTAGCGCCCTGGTTCACGAAGAAGAGCTGTCTACAGCGGCACCGGCAGAAGATTTACTGTCGATGGAAGGGATGGATCAAACCTTGGCTTGCACTCTTGCATCCAATGGCATTATCACTATGGAAGATTTAGCAGAACAAGCAGTTGATGAGCTGCTGGACCTGGGTGTTGATGCCGAGCGAGCTGCTGAATTGATTATGACGGCCCGAGCGCCGTGGTTTGAGGAAGATGCCGGTTGATTATAATTCTGGCAACGGGTCAAGACAAAATACTGAGGAAGAGCAATGGCTGAAGTTACTGTAAGTGAACTCGCCGGTGTAGTAGGTGCGTCAGTTGAGCGTTTGTTGACACAGATGAAAGAAGCGGGACTGCCGCAGACATCAGCTGATGCTGTGGTTTCGGACGAAGAAAAGCAGACTTTGCTGGCATATTTGAAAGGCTTGCACGGTGAACAGGGCAGTGCCCCGAAGAAAATCACCTTGCGCCGAAAAAGTATTGGCACCTTGAAAGCTGGCGCTGGTCGTAAGTCAGTTAATGTTGAAGTGCGGAAGAAACGCACTTACATTAAAAAAGAAACTGAAGAAGTTGCTCCTACTGAAGAGGTTGCTCCTGAGATAGAAGCCGAGACGGTCGTTCCTGCTGAGATAGAAGCCGAGACGGTCGTTCCTGCTGAGATTGAGCCAGAAGTGATTGAGACAGTTGAGACGCCTGTTCTGGAATCTACTAAAAAGGTAGAGCCTGCAGAAGTTGTTGCAGAGCCAGAAGTGATTGAAACTGTTGAGCCACAGCCCGTTGTTGAAGTGCCTGAAGTGCCTGAAGTGCCTGAGGTGATAAAGGAGGCCACTGCAGAGCCTAAAGTGGTGGTGCCAGCTAAACCCCTACACACACCCTCACGTTTAGTCGATGATGTAGAGGCGCAGCGTATTGCTTCTATTCTGGCGCGTAAAGAACGTGAAAAAATTGCCAAGCAAGAACTTGAACAGCGCAAGCTTGAAAAAGCGCAGGAAGAAGAAGCGGCAAAAGCACGCCAGGACGCAGAGCGTACAGCTAAAGCCAAGCCTAAGACCGGAGAAAAAGAGAATCCTCTGGCTCGTCTGGGTCGCGTGCGTGAAAAGCCAGCGGCTGAAGAAGAGCAAAAAACCCGGCGCAAAAAGGGCGCTAAAGGTTCGCGCAAGCAGCGCCCTGAAGACCTCATTAAAGAAGCCGGTCTTGATCGAGCGGAAAGTCGCAAGAAAGGTCCGCTGCGTTCGGGTGGCCCCGTTGTTAAAGTTAAGAATGTTCATACTTTCCAGAAGCCGACGGAGAAAATTTTCCACGAAGTAGAAATTGGCGAGACTATTGTTGTCTCCGAGCTGGCCTCTAAAATGGCTCTCAAAGCCAACGTCGTTATCAAAGCCTTGATGAAGATGGGCACCATGGCCACCATCAATGACAGTATCGATCACGATACAGCGGCCCTGATTACGGAAGAGCTGGGACACAAGCCTGTCGTGATGTCTGACGGTGTCGAAGATGAGTTGCGGGCAATGATGCAGGCTGTTGAGGCCTCTGATGAAGAAGCCCGAGCGCCGGTAGTGACAGTGATGGGCCATGTCGATCACGGTAAAACATCACTACTCGATTATATCCGTGAGTCCCGCGTTGCCTCTGGCGAAGCGGGTGGTATCACCCAGCACATTGGTGCTTATCACGTTGATACCCCTCACGGCATGGTGACCTTTCTCGACACCCCAGGTCACGCAGCGTTTACCGCAATGCGTGCCCGCGGTGCGAAATCGACCGATGTAGTGATTTTGATCGTCGCAGCGGATGACGGCGTAATGCCGCAAACCGAAGAAGCGATACTGCACGCTAAAGCGGCGGGTGTCCCCATCATCGTCGCGATTAATAAAATGGATAAAGAAGGTGCTGACCCTGAGCGCGTGACTAGCGAATTGGCGGCCAAAGATGTTATTCCCGAAGAGTGGGGTGGCGATACTCAGTTTGTTAAAGTTTCTGCTCACACTGGTGAAGGCATTGAAACCTTATTGGAAGCGATTTTGCTGCAGGCTGAACTCCTTGAGTTGAGTGCGCCAACTGACGGTGTTGCTCAGGGTGTGATTGTTGAAGCACGTGTTGAAAAAGGTCGTGGTGTAGTTGCGACAGCCCTGGTTCAGGCAGGCACCTTACGCAAGGGTGACTACTTATTGGCCGGTGGCAGTGTAGGTAAGATTCGCGCCATGAGCGACGAAGCAGGTAAAATGATTCTTGAGGCGGGCCCCTCGATTCCAGTCGAAATTTTAGGCCTCGATTCTCCGCCCGATGCGGGTGATGACTTTACCGTGGTTAGCGATGAGCGCAAGGCAAAAGAAATCGCCCAGGCGCGGCAGCAAAAAGAACGTGATGACCGCGTCGCTCGTCAAAAAGCCAACAAACTGGAAAATATGTTTGCTGGTTTTGAGGGCACAGAAAAGAAAATCCTTCCCGTACTGGTTAAGGCCGATGTACGTGGCTCACTCGAAGCCATCCTCGCTTCGCTAGGCGATATCGGCAACGATGAAGTTGGCGTTAATGTGATCAGCTCTGGTATCGGTGGTTTGACCGAGTCCGATATCAACCTGGCAACAACATCTGGGGCAGTGGTGATGGGCTTTAATGTCCGGGCCGAAACCTCTGGGCGTCGACTCGCTGAAAAAGAAGGCATAGAGATTCGCTACTACAGCGTAATCTATAACCTGCTTGATGATATTAAGGATGCCTTGTCGGGCATGCTTGATCCTGAAATTCGCGAAGAAATTGTCGGTATTGCCGAAGTAAAAGAAGTCTTCAGTTCGCCGAAGTTTGGCCAAATTGCTGGCTCCATCGTCACCGAAGGTACGGTTTATCGTAATAAGCCTATTCGTGTGCTGCGTGAGAATGTGGTTATTTACGAAGGTGAGCTCGAATCTCTACGTCGCTTTAAAGACGATGTTAATGAAGTGCGCAGCGGTACGGAATGCGGCATTGGCGTTAAAGATTACACGGACGTTAAGCCGGGCGATCAGATCGAAGTCTTCGATGTGAAGGAAATTGAGCGCAGTCTTTAATTGCTGACCCCGTTAATTAATAGTCCTGTTAACACAAGAGGCCGCTAAGTAGTGCCGAGAGAATTTACCCGTGCGGAGCGCGTTGCCGATGCCCTGCAGCGCGAATTAGCCGTCTTGATCCGCGAAGAGATGGGCGACCCCCGTGTCAATTTTGTCAATATTACGGGTGTCGATGTTAGTCGAGATCTGGCGGCGGCAAAGGTTCACGTTAACTATGTTGACGAGCGCGAAGCCAAAGAACGTAATGCCGGTGTTAAGGTGCTTAATGGCGCCTCTGGTTTTTTACGTACTAAGGTGGCCAAGCGTATGCAGTTGCGGATTGTCCCCAGTTTGAAATTTATCTACGACGACACTGGCCGGCGTGGTCAGGAATTGTCAGCCCTGATTGATTCCGCATTGGCTGCCGACAAGCACAACGCCAAGCCGTCGGAGAACGATTAGTGGCCCGGCGTCGCCAGCGTCCCCGTGGTAGACCCGTCGATGGCATACTGATACTCAATAAGCCCCAGGGCATTACTTCCAACGATGCTCTGCAGCAGGTTAAGTACTTATTTTATGCTGCCAAAGCGGGACACACCGGGAGTCTAGACCCACTAGCGACAGGTGTGCTGCCGATCTGCTTGGGTGAAGCGACCAAGTTTACTCAGTTCCTTCTCGAGGCTGACAAAACCTACCAGAGTACATTTTGTCTCGGCATGGCCACAGAAACTGGCGATTCCGATGGTGAAACAGTGAGTACCACGGATGCATCTGCGTTAACGCAAGAGCAGCTGGAGCAGGCTGTCGAAGCCTTTCGTGGCGAGATCAAGCAGATCCCCTCAATGTATTCCGCTCTAAAGCACAATGGCCAGCCACTGTATAAGCTAGCGCGCCAGGGCATAACCGTTGAGCGTGAAGCGCGAGATGCGACAATTTACAGTTACGAAATATTGGCCTTCCGCCACGGCGAAAAAGCTGAGCTGGATGTTGAAATTAGCTGTAGTAAAGGCACGTATATCCGCACACTTGCCGAAGACCTCGGCAAGGCCGTAGGTTGCGGTGCTCACGTTACGCGCTTGCATCGCACCGTGGCAGGGCCTTTCCGCGAGGAAGAGTCGATCACCTTGCCGCAGCTCGAAAGTTTACGTGAGGGCAAGCGGGGTGAAGACCTCGATTTCCTCCTCAAACCCCTCGATGCGGCGGTTAG
>Ga0209826_1002245_pt1 | contig 12856 bp, 12 predicted proteins | sample GOMGulsemesocosm_5_FD_184637 | JGI IMG/M metagenome (GOLD analysis project Ga0209826, IMG submission 184637) | Methane-oxidizing microbial communities from mesocosms in the Gulf of Mexico - GOM15C Gulf of Mexico (SPAdes) (version 2) | ecosystem: Environmental > Aquatic > Marine > Cold seeps... | reverse complement strand
CTTAATACCCGCAGCAACCGCTTCTTCAACAACATGCTGAATAACCGGTTTATCAACCACTGGCATCATTTCCTTAGGAATAGCCTTACTCGCAGGTAACACCCGCGTACCTAGACCCGCCACGGGAATAACAACCTTACGTACCTTCAACATCCTTGCTCCAACTGTAAATTAATCAATAACGCCCTAACGAATCAATACGCACCTAGGTAAACCAACAACAAAACAAGCTAGGCGCATATCCAAAATACTTTGCAGCCTCATTGTAACCATTGAATATTAACAATACTCCCATCATTTAAAGCACCAGCGACTGATAAGTGCCAACAACGCCCGAAAAGTGAGCAATTAATTGACTTAACCAAAAAAACCCTGACGAGCAGGGCTTCATTACTTAGGTACGAACTTATTTTTTACTTAAGCTCAATATCCTCTCTATTTTTATCAACTGTTGCCGCACCAATCCCCTTAACCTTCGTTAAATCTTTCAGTGACTTGAAGCCTCCATTTTCCTCTCTATACGCAACAATAGCAGCCGCCTTATTTTCACCGATACCCTTCAAACCCGCGGCCAACTCTGCAACTGATGCGGTATTAACATTAACGGAAAAAGCAGAAAATGAAACCAGTAAGCCTGCAAACGATAAAAGTATTTTTTTGAACATAATATTCTCCATGAAAGTTCAGAATATCCCCCGCTTCATGCGAAGGATTGGTTTTACTGCCCACCTAATATGCACCAACTTCAAGGTGATTACTACCACTAAATATTAAAATAGGATGATGTAAAGTATTTAACACCAATTTAACATATGGCTGGTCTTAGTCATTATGCTGAGGTCTCAGGGTAGCAATACAACGTTCAAAAAAGACAGTGTCAATATTCATTTAATATTCTCTATCAATTACGATGAATAAAATCAGCTATAGCTCAAGTATAGTGATTGCAAAATTGAATTAACCCCAGTTATATTCATTTATATTAGTCGGCTGAAGAAAACAACCCACCTGCACAAACATGATGGCCGTTGCCGCTGATATTCAGGTCAATGCGAAACACCATCTCGCTTTATCACTTTTACAAACGTTAACCAAAGAATATTAATATCAAAGAAAAATGAACGTCGCTGTAAATATTCAACATCTAAATCCACTTTTTGAGGTATAGGCAATTCATCGCGGCCATTGACCTGTGCCCAGCCTGTTAAACCCGGCAACAACTTATGAACTTTCTTTTCTGTACGAAGTGTAATCAAATCATCTTGATTAAACAATGCAGGGCGAGGGCCAACAAAGCTCATCTCCCCTTTTAAAATACACCATAGCTGAGGCAATTCATCCAAACTAGATTTGCGCAAAAAATCACCTATCGGTGTTAATACACTCTTTGGGTCCTTTAACAAATGCGTGGCAACAGCCGGCGTATCAACCTTCATGCTACGAAACTTTGGCATTTTGAAAATCGCATTATCAATGCCAACTCGTTCAGACCAGTACAACGCAGGGCCTTTTGACGTTACTCTAACCAAAATAGCCACCACAAAAATAGGAACCAAAAGAACAATTGCGGCATTAATAGCCAAAAACAAATCAAACAGTCTTTTCATTTTCAGAGCCCGTTATTTCTTCTATATTTGAATTCACTTGTGAAGCCAAGGGTTAATTAAGTCCAACTTAATATGCCGAAAATCTTTTTCATTTCGCGTCACCAGTGTCATGCCATGCACCAACGCAGTCGCTGCTATCATAGCGTCTCTCTCTGTTTTAGGGTCAGGAACGTGCAGTTTAGCGCAGGCTAAAGCGACACTGGTATCAAACGGAAGAATTCTATCTGAAAAGGATGGCAAAACATGCGTAAGCATCCATGTCTTCAATACGCCCGCTTGTTTTACATCTTTTAGCTCTTTTTGAAGAATACCCATTTCCAACTCAAGAATAGACATTGAAGACAGATACAAACGACTGACCGATTGCCCTGCTGCCCACCTCACAACATGTTCATCTACCCTGTTTGTTCCTGCTTTCCTAAGCTCTGAAACCACATTAGTATCTAATAAAAACATCAATCAAAATCCACTGCTTTGAACATTGAATCACTTAACTTAGGCGCATCAAAATCGACCACATCATCAGCCGGCATAGCCAGCATTTCAACAATGCTTTGCTGAGTATTAGTCAACTCTTGGTATTTTTCGATGGAAAGCAACACATGTGAGACTTTACCGTGATCAGTAATTTGCACAGGCTCTTTCGTTGCTGCGCGCTTAACAGACGTAGGGTCTTGATTAAATAATCGACTTGATACAGTTTGCAAACTCATACAGATCTCCTTTCCTTCAATACCAACAGCATACGCCAGCATTTCGGGAGAATCAAATTATAGATATGTAACTACATTCTGTGCGGCGAGATTAATTCATTACAAACATACACAGCCCCGTCATTACGAGGAGCGCCGCGACGTGGCAATCTGAACTACAAACTCGCTAAAGCCATAACCTGTTTAATAACATCACAAGTTTGATTAATTTCTTCATCTACCAATGCGGGGCACACCAAAACATTAACGGGGTTTCACCCAGCTCTTTAGCATTAGGTAATGCACTCTGATAGTCGAAATTATCTCATCAAGCTTCCTTTTTATTTAATACCGCATCCGCTATCTTTTTCAATTGCTCATCCATTGTAATAACCGGCTTCCAACCCAATAAATCACGCGCTTTCGAGCTATCAACCTGCAAAGAAGAAAACAAGCGCACCGCCACATCCTCTTTACCCAGCAACTTTGCCGCAAACGTCATCCAACTCACGGGGACAGGTATAAGCCACGATTTTTTACCGAACGCACTAGCAACCTTACGGAGTAACTGCGTTGTTGAAACATCCTCATTATCAGAAATTAAAAAAACCTCATTCGCCGCTTTGGGTGATCGCTCTCTATCCGCACACAAAGCAATAAAATTCACCAAGTTATCTAGTGCCACCAAAGAACGCTTGTTGTGAATAGCACCTAATGGTAGAGGAATAGATTTATTCATCCACCGCACCAAACTACCAAAATTTCCAGGTGCATTTGGCCCATACACTAATGGAGGACGAATAATAACCACTTCCATATCGCTCGTTTTTGCTAACTCTAACAAACCCTGCTCTGCTTCATATTTAGAAATTGCATAGGCTTCTTGAGGTGCTTCTGGACTACCCTCAAAAAAAGGAACCGTGTTGTTATTTCCATTAACACCTATAGAACTTATGAATATAAACCTCCTAACCCCTACTTTTGCAGCTTGCTCAGCGAGGCTCAACGTACCCGCAGTATTTACTTCTCGAAACTCAACTAAAGGCTCCAAAACCGTGTCACTCAAAATGTGCGCTCGCGCTGCCAAGTGAACAACAACCTCAACACTATCTAGCATACTTAGCCAATCTGTTGATGATGATATATCACTCACCACCACCTGAGAAACTTCTTGCTCAAGACTCGGCACAGGTTTTCGAACAGCTACTCGAATATCAAACTGGCTATTAACAAGTTCTGATACAAGAGCCTTACCGACAAAACCACTTGCTCCCGTCAATAAAACTCTTTGGGGGCTACTTCCACGCACCTTATTACTTATCAAGTATCGCTCTAAAATAGTCAATCGTTTTTACTAAACCAGCATCAAGTTGAATTTTAGGCTCCCAGTTTAAAAGCTCTTTTGCCAAACTTATATTAGGCTGCCTTTGTTGCGGGTCATCCTGTGGCAAAGGCTCAAAAACAAGCGTTGATGAAGAGCCTGTTAAGTCGATAACATGCTCTGCCAGCTGGCGAATTGTAAACTCATACGGATTACCTAAGTTAACGGGGCCTGTAGTCTCCGTTGCCATTAAGCGCACAAAACCTTCAATCAAATCATCAACATAGCAAAAACTACGTGTCTGCCCCCCTTCACCATAAATTGTAATGTTTTCTCCCTTCAATGCTTGAACAATGAAGTTACTTACAACACGACCATCATCAGGGTTCATATTCGGCCCATACGTATTAAAAATGCGTGCCACTTTAATACTCACATTATGCTGTCGATGATAATCAAAAAAAAGCGTTTCTGCACAACGCTTACCCTCATCGTAGCAAGACCTAATGCCTATTGGGTTGACCTTCCCCCAATACGACTCAGGTTGTGGGTGCACCTCTGGGTCACCATAAACCTCGCTTGTGGAGGCTTGGAAAATTTTCGCCCCCGTTCGCTTAGCAAGCCCTAACATATTAATTGCCCCATGAACGCTGGTTTTAGTTGTTTGCACCGGGTCATATTGATAATGGACTGGTGATGCAGGACAAGCCAAATTATAAATTTCATCCACCTCTACAAAAAGAGGAAATGTCACATCATGTCGTATCAACTCAAAGTATGGGTTCGATAACAAATGAATAATGTTCTGCTTTGAACCCGTAAAAAAATTATCAACACAGATAACCTCATTACCTAAACCAAGTAACTTTTCACATAAATGCGAGCCTAAAAAACCGGCTCCCCCTGTAACTAATATTCTCTTCAAACTAAAACCCTCTTTTTATAAATTTATTAATAAGACCACCAACAGCATGTGAAATAGTAAAGAAAACGGCCTCTGCTGCTGATGTATCAGGAAACTCCATGTGTAACATAAACATAGTCTTCAGCATATAAAGCTTCGAGCCAGATATTTGTCCATCAACTATTCGATAATTTAACAGTACGGAATGCACTTTTAAGCTACGTCCGATTTCTTTATGTATCCGTAACCAGCAATGGTAATCCTCTACAGCTTTGTATCGAATATCTTCGTTAAAAGGAAATTTCAACAATAAATCTCTCTGCACAACAACACTGGAATTAGCAATGCGCCCCTTCAACCTTTGCATAGAAAATGTGATTTCGGTGCTATCAAGGCTGTCACTCAACTTATCATTAGCAATAGTCTTGTCGTCAATAAAATTTCTAGACAATGAACTACTGAAAAGGCAACCCAAATTAACCATTAATTGCAATTGGGAATCCAACTTTTTTGGGTGCCAAATGTCATCTGCATCTAAAAAAGCGACCCATTCTCCCTTAGCTTCGCTGACACCTGTATTACGCGGAGCAGCTGGCGCACCATAATTTTTCTCTAAGGGTATAACCCTAATCCTAGAGTCTTTTTTAGCAAAGCTCTCCACCACATCACGAGTGCTATCTGTTGAGCAGTCATCAATAACTAACAGCTCCCAGTTTGAGTAACTTTGATCTAAAACAGATTCAATCGTACGACCGATAAATTTTTCAGCGTTATAAGAGGGCATAACAACAGAAACAAGCGGTTCATTTTTATCATTCATCAGCGGTCTCCTCTTGCTAACTTAGCTCTAAAACCATCAATCCAGCGAAAGCCAAATTTACGTTGGACTGGCAATACAGGTAAAACCACTTCGGGCGATTGAGAATCGACCAGCAACTTCCACTCTTTCTTTTTAAGCAAACTAATTACACGCTCCTCTTCTGACTCGTTGCCTGCAAAACTAGCATCATCTGCCTGTAATAACCCCGTTTTAAACATATTGATAAGCCTTTCCGAGTCAGCACCCTTAAAATACTGATATTTTGTCGTCTCAATCGCTTTAACAAAATCAACATATTGAGCTGCACGTTTAGCCCTTAAATACACATAACGGAGTGTGGTTTTAATAATAACGTCTATATCAATATCCTTTAAAGCATCGGCCCTATATAAATCGTCTTTATCGACAAACGCCCTAACAAAGCCGCAAGCATCATAAGACGAAGGCCCTAGACAGATGACCTGTTTACCACATGCTCCCGCCTCAACAGCCGAGCTTCCGCCATTCATCACAACCATATCAGCTTGCTGAATTAAGTCGTATGTATCTGCTTTTTCTTCACTGGAGATATAATGGACTCCCACCCTTTCAGCCCAGTTTCGATAATGATCTAGCGCCCTTTTACCCGATATTCGGCCAATTGTTTCCGCCCAATTAGGGTGAAAGCGTACAACAACATCACTTGGCGCAATAGAAAAAGCCTCAAAAAAATCGTCCAATGCTGATGTATTGTCAACCCACCCCGTTTTCCATTCTTCATGCCCTGCAAATTCATTTTTACTGCTAGGTAGAACCAGTACTTTTCTACCTTTAGAGGCAGCTGGCCAAGCAACAGATTCAGCGCCCTTATTATAAAGTCGCCATTCGAGCGTATTTTGCTGTAAGAACCTAAGCGCAATTAATCGCCCAGAAAGTTCCGCCTGCTCTTTAAGTAAAGGTTTATCACCAAACTCCAAAACCATTTCTCGTAATGCTTTTATGGACAAACAATTAGCATTCGGGATTAGGTTAAGCCCATCTCCAAACCATGTTCGCTCGTGTGTGATAAACGGAATCCCAGACTGCTCGCAAGCATAGGTAACCGCGCGCGTCATTTCCATGCGGCCATTAAAACAAATAACAGCGTCTAAATGGTTATCAGAAATCCATTGCATAGCTGAACTGTACGTTGCTTGAACAGGCTCATACAAACGCTTCCGAGCAGAGACAACATCAACATCATTCCATTCCTCTTCCGACTCAGTTCTATTCAGGGTGCAAGAACTGGATAAGGCAATCTCATCGAGAATACGCTCAGGTAGTAGGTCATTCGTTAATTTAGAGGATATTGACGTAATATTTTCAGAAAAGTAGGATCGAACACCACCAACCATGCATTTGCTACATTCTTTTAATTTACCAGACCCTTTTATTGCACGAGAATAACAGTTTGAAACACTCGCGTCACAAGTTAGTGAAAAAGTGCTATGACCTGCCTTTTCCATTAAATCATTAAGATACGTTAAATGCTCAACATGTGGCCTGAAGGAAAAAATGCTAACGAAACCAATTCTCAAAATCACCACCTTTTAGAGCTTATTAAATGTTCAACCATCGGATATATCAGCCCAAATGAATATGGAAGAAAACACTGGGTATGAAAACCAGCTTAACTGGTGTGCATATAAAATCTTAACCGCGTCACATTTTTATTCGCCTTCTTTCTTGGATTTTGGTTTTAAGTTAAATGCATTTCCAGTTTTATGCAGTGGGGTTTCTAGGTATTTATAAGTTAAGTTCGCAATAATTATTGCTGCAATGAGACCTAATAACCTCCATGCTTCAGGGTTTGCATTAATTTTCCATGCTACCTTTTCGAACCCAATATAGACAAAAACATGAACTAAATAGAGTGAATATGAGATATTTCCAATACGAACAAATAATTGCGGAAATCTTGTGCCGCGATACTCCAACGAAACAAGGGTCGAGATTAAGAACGAGAAACCTATAGCGAGAGAGAGGCTTTTGGCAGCACTTGAGAATTGAAAAAAGCCATAAAGACTTAAGTAGCCCGCAATCAACCCGAGTGCAGAGCCCAGTCCCAGCAGAACTGGATTTTTTTTTTCGCAGCCAATAAGCTGCTATTCCTAGGGCAAAATAAATATGATTTTTGGAGAATAGATGATAATCCCACCCATAATAATTCAACCCGATCACCCACAGCGCAAAGATTGTTAAAAACAAAACTCTAAGCCCGGCAAAAGGAACTACGAGCGCGACAATTATATAAAAAATCACTTCGTGCTCTAGAGACCATCCAGGTGAAAGAAGGGGGTATTCTTGCATTGGTAGCATCAAGAAACTTTTGGCAATCCCCCATACACCCAGTGTTTCTACTTGCTTGTCAAATATATTGCTAGTAAAGGATATAAGCATGATCAACAGAAGAGTCACCCAGTAGAGTGGAACAATGCGCCAGAACCGACGCCTTAAAAAAGACTTTGGTGCAAAATCATCCTTTGTCGCTACGTGAGCCATTATGAAACCTGAAATGCAAAAAAATAGCTGAACCCCCAAATAACCAAAGTCCGATAACAGAGGGACTTGGAAAAAGTCATTATGCTTCCCTTGGGCAGCCCAGTGGGAGTGGTAAAACACAACCATCATGACAGCTATTGCTCTAAGAGTTTGTATTGAATCAAATTTCATTTGTGCTTGCCCATTAGTTTGAAGACCGTAAATATTTCTGTGTGACTGCAGGAATTCAGTCCTTGCTTCCAATACGAAAGTGTAAACTAAGTATCTTCCAAAGCATAAAAAATATGAGCAACCGAGCCAAGCCCAAACCATTATAAATATAGTTTTCCACCCCTGAAGTCGACATAATTACTACTAAATAAACAGCAACGGCTATAAACATAGAGTTTACCTTTGAAAATAAAATATATGTACCCGATATTACGCCCAATATCATCACTCCTAAAAAGCCAAAATCAAACAGTAATGATGAATAAAGAGTTTGATATAGCCCTACTCTTGGATTGATCTCAGAAATAGCAACCTGTATCGCCTCGCGGGCACATCGAGCGACTAAGCAAATTTCATCTTTTAAATATAACGCATCACCAACAGAAGTATAGCTGCCATCAGATAGTAAATGATTTAATTCCGCTATCGAATGCGTAATATATTGCGAAAGATAAAGCAGTGGAAATAAAAATACGGATTTAGACTCGATTGATAAAATAACAGAGTCTTTTATTTTGAGATTATCAAAGATCCAAGAGTACCTGATTGTTCTAACCCAATCCCAACCAACTGTAGTTGTATTTAAAGACCTTGCTTGCGTTTGATAATCAATCAACAGCATTAAGAAAAAAAGGCCCACAAAAAAAATGACAGCAGTCTTTATTGTGAAAAAATTAAACCGAAGCATCAGAATATGAAAAATCAATACAAAAAATGGACCACCTCTAGTTCCTAGCACAAGCAAATCAATCACAATTATAATCAACATCAAAACTACAAACCTATAATATAGCCTCCTTGGTAAATCCAAAAACGCAAGCAAAATGCTCAACGGATAAAATAAAATGGCAATGTAGCTATATATCCCACCTCCACCAAGCCCACTCAATCGAGTCAGATACAAACCCTTATCAAAAAAACTCAATAAATAAGGGACCCTGCTAAAAACTAAGGTGACTATAAAGGATGTAACAAACAGTATGGAAAATAACCTTACATTCACTAAAGGCCAAGATCCGCATCTACCAAGCTTAAAATATAAACACAATATATAGCTTGATCCAATAATTAACACACAAAGCCAAACCACTAAATTGTCAACATTAAACTCGGCCAGCACGCTTAAATGAAAAAGCTGAATACTTGATATCAATAAAAATAGAAAAAACACTCTGAAAACAAATGCTTTCGGCAAAATAGGAAGTTGGTTGCGCTTAATCATTTCATGCGCACCTCAAGTGAGGTTTCTCTCGCTAATGACATCACTGTATTTATACATAAAGTACAATTGAATCAAACTTCCAGACGTATATGTAAGCGCTAGTGCAAATGCTGCTCCAACAGCCCCCCACTTACTTACAAAAACATACATAAATGCAAAATTGAATACTATCATCACAATATTTATATACGCCACAGTACTGGTTCTACGCATAAATATCAGCGGAGTCTTACTTAGCTTGAAAAAACCAGCGCAAGTAACGGCCAAAAGACATGGGAAAAGAAAATCCCCTGCCATTGAGAAATTCTTATCCGTTAAGTATGGCATTAAAAACTCTAAGATAGGAGGCAGCAAAAGCATCATAACCCCGCCCAACACACCTAGCATAAGTAATCGTTTAAAAATTAATGTGACCGTTGATTGATTAACGCTTCCTAGTTTTGTAAATATCCATGACTCCCAAGCAGGAAGAATCGCCCTAAATACAAGATCCACCGATGCGGCTAGTTGCAATGCAACACTGTATAGTCCTAGCTCATGCATGCCACTGAATTCTGAAATAAACACCCTATCAGATACCATAAAAATATACGCCATCAAAGTTGTGGGAAGTAGTGGCAAGCTATATTTCAACATTCGCAACAAAATTTTTAAATTAAACACCCAGCGAAGCCCATAATCCTTCCGAAGATAATAAAAAGCTATTGGTAATGAAGCTAAACCGACCAGCCATTCCCCTACAGCCCTAGCTTGCCAATCACCACCTTTTAAGAAAAGAATAGAAATTGCAATCACATAAATAGCGATACTCCCCACTAGGCCCCAAACACCGTATGGTAATGCACGATTAGCAATCTGCCATAAATGATGTAGGTTTATAATTTGAAACCTAAAATAAGAAAGCAGAATTATCAGAAATACCCACAACATAGGAATACCATACAAGTCGTCAATAAAAGGCATCATCACCAATGCCAACATGCAGTATGGAACCAGCATAATGGTCGAAAAAACAAATGCTGTACTAATATATTGAGAAAAATCACCTTTGTTCTCTACATACTCCCGCTTCAATGCCATGTTAAGTTCTAACCGAAAGATATTCCCGATAAACATGCTAATCACAACAAAAGTTGTAAATATCCCATAATCAGTTGGTGACAAATAGTGCGTTAAAACCGGCAATGCAATAATTGGTACTAGTGCTGATAATAGATTGAAAATAAAATACGTTGAGACGCTCTTTAAATGCACGAAAATATTGTCAATTAATGGTTGGCTTGGAGATGCGCCGCGACAAAACTTTCAAATTCTCGGCAATAACTACCTGTATGAGGAATATGAAGGTATTCTCCAACAAAATCGTGTATGTCCTCATCATTCATTAGCTGTAGTTGGCCCATTACAGATGCAGCAATTGTCTCAACCAATGCATTTGGACTGCTCATGAAATTTACAACCTTTGTTACTTTCGAGCTATCAACACTGTACATGGCTTCTTCACCTTTGTCCTTACATTGCCCCCAAGCAGGTATAGCAATCCATGATCTGGCCATAACAGCTTCAACCAATGAAAGACTATTATAATTAATAACCAATCGCGATTTTGGAAGCACATCAAAAAGAGCCGACTCATGACCACATTGCAAATTACTTAATTCATGCTTAGCCGCTATTTTCTTTACTACCTCTGTGTCAGCCGCATCTTTAGTTTTCACCAAAAATATTAATGTTGATTTAGAGTGTCGTGCGGCGGCTTCACAAAATAAGTTAAGCACTTCCATAAACGTTTGATCTGCATAATATCCTTTTGTAAAAGTCAGCAGGGTTATGAACTGTCGTTTTTCCATTGAGCTAGATGTATCAACATCTAACCAAGCATCGTAACGAGGCAAACCAGTGATTACCACCTGCTCGTCAGAGCATATGCTCTTCACTTCTGTGATCACATTTTTAGTTGACCGCCCAGCAACCGCTATTGCTGTTCCTTCAAAGCGATAATCCGCTTGCTGATACCTTTCAATAACATAGTTACACACTTTAGGAATAATGGGGTGCTCTCTCGATAAAACAAGAAAAGGAATGTTTAAATCTTTACACACTTTCTTAAATACAGCGTCTTGCCAATAATCAAAATTAGCAGAAAGAACACCGTCAACGGAAGACCTTTTGCTCACTAATTGAATTAAACACTTGGCATATTTACACCCCTTTTCGAAGCCCTTACCACTTTCATCTATATGTTTCTGATAGAAAGTCTGCTCTTGCACCTTAATGGGGAACCATACTTTCTGAAATCGCGTAAAACCACCCATAACTATTGGGTAATTTAATTCTGTACGTTTCCTCAGTTCAGTAATGTCCTTAATAAAGGATTCTCGATAAAGGCACAATATTGTTTGGTTCTCCCCCGTCTCGCCCCAATCAACACTCCAATAACTTATATATGCAGCAGCTCTAGGCCCGCCAATTTTTATAATCACCATAGATAACCATGGCCAAACTTGAGAAGCATACCCATATCTCAAGTTATGTAATAACTTCTTCATTCGCTCTTCACATATTGAGAGTTTATACCGACATAGCTCCATAAAACAGGCGACCCTGCTTCAGCATCCACACTTAAAACCTCTCCAAGAATAGCGTCCATATACTTTGGAGCCAACCCAAACCCCGGCCGAATACTTTTAATATGCTCTTCAGTAATCATCTCACCGGCCTTTATATCTTTAACAAAATACAACGACCGACGAAACTTGACATTACCTTCTTCACTCGATTTACGCCCATAATCTATTTGTCCTAATGCCTGCCAAGCCGTTTTTGCACCTTTGCATAAAGCCGTTAACTCAGCAGCTTCTAAAGAAAAGCTATCGTCTGGGCCACCGGCACTTCTATCCAAGGTAACGTGCTTTTCTATAATAGATGCTCCAAGAGCTACGCTGGTAATGGCCGTTGTATTATCCAACGTGTGATCAGACAAACCTGTCACCAAACCAAATCGCTGCTGCATATCAACCATTGTTTTCAAGTTGTAATCTTCTGATGGCGCGGGGTAGCCACTAACGCAATGTAAAATAGCCAGCTCTTTACAGCCGCCGTCTTTAGCAGCCTGAATGGCTTCGGCTATTTCTTCTACATCGGCCATGCCCGTTGAAATAATCATCGGCTTACCGGTACTGGCTACATATTTTATTAGTGGTAAATCTACTGCTTCAAAAGAGGCTATTTTATAAGCAGGTGTATTAAGGTCTTCAAGTAAATCCACCGCGGTATTGTCAAAAGGTGAGCTAAAAATGGTAATGCCGAGTTTTGCTGCATAATCAAAAAGTGGTTTATGCCAGTCCCAAGGCATATAGGCCCCTTGATACAGTTCATAGAGGCTTTGCCCATCCCATAAGCCCCCTTCAATCATAAACCCTGGCTCACGACTATCGAAGGTGATGGTATCTGGTTTATAGGTTTGGAGCTTTACCGCATCAGCTCCAGAGCTTTTCGCCATTTCAATTATTTTGAAGGCGTTGTTAATGTCGCCATTATGGTTAGCTGACATTTCGGCA
>Ga0209826_1002244_pt1 | contig 12857 bp, 15 predicted proteins | sample GOMGulsemesocosm_5_FD_184637 | JGI IMG/M metagenome (GOLD analysis project Ga0209826, IMG submission 184637) | Methane-oxidizing microbial communities from mesocosms in the Gulf of Mexico - GOM15C Gulf of Mexico (SPAdes) (version 2) | ecosystem: Environmental > Aquatic > Marine > Cold seeps... | reverse complement strand
GCCGCTCTTGCCTATGCTGCTTTAGCTGGTTTTTCCATTCCTACCCAGCGAGCTTTAGTGATGGTGACGGTTGTGATGGGAGCGTTATATTGGTATCGACACTATCAGCCATCACGTGTAATAGCTATCGCACTATGGATGGTGTTATTGATAGATCCCTTGGCGGTTTTATCAGCAGGTTTTTGGTTATCTTTTTTTGCGGTAGCAATTATTTCTTATGGTTTGTTGGGGCGGCTTAGGCAAGCAAACTTTATGAGTCTGCTGATTAGAACCCAGCTGTATATTGCTATAGGTTTATTTCCCGTGGTTTTATATTTCTTCCAGCAATTATCATTGATTGCACCGCTTGCTAATATTGTGGCAGTTCCCTTGGTAAGTGTATTACTCGTACCACTTTTATTATTGAGTCTTATTGTTAGTTTGTTTAGCCAAAGTTTGGGGTTGTTTATTTTGGCTTATGTTGAAAAGTTGTTAGATGGGCTTTGGTGGCTATTAACGTCACTTGCCGATATTGACTATATGCAATGGGCTTTAGCTGAGGTGTCGATAATAGCGGCAGGATTAGCTTTGTTGGCAGTGATAGTGCTTTTAGCACCAATAAACAAGAGTTTAAAGCTGCTGTCATTATTTTTATTATTGCCCTTACTTTTCCCCATTAAGGAGCCACCTTTGCTTAATGGCGAGTATAAAGTGCTGATGTTAGATGTGGGGCAAGGTTTATCCGTCGTTATTCATACCAAGCAACATAATCTGGTTTTTGATACCGGCGCAAAGTATAGCCAACAGTCTGATTTGGCTAGTCAGGTGATTCTGCCTTATCTTAAAGGTAGTGGTATCTCGACTGTTGATAAGCTGGTTATTAGTCATACCGATAATGATCATGCGGGTGGCATTAATTCATTGCTGGCAAGTGTCAAAATTGGTGAAGTATTGACAAGCGATCCAGCAGATTTGCAGTCCATGTTGCTCAGTAGTCGTTCGATAAAGGGATGTGTTGCAGGGTTGTCATGGCAATGGGATGGTGTGAATTTTAAATTTTTGCATCCGAGCCAATATAAAATATTTAAAGGTAATAATGCTTCTTGTGTTCTTAGAGTTTCGTCCGAAAATGGCAGTATTCTATTAACGGGAGATATCGAGAAAGCGGTAGAAAACTCTCTACTTCGATACCATAGGAATAAGCTTAAAGCAGATGTTCTAATAGCACCTCATCATGGTAGCTCTTCATCATCAACAGGGGCATTTATTAAAGCAGTTTCACCTCATATTGTTTTGTACCCAGTTGGTTATTTAAACCGATATGGTTTTCCAAAAGAGGACGTGGCAAAACGCTATCAATCGATGAAAGTTACCTCATTTGATTCAGCATCAGGCGGCGCTATTTTGGTTGATTTTATGAGTCAAGTAGATCCTAAGGTGACTAAATACCGTGACATGGCAAAAAAGTACTGGAGTTGGCAAAAATAAGCTGTCAATTTGATCAGTGTGTATAGAGACTTTATTTGAAAATAAAGTAATATGGTAGGTTCTGTGTATTTGAAAATCGTATAGGAGAAATAGTGCTTGAAATATTAATGCAAGGTGGTTGGTTAATGCTGCCGATTTTGATGTGTTCAGTGGTGGCCCTTGCGATCATTGCTGAAAGGTTTTGGGCTTTAAATAGTGAAAAAATTATTCCTGAAAAAACCCTGTCATCTGTTTGGCAACTATATAAAGCTGGGCAATTGGATAAAAGCCGCGTCCAAACTCTTAGTTTAAGTTCTCCTTTAGGTAAAATTTTAGCATCAGGTATTAATAATCAAGTACATGGGCGAGAGGTGATGAAGGAAAGTATTGAAGAATCTGGTCGTCAGGTTATTCATGAGTTGGAGCGATATCTTAATACACTGGGTACCATTGCATCTATTACGCCTCTGTTAGGTTTGCTGGGTACAGTTGTTGGAATGATTACTGTGTTTGAAGATATAACGTTAAGTGGTGTGGGTGACCCAACCATATTGGCAGGGGGTATATCACAAGCATTGATTACGACAGCAACCGGTTTATCCGTTGGTATTCCATCGTTAATGTTTTTTCGCTATTTTAGAGGTCGCGTTGATGAGCTAGTGATTAAGATGGAAGACGAAGCAATTAAGCTGCTGGAAATGATGCATGGAGAGCGAGGTTAAGCCATGAATTTTAGAAAGAAGCCAGCAGAAGATCTTGATCTTAATTTAACACCCTTGATTGACGTTGTTTTTTTGTTGCTTATATTTTTTATGGTAACCACAACCTTTGATAAAGAAACACAGTTGAAAATAGACTTACCTCAAGCTGCTGGTGAGCAGAAAAAAGCAGAAAACTTATTGGAAGTAACGATTGATTCAAAAGGTGATTTTTTTATTAATCAAGCCGAGTTGGTAAATTCAGGTATTCAAACCATAAAAAAAGCACTGTTACAGGCCGCAAAAGATAACAAGGATCCTGTTATTCTTATAAGTGCCGATGCTAGTGCAACGCATCAATCAGTTATTAAAGTATTAGATGCGGCAAGCCAGTTAGGATTTGTTCACATCACATTTGCAGCAAATATAGCCGCAGACAGTCAGTAGTATTAGATGATAAATCGTTTCTTCGACAGCATGTGGTATGGCAAGCGCCGCATTTCTATTTTATTTCTTCCATTGTCCTGGCTTTTTTTTCTCATTCTTAAGTGCCGCCTTTTTTGCTATCAGAAAGGCTGGTTAGCGAGCACTAAGTTATCTGTGCCTGTTGTGGTTGTTGGTAATATAACCGTGGGTGGAACGGGTAAAACGCCACTGGTTATTTGGTTAGCAGAGCTGTTAAAAAAAGCGGGTTATCACCCGGGTATTATTAGCCGTGGTTACGGAGGGATTGCTTCAAGTTGGCCTCAGCAAGTGCGTGAAGACAGTGATGCCCGTGTGGTGGGTGATGAAGCTAAAATACTTGCTCGGCGTTCGAATTGTCCAGTGGCGGTTGGCCCTATACGAGTGGACAGTGCAAATGCCCTGATTGATCATTACCAATGCGATATCATTATTTCAGATGACGGGATGCAACACTATGCTTTGGCTAGGGATATAGAAATAGCGATAGTGGATGGTGAGCGCCGCTATGGTAATAAGCGCCTTTTACCAGCAGGCCCATTAAGGGAGCCATTAGCTCGCTTAGATAGCGTGGATATGGTGGTGTGTAACGGCTTAGCAAATGTTGGGGAATATCCGTATAAGGTTGAAGGAATGCAAGTGGTTAATATTGCTGATGAGTCTACAGTGGTTCCGATAGATTCCTTTAAAGGTAAGCCCATTCATGCAATTGCAGGTTTAGGTAACCCGGCTCGATTTTTTTCATTATTAAAGAAAAACGGTTTAACATTTCAGACGCATATTTTTCCGGATCACTACAACTTCAAAGAGCAAGATATTAACTTTTCAGAAGATGACTCTGCGGTGATAATGACCGAAAAGGATGCTGTTAAATGTACGATGATAGCGAAAGAAAACCATTGGTACATTCCTATCAGGGCGCAGATGACTGAGCGGTTTGGTTTGGATTTTTTAACACAACTAAAAAACAGTATGGCAAAAGATTAGTTTGCTTAAACTAACATTGATATACCTCATATTAAAGAGAATAAAATGGATAAAAAACTATTAGATATACTGGCTTGCCCTTCATGTAAGGGTGAATTGAAATTCTTGAAGGAGCAATCTGAGCTTGTTTGTGTAAGTTGCCGCTTAGCTTATCCAGTACGAGATGATATCCCGGTTATGTTGGTGGATGAGGCAAGAAAAATCACCTCAGATGAAGCGGATGAACTGAGGTAGTTGTGTCGAGTTTATTTAATGTTGTTATCCCTGCGCGTTTTGCATCGACTCGTTTACCCGGTAAGCCACTACTTAAAATAGCGGGTAAAGAAATGATTCTGCATGTGTGTGAAAAAGCACAACAAGCAGGCGCTGAAAACGTTATTGTCGCGACAGATGATCAGCGCATACATGATTGCGTTACACAGGCAGGTTTTGATGCCGTTCTAACATCGATGAATCATACCTCAGGCACGGAAAGGCTAGCTGAAGTTGCCAATACGCTTAATTGGTCAGATGAAACTAATATCGTTAACTGCCAAGGTGATGAACCATTAATACCGCCTGAGTTAATTCGTGATGCAGCGTTGGCCCTCATTAGTCAAAAACAAGCTGAGGTGGCGAGTCTTTGTGCGCCCATCACAGATAGTGAAGAAGTTTTTAATCCTAATGCCGTAAAGGTAGTGCGGGATAAAAATAATAATGCACTTTACTTTAGCCGGGCCCCTATTCCATGGGATAGGGATAATTTTAATGACAAAAAAATCAGCTTCAAACAAAGCTATTTTAGGCATATTGGAATTTACGCCTACACCGCTGGTTTTTTACGCCGTTACATAACATGGCCAGTGAGTGACTTAGAGCAAATAGAGTCATTAGAACAGTTACGTATCTTGAGCCAAGGTGAAAAATTGTATATACCAGATATCAGCTATACGCCAGAGTCAGGTATCGATACACAGCAAGATTTAGATCGAGTTAATCAGTTGCTAAGTTAGCGAGTATAAAGGAAACAGGATGAACAGTATTACGATAGGTTTTATTGGGCTTGGTGCAATGGGGCAAGCTATGTTGGGGCGGCTGTTACAAGCAGGTCTTTCAGTCGATGTTTATGATCTTGATGATGCAGCGATTACTGACGCTGTTAAAGCAGGCGCAAAAAAAGCAAGCAGTGTCGCCTCATTAGCAAAAGGTAAAAATCTTGTTTTTGTTAGTGTGTCACATGCCGATATCACCGAGAAATTACTTTGTGAGCCGAATGGCTTACTGGAAACGATGGAGCAGGGCGGGATTATCGTTGATCTAGGTACGACACCTAGCCCACAGTGTCGCCATCTAGCCAAAATAGCACAAGCAAAGGGTATGGTGTTTTTGGATGCACCGGTTAGTGGTTCAACACCTTGGGCGATAGATGGCGAGCTAGCAATGATGGTGGGTGGCGAGGAAGAGGCGTTTGAAAAAATTCAGCCTATTTTGAAACTCTTCGCCAATAAAATTCATTACTTGGGTGACAGTGGTAACGGACAATTGTTAAAGCTATGTCACCAGTTGACGTTTGTGTCGACTTTATCAGGTATTTCAGAAGCGATAGCGCTTGCTGAGCGTAGTGGGCAAAGTGCCCAAAAAGTACTTGAAGTACTTGCAGATTGTGTTGCTCCAAAACATGTCATTGATTTTATGTTGCCATTAGCAGCTAGCGGTAGCTTTGATCAAGGCCGAGGCTCTTTAAAGTTGTTGCAAAAAGACTTCCACGCTATTTTAAGTAGCTCTGAAGATGCTGATATTGAGCTGCCTCTTTCAAAAGTGCTGTCAGGGTATTTAGATAAAGCCATGAATAATGGTTGGCAAGACTCAGATTTATTTGCCCTAGTTGATATGGCGCGGCAGGAGTTTTTAGTTAAAAGTTCTTCTGAAAAAGGCTAAGGCAGAATGGGTAATACAAAAGTACTTTTTATTTGCATGGGCAATATCTGCCGATCCCCAACAGCGCATGGGGTGTTTCGTCAATTAGTTAAAAACAAAGGGTATGAAGAAAAAATACTGACAGATTCTGCCGGTACTCATGCCTACCACGTGGGGAATGCACCGGATAATCGCTCTATTGCAACAGCGTTGAAGCACAATATAGATATTAATGACTTAAAGGCTAGGCAAGTTCACGAAAGTGATTTTGAATACTTTGATTATTTATTAGTAATGGATGAGCATAACTATTCATTAGTTAATGAGGCTTGCCCCGCGGAATATAAAACTAAGGTGGGCTACTTTCTAGATTTTGCACGGCAGACGGCAATAAAAGAAGTTCCAGACCCTTATTATGGTGAAGGAGATGGCTTTGAGCGAGTATTTAATATGATAGAAGATGCGAGCGAAGGGCTTCTAGAGCATATCGTATCAGCCTAGTTTTAAGCTTGATTCAAAATAAGCTGTAGAACAAATTTGCTTCCAAAATAACTTAGCATTAAAGAAATGTAGCCACCATAGACCCATTTAACGGCTTTTTGACCACGCCAGCCAAAGTACAGTCGACCCCATAATAAAATACTAAAAACAAACCAAGCTAGTATCGATAGTGCCGTTTTATGGACTAAATGCTGAGCAAATATATCATCAAGAAAAATGAAGCCACTGAGAAGGGCAAGTCCTAAAGCTATCACCCCTAAGCCAAGTGTTTGGAAAAGCATTTCTTCCATAACTTGTAATGGTGGCAAGGTGTTAACGAAATGACTTGGATGGCGAGCATGAAGCTGCTTTTCTTGAAGAGAAAGCATCACAGCTTGAAACGCAGCAAGCGTGAGCAGGGCGTAAGATAAGATAGATAAGAAAATATGCGCTTGCAGGCTAAGATTAAGGCTAGCTTTAAATTGACTAGGAAGCGCTATGCCAAGGTCGAGCAATATAGCAATAGCAGCAGCAGGAAAAATAATGATTGCGAGCATATCGATGGGCTTGGTAAAGGCGGTGATTAGATACAGTATGCTTATCACAAAAAACACTAATGACAACATGTTGAAAAAATCATGTGCAATAACGCCAGAAGCATCAATGTTATGAAGGCTCAAGAATAAATGACCGATAATGGCTAAGCCGCCAAGCCCCAATGAGATCTCACGTAAATTTGGATGTTGTTTGTCAAACAATAAATTGATAACAATGGTAACCGAACTAGCTAAATAGAGCAGTACGGTAAAAAAAGTTAGACAGCTGAATAAAGTGTTTGATAAGAGCATCGCTATAGTGTGTCATAAACTCGGCTATTGGGGTATTAACTTTCAGTTGTTAAATATATTCTCATCGTCCGCCTAGCCTAAATTGAAAAGTTCCAGCAAGAAGCGTAAAGACGTGCGAAAATACACGCAATAAACAATCACATAAAGAAAGAGTCAGCATGTTTGATAATTTAACCGATCGCTTAAATAGCGCATTTAAGCGCATCAAAGGCCAAGGCCGTTTAACAGAAGATAATATTAAAGAAACATTGCGTGAGGTAAGAAAAGCCTTACTCGAAGCCGATGTAGCATTATCTGTTGTTCGAGATTTCACTGAAAGTGTGAAAGTTCGTGCGCTAGGGCAAGAGGTGATGCAAAGCCTTTCACCTGGCCAAGCGATGCTAAAAATTGTTAATGATGAATTGGTTAAAACAATTGGTGTTGCTAATGAGTCACTCGATTTAGCTGCTGCACCACCGGTCGTTATATTAATGGCAGGTTTGCAAGGTTCTGGTAAAACGACAACGGTAGCAAAATTATCTCGTTGGTTAATCGAGCGTGAGAAAAAATCTGTGATGGTCGTTAGTGCCGACGTTTATCGCCCAGCAGCCATTGATCAGCTTGAAGTGCTAGCATCAGAAGTTGGAGCAGGCTTCTTCCCAAGTAATATTGAACAAAAGCCAGTTGATATCGTAAGCAATGCCATTGCTGAAGCTAAAAAGCAGTTTAAAGATGTCATTATTATTGATACGGCAGGTCGCTTGCATATTGATGAAGAGTTAATGGCAGAAATTGGCCAGATTCACCAAGTTGCTAAACCAACTGAAACCTTGTTTGTTGTTGATAGTATGACAGGGCAAGATGCGGCTAATACGGCAAAAGCATTTAATGATGCATTAGAACTAACTGGTGTTGTACTAACTAAAACAGATGGTGATTCACGCGGCGGTGCGGCCCTGTCAATTCGTCAAATAACCGGTAAGCCAATTAAGTTTTTAGGTGTCGGTGAAAAAACAGATGCCTTAGAGCCTTTTCATCCGGATAGATTAGCCTCCCGTATATTAGGAATGGGTGATGCGCTAAGCTTAGTTGAGGAAATTGAGCGAAAGGTCGATAAAAAACAAGCGGAAAGACTAGCCAATAAAATTCAAAAAGGTAAAGGTCTTGATCTTGCCGATTATCGTGACCAATTAACCCAAATGGTTAATATGGGCGGTATGGAATCAATGATGGATAAAATTCCAGGTATGTCGAATGTGCCGCAAAATGTTAAAAATCAAGTGAATGATAAAGATTTCACTCGCCAAATTGCCTTAATAAATTCAATGACAGTAAAAGAGAGAACCTTTCCGACATTGATAAATGGTTCTCGCAGGAAGCGCATTGCTAATGGTGCTGGCCTGCAAGTTCAAGATGTAAATAAGCTAATGAAGCAGTTTAAACAAGCACAGAAAATGATGAAAAAAATGTCGAAGGGTGGCATGGCTAAAATGATGCGAGGTATGAAGAGTCAGATGGGTCAAAACTCAGGTGGCTTTCCTTTCTAATCATTTTTAACGAGTAATAATAACAATTGAAAAAATCAAATTCTAAGCCTGTTGTAATATTTATAAGCGAATAGTGAAAATAGACTTCACCAAAACAAAAAATTCGCGTAAAATCCACCGGTTAATGAATTTTGTTTAATAAACACGTATTTTAAAGGAAAACAAATGGTAAAAATTCGCCTATCAAGAACAGGTGCTAAAAAACGCGCTTTCTATCATGTGGTTGTTGCAGACAGCCGTAGAAGCCGTGACGGACGTTATATCGAAAGAATTGGTTTCTTCAACCCAAGAGCAACAGGTGGCGAAGTTCGTTTAAACCTTGATCTTGAACGAGTTGAACACTGGGTTTCGCAAGGTGCTCAAGCATCTGAGCGTGTTAGTAAGTTGATTAAAGAGGTTGGCAAAGCTGCCGCTTAATTAAGTAGGTTACTCGTATTAATACGCAAGATGAAGACTGGCTAAAGCTGGGTGAAATATCAGGTGTATTTGGTATAAAAGGTTGGGTGAAGGTATATGCCTTCACGGATAATAGAAAAAACATCCTTGATTACCAGCCTTGGTTTATCAAAAGAAATAAACAGTTAAAAGAAGTAAAAATTAGCGATGGTAGGCTTCAGGGTAAATTAGTTGTGGCGCAGTTAGAAGGCGTTGATGACAGGAATGAAGCTGAAACATGGGTAGGTTCGGATATTTTTATTAAAAAATCCCAACTACCTAGCTTGTCAAAAGATGAGTATTATTGGTCTGATTTGATAGGGCTTGAGGTAACAACAACCGAAGGTGTCAAATTAGGGGCTATTGATCATATGCTTGAAACAGGTGCTAATGATGTACTGGTTGTAAAGGGTGACCTTGAAAGATTAATTCCTTTTGTAATGAATCAAGTTATTACTGATGTAAATCTTGATACAGGGCAAATGATTGTTGATTGGGATCCTGATTTTTAGTTGTTATGCGATTTGATGTTATTTCATTGTTTCCAGATGTTGTTCATCAAACGGCAGCGATGGGTGTTATTGGTCGAGCAATTGAAAAAAAAAGGATTCAATTAGAAACATGGAATCCAAGAAGTTACACAGAGGACGTTCATCGTACGGTTGATGATCGCCCTTTTGGTGGAGGGCCTGGCATGGTAATGAAGGTCGAACCACTTAAAAAAGCAATTTTGGCGGCTAAAAAAGCTTCAAGTGAGCCAAGCTTGGTTATAGCAATGACCCCACAGGGGCGACAGCTAAACCAGAAGGGAGTCGAGTATTTGTCTCGGCAAAAACGCTTGATACTGGTAGCAGGTCGTTATGAAGGTATTGATGAAAGAGTATTAGATACTCACGTTGATGAAGAATGGTCAATCGGTGATTATGTTTTAAGCGGCGGGGAACTTCCGGCATTAGTCTTAATTGATGCGGTGTCAAGAATGTTGCCAGATGTATTGGGGCATGAAGCGTCAGCGGTAGAGGATTCTTTTGTGGCTGGGTTGTTAGATCACCCTCACTACACAAGACCTGAAGTAGTAGATGGACAGGCAGTACCAAAGGTGCTGATGAGTGGTAATCATAAAAAGATTGCGCTATGGCGAGAAAAGCAAGCACTTGGTAAAACCTGGTTGAAACGGCCGGATTTACTTGAAAAGCTTGATTTAAGCCCTCAGCAACAAGCCTTGCTAGATGAATTTGAAAGTGAACATAACAGTTAAAATAAGCAAAAATATTAGGAATTTAAAATGAGCAATGTAATTAAAGCGTTAGAAGAAGAGCAATTGAACAAGGACATCCCGTCTTTTAGTGCGGGTGATACAGTTATTGTTCAGGTTAAAGTTATTGAAGGAACACGTGAACGTTTACAGGCCTTTGAAGGTGTTGTTATCGCTAAACGTAACCGCGGACTAAATTCTGCATTTACTGTTCGCAAAATTTCACATGGTGAAGGTGTAGAGCGTGTGTTCCAAACACATAGCCCTTTAATTGCAGGCATTGAAGTTAAACGCCGTGGTGCTGTTAGACGCGCTAAACTTTACTATCTACGTGAACTACGTGGTAAAGCAGCACGTATTAAAGAAAAAATCTAATCGAATAGAATCTGTTCGTAATAATAAGGCCGGTTTTACCGGCCTTATTTTTTGCCTGAAATTTATTGGAAATAAAGGCGAGTATCAATTACCCTTAGGAATCACTTTAGTTTTAGGCATTTTCCCCGTTAAATGAGCGCTATTGATAATGAATTAGAACTTTTTTTAGATGCTCTCTGGGTTGAGTCCGGCTTGAGTGAAAACACTATAAAGGCCTATCATTCAGATCTAACTCAGTTTTCTGCTTGGCTTAAAGAACAAGGCAAGACATTGCAGGTCTGTGAATCATTTGATATATCGTCATATCTAGCAGATAGGTTGAAGGGGGGTGCAACAGCACGGTCTTCGGCTCGCTTTTTATCAAGTCTGAAACGTTATTATCTGTACGCTATTCGTGAAGAAAAGTTATCGGTAGATCCAACTGTAACGATCGATTCGCCAAAGTTAGGCCGTAGTCTGCCGTCTACGCTAACCGAGGGTGATGTAGAAAGTTTGTTATTAGCGCCTTTAATTTCTGATGATATTGGATTTAGAGATCGGGCGATGTTGGAGCTACTATATGCATCTGGCCTAAGAGTTAGTGAGCTAGTAGAGCTTAAGCTGAGTCAGATAAACTTTAGAGTTGGGCTAGTTAGAGTAACTGGCAAAGGTAATAAAGATCGTCTTGTTCCGATGGGTGAGGAAGCTCATCGATGGCTAAGTGAGTTTATTGAGCAGCATCGCTCGAATATATTAGGCATGAAGAAAACAGATGCTGTTTTCCCAACGCGCCGTGGTGGGGCGATGACACGCCAAGCATTTTGGTATTTGATCAAACGTTATGCCAGTTTGGCAGGGATTGAAAAAAAATTATCACCACATACGCTAAGGCATGCTTTTGCAACGCACCTGTTGAACCATGGTGCAGATTTAAGAGTGGTGCAGTTACTTCTTGGTCATAGTGATTTATCAACCACGCAGATTTATACTCATGTTGCTAAGGAACGTTTACATAGTATGCATAAAGAATATCATCCGCGCGGTTAAGGTTCGATTGCGCCTTGCAACTCGGCATTAATGGCAAATTAATTCACAATAATTAATAAATATTATTAAAAAAGTTTTTTTGCATGAAATGACTTGGTATAAAGGTCTCTTATTTATCGTAGCTAATATAAGGTTTGAAATGAAAAAGGTTTTAATACTTGGAATGTTTGTGTTGTTAAGTGTTGTTACACAAAGTGCTATCTCTGATGTGACGACGATAGTTGAAAAGCTTTCGCCAATGATGCCGAATCTTAACAAAGAGCAGGTTTCTAAAACGCCAATAGAAGGGCTTTATCAAATTGTCTTAGGTGGGCAGATTGTTTATGTTTCAAATGATGGGCGTTACCTTTTGCAAGGTGAGATGTTAGATGTTGAAACGCGTCAAAATTTGACGCAATCTGTTTTAGATAAGGTTCGTAAGCAAGCAATTGGGAAAATTTCAGAAGATCAGATGATCATTTTTAAATCTAAAAATGAAAAGCATAAACTGACGATTTTCTCTGATATAGACTGTGGTTATTGCCGGAAGCTACACGCAGAAATTTCTGACTATTTAAAGCAAGGGATAACGGTTAGGTATCTATTCATGCCACGTTCAGGTGTCAATACACCTTCCTACCATAAAGCTGTTTCTGTATGGTGCGCGGACAATAGAAATGAAGCATTAACTAACGCAAAGTTAGGCCAGTCTACAGGTAATAAAACCTGTGATAACCCAGTTGTTGAGCATATGAAAGTAGCGGAGTTATTAGCTATTTCAGGTACGCCTGCAATTATTACAGAATCAGGTCGGTTGATTCCAGGTTATGTACCTGCAGATAAAATATTGCTTTATCTTGCGGCTGAATAAGATCTAATTATTTAAGGCCTTTAGAGTGTATAGCTCTTCAAGTGCTTGCTTGGGAGTTAATTCATCAGGATTTAGCTTGTCAATATAGTCCAATAAAGCGGTGTTATTAAAAGGCTGGAATAAATCAATTTGAATATTCTCAGTTTTATTAATATCTGTCTGTTGCTGGTTTTCTAAGGTTAGTAATTTAGCTTTAGCATTTGCAATAACAGGCTTTGGAATACCGGCCAAAGAAGCTACTTGCAGACCATAGCTTTGGCTTGCCGAGCCATCGGTAACCGTATGTAAGAAAACAATGCTATCACCGTGTTCAATAGCGTCCAGATGTACATTAGCAACCCCTGTAGTGCTTTCAGCGAGAGCTGTCATTTCAAAATAGTGGGTTGCAAATAAAGTGAAAGGTTGCGTTTTTGTGGCGAGGTAATCAGCGCTTGCCCAAGCAAGGGAAAGGCCGTCAAATGTACTGGTGCCACGACCAATCTCATCCATTAGCACTAAGCTATTGCTGGTTGCGTTATGCAAAATATTAGCCGTTTCAGACATCTCTACCATAAAGGTTGAACGACCGCTGGC
>Ga0209826_1002243_pt1 | contig 12863 bp, 10 predicted proteins | sample GOMGulsemesocosm_5_FD_184637 | JGI IMG/M metagenome (GOLD analysis project Ga0209826, IMG submission 184637) | Methane-oxidizing microbial communities from mesocosms in the Gulf of Mexico - GOM15C Gulf of Mexico (SPAdes) (version 2) | ecosystem: Environmental > Aquatic > Marine > Cold seeps... | reverse complement strand
CCAGTGGAGTTTGAAACAATTTGGCAGGACTTCAACACTTTTGTAGAGAACAATGAAGCAACGATTACAGAACAAGAACTAATTTTTGATAATGCGGATATTGGAATTGCGAGGCTTAAAGATAGGAAGTATTTAAGAGTTAATAGCAAAATGCTATCCATCTTTGAAGGTAAAGAGGAGGACTTTTTAGGCAATAGTTCAAGGTTAATATATCCATCTGAAGCGGTTTATCAAAGAGTTGGTGCAGATGCTTATAGCATAATAGCTGAAGGGGGCGTTTACATAGAAGAGGTTGAGTTATGCAAATCTGATGGAACACTTTTCTGGTGTAAGATCAGTGGGAAAAGCACAGGTTCTGGCGACCAAAGTAGTTCAATTTGGTTGCATGAAGATATAACGGAGAGAAAGAAAGCCCGTGAAAAGCTATACCAATTAGCTAATTATGATTCGTTAACAAAATTACCCAACAGGGATTTATTTAATGTTTATTTAGATAAAACGATTGTAAAGGCAAAGCGTAAGGGGCATGAGTTTGCAGTATTGTTTATAGATCTTGATCGTTTCAAACATATTAACGATTCGATGGGGCATGATGCAGGTGACAGGGTTCTAAAAGAGGTCGCTACACGGATGCGCTTGGCTTTACGTGAGTCGGATACAGTTGCTCGTTTGGCGGGTGATGAATTTACCATTATTCTTGATGAAACTGACAGTATTGCTGGTATTGAAAAGGCAACAGACAATATCTTGAGAGAGCTTTCTCGAGCGGTAGTGCATAAGGAAAAAGACTTGTTTACGGGGGGCAGTATTGGGATTAGTTGTTACCCTAAGGATGGGGTTACACGAGGGGAGCTGTTGAGTCATGCCGACGATGCTATGTATCAAGCTAAAAAGCTTGGGCGTAATTGTTTTTCTTTTTATGAGTCGGGTTTAGCTGACACCAGTGAAAAGTTTGTTCGCTTATCTCAAGCTCTAAAGAAAGCTGTAGAGAATGAAGAGTTTGAGCTGCACTATCAGCCTAAAATTAATATGCAAACACGTGAAATAGTGGGGGTAGAGGCATTATTGCGCTGGAATAGGCCAGGGGTAGGTCTGGTTTCACCCTATGAGTTTATCCCCGTTCTTGAAGAATCAGGGCTGATGGTTCAGGTTGGTGAATGGGTTATTTTTGAGACGTGCAGAGCAGTGAGTACATTGCTTGCCTTAGGCTATAACCCTGGGAAAGTTGCACTTAATTTGTCCGAGCGACAATTTGGTAACAGATCGCTGTTACTTACTATTGAAAAAGCTTTAGAAGAAACAGGTGTGGCTGCGAATAATATTGAGTTGGAAATTACAGAAAGTCTTATGATGGATGATTCTGAATTAACCATGGATATACTCAATGGGATTAAAGATTTAGGAATAGATATTGCGATGGATGACTTTGGGACAGGCTATTCCTCATTAGCCTATCTAAAACGATTCCCTATTGATATTTTGAAAATTGATCGCGCTTTTGTTAAGGACATTACAGAAGATCAAGATGATGAAGCGATTGTTGGTGCGATTATTAGTATGGCTAAACAGCTTAACCTAGTGACTGTAGCAGAAGGGATAGAGACAGAAGAACAGTATGAATTCTTAAAGGAAAGAGGCTGTGAAATTGGGCAAGGTTACCTGTTCAGTAAACCAGTTCCTTTTGACGAATTAATAGAGCTATATATGAAAGGCAGTCAGTTGGACTTTTTGGAAATTGACGTTACTGAGTAGCCCTTTTAATAATTTCTTTGAGTTAAGCTATTCGTTAAAAAACTGCTCAATTAATACAAAAGCTCGATCAATTATTTCAAAAGGCGTGTAGAAATGGGGTGAAAACCGAATGCCGCCACCTCGTTTTGCACAAATAACATTTTGTGATGTTAAGAAGTCAAAGAGCTCGTTTGTTTTATTATTTGATGGTTTGAAAACAACGATATTGTTTCCGTCTTTATCAGGGTTTGTTAATAAAGTAAGCTGCTCGTTCTCGCGGACTTTATTAATGGTGTATTCGCCGCGTTCAATAACGGCATGTTCCACATTATTAACTCCAACATCTAATAGCAAGCTAATACTTGCAGATAACGCATGAATACTTAACATGTTGGGGCTTCCACACTCAAAGCGACGTGCGGAACTGGCTGTTGTCCAAGAGGGGGCGTCATAATTCCCCATGTCTTCAACCATGTGCCAACCAAACTGGGTTAATTTAAGCTTAGTTAAAGCTTGTTGACGACAGTAAAATACGCCAAGCCCTTCAGGTCCAAGCATCCACTTATGTCCATCAGCCATAACAAAATCGGCTTGGCAAGACTGTACATCAACCGCAAAAGCGCCAATAGACTGAATGGCGTCAACGCAAAACAAAATGCCTTTCTGCTGGCAGGCTTCGCCTAATCGTTCAAGGTCTACGCGCAAACCAGAAGCATATTGAACCGAGCTAATGGTTAATAAACGTGTATTACTATCAATGTTATTAATTAATGCAGAGGTAGGGTCTTCGCAGTCCTTTAGGTGAGTCTTTTTTAACTGGACGCCTTGGTTGGATAAAGACTCCCAAGGGATCATGTTGGAGGGGAACTCTTCGTCGCTGGTTACAATGTTATCGTTAGCATTCCAATCGATACCATACGCGACAAAAGACAGTGCTTCAGACGTATTTTTAACGAGAGCTATTTCATCAGTAGATTTAGCATTTAACAATTGCGCTAACTGTTGTTTTAAGTGGTCTTCAACTTTCAGCCAATTAGCGTATTTTTTAGAACCAATGGTGACATTTTCACGGCAGAAATCGTTGACCATTTTTTCAGTTCGAAGAGGCCAGGGCGCAACAGCTGCATGGTTTAAATAAATGATGTTATCGTCTAAGTTAAACTCATTGCTAATATCAAATGTCATGGCGCTGCTCGTTGAATAAAAAATGTATTCTATCCTGTTTTAAATAGGTCATATAGCATTAGAATGCTCTGTATATAGGTTTATGGGTTAAATTTATGTTGAGTATTGGCCATAGAGGAGCGGCAGCTTACGAGCCAGAAAATACGTTGTTGTCTATTCATAAAGCGATTGAGTTGGGTGCAGATTGGGTGGAAGTTGATGTCTATCTAATTGATGGGCAGTTATTGGTTATTCATGATGACACGTTAGATAGAACAACGAATGGATTTGGAAAACTAAGTTCTTACAGTTTTCAGGAGCTGCGTGCATTTGATGCGGGTAAAGGGGAGAAAATTCCGACTTTGTTAGAAGTTATTAATACTACGCAAGGTTGCGTTGGGTTAAATATAGAGCTAAAGGGTATTGGGTCAGCTGAAGCGGTTGCTTCTTTACTTGGCGAGTTATCAAAAGAGCGTCGTTCTCAAATACTAATTTCATCTTTTATTATGGGTGAATTGAAGATACTAAATGAATGCGACGATATGCTGCGTATAGGGGTTTTAGCAAGTAGTGATTTTCCAGCCTCTTTTCAATATGCAAAGGAACTGAATGCTGTTTCAATTCACTTTAGTAAAGAACAGGTTAGCCGAAAGCTTGTACAGCAAGCGCATGAAAACGGCCTGTTGCTTTATGTGTATACAGTGAATGAAAAAAGGGATGTGCAAAGGATGCGAAGTTTAGGCGTCGATGGTGTTTATAGTGATTTTCCAGACCTAATTAATAGTTAGTTTCTATGAGGCAATAAAAAACCGGCAAAAGCCGGTTTTTTATTGCCTATAAATTAATACTTATTCAGTATTAGATTGCCCTGTAGGTTTTTTATCACTGCTGGTTTTTGTAGCAGGTTTTTTTTCTACAGCAGAAGTAGCGCTGTTTGTTGCAGTGCTAGTTTCTTTAGGTTTTCTAACAGCTTCGCTATTACGTCTTCTTCTACGAGGATGACGAACACCAGCTTTCTCTGTTGCTGCTTTTTTCGTGGCATTAGCAGGTTTAGCTTCGGCAGCTTTTTTAGGGGCTGCTTTCGCTGTTGTTGCTTTTTTTGCGGCATCAGCAGGTTTAGCTTCAGTAGCTTTTTTACGGGCTGTATTTTCTGTTTTTGCTACAGAGGCTTGTTTAGGAGCAGCTGGTTTCTTTTCAGCGGTATTTGTAGGCTGTTTTCTGGTGCTAGGAGCCTTTGTTTCGCTGCTTGACTTGGCTTGTGGCGCACTTTCTGCCTTTGTAGTCGCTGGCTTTTTTTCTGATGCTGAAGCGGGTTTGCTATCCTGTGCATTAGCATTACCGTTGTTAGGAGTCTTGTTTTCCTGATTCGATGATGAGCGACGAGGTCTTCTGCGTCTGCGAGAACCAGCCGGTTTTTCAGAGTTAGAGTTTTCAGGCTTCTTTGCATCGCCGTTTTCTTTTACATTTGGCTGAGGGTTGTTCGCTTTGCTTCTTTCATTATCTTGTTTTGGAGTTGCCGCATTCGCATTATCACCGGTTTTATTTTGCTGCTCTTGGTTCTTATTTCTATTTTGCTGATTCCGGTTGCGGTTTCTATTACGATTTCTATTACGGTTTTTGTTTTGTCCTTCGCCTTGCTTAGCATTTTGTTGGCGATTTTGCTGAGGGCGCTTAGAGTTGCCTTTTTTAGGTGCGTCTTCTTTAGTCTCTTCAGAGCTAGGCGACGGCATTATTTTGCTTATAAAGCGTTTAAAGAACCCTTCTGATTCAACTTTAGCTTCCACAGGTGCTGCTGGCGCTGGGCGCTGGGTTTCAGGCATAACATTTTGTACTGCCGCTTCTTGCTTAACGATAGGGTCGCGTTGGTAAGGTTTGCCTATACGTTTGTCTTCGGTCGGAATACGCTCATGGCTTGCAGCGGTGTCACTTTTAACTTCTTTTGTGCGAATGCGCTCTATTTCGTAGTGAGGTGTTTCGAGGTGCTTATTAGGTATAACAACGAGAACTACGTTATGTGTTTTTTCTATTTGCTCTACTTCTGCACGTTTTTCATTTAAAACAAAGGTTGCGCAGTCAACAGGAACTTGAACAATAACGCGAGCAGTGTGCTCTTTCATCGCTTCTTCTTCTAGAATTCGAATAATAGAAAGAGATAGAGATTCAACGCTACGTATTGTGCCTTGGCCATGACAACGTGGGCAAACGGGCAGGCTAGATTCTGTTAAAGATGAATGGATACGCTGGCGAGACATTTCTAATAAGCCGAAGCGAGAAATACGGCTGAATTGAATGCGTGCTCGGTCGTGCTTCATCGCTTCTTTGATGCGGTTTTCGACCATGCGTTGGTTCTTGCTTGGCCCCATATCAATAAAGTCGATAACAAATAAGCCACCCATATCACGAATGCGTAGTTGCCTTGCTATTTCATCTGCTGCTTCTAAGTTAATGTTAAGAGCAGTTGTTTCAAAGTCAGCGCCTTTTGTAGCGCGTGCTGAGTTAATATCGATTGATGTTAACGCTTCTGTTGGATCAATAACGATTGAACCGCCTGAAGGAAGAGGGACTTCACGGCCGTAAGCCGTCTCAATTTGGCTTTCAATTTGGTAACGGGTGAACAACGGCACGCTGTCTTGGTAATGCTTAACACGAGACAGATACTGCGGCATAATTTGCTGCATAAAGTCATGCGCTAGCTGATACGACTCAAGGCTATCGATAAGCACTTCGTCAATGTCTGCACGTAAGTAATCGCGAATTGAACGAATAACAAAATTGCTTTCTTGGAAGATTAAGTAAGGCGCTTTGCGGTTCTCCGATGCGCGACTAATCGCGTCCCAAAGTTGTGTAAGGTAGTTTAAATCCCACTGTAACTCTTCAACAGATTTGCCAACACCCGCAGTGCGAACGATAAGGCCAATGGTGTCTGGGATATCAAGCTGGTCTAGTACTTCGCGTAGCGCTGTTCTATTGTCCCCGTCGATACGGCGAGATATGCCGCCTGCACCAGGGTTATTAGGCATGAGTACAAGGTAGCTACCTGCAAGGCTAACCTGCGTTGTAAGTGCTGCACCTTTATTGCCACGCTCTTCTTTTTCAACTTGAACGACAATTTCCAAACCTTCTTTAATTTGGTTTTTGTCTTTTATATCATGCGTATCGAGCCCAATTGCTTGGCCTGTAATTTCTTTAAAAGGCAGGAAGCCATGGCGTTCTGCGCCATAGTCAACAAAGACGGCTTCTAAGCTACGCTCTACGCGGGTAATAAGACCTTTGTATATGTTCGATTTTTTCTGCTCTCTAGCAGGTACTTCAATATCAAGATCGTATAGTTTTTGTCCATCGACAAGAGCAACTCTCAACTCCTCGGAGTGGGTTGCGTTGATTAACATTCTTTTCATTTAATTCTTTTCCTGGTGCCGCACGGCATACAGTAATAATAAGGCTGTGAGATGTTGAATATAGATTCATTTAGTTAATTATTTATCTTTAAATTTATTTTGATTGTTTAAAAATAGTTGATTTCTCACGGGGTCAGACACAGAAGCGTTTTTTATAAAGGGCTTTTTGAAATGTCCGTATTAAATTCCTGTTGTTCGTGGGCAATTAATAGTCGCTCATCATGGGTCGAGCAAATAAAACCCTGTTTGAATGCCGGTTTAAGACCGGTTCATTCATGTTTTGTTATGTGAAGTTGAGCAAACCTCAACTTCAGCGAAACTAATCCCAAAAATAGGGGCAGTAATTCAACGATAGATAGCCTTGAAGGGCAACAATCGTTATCATGACTACTGTGCTTGGTAATGCTTTTAAGGGCAATACCAAACTCATCCGACTATAGCAAGTAAATCCAGTAAGATCAATCAGATAAGCAGCAAACTTAAAACTTTATGAAAACACAGTCATACGAAGAAGTTCGATACGTTGAAGTCGATGATAACGTTGAAGGGCAACGCCTTGATAACTTTCTCATGGCGCAGCTTAAAGGCGTGCCAAAAGGACATATTTATAAAATAATCCGGCGTGGTGAAGTTAGGGTCAATAAAGGACGGGTAAAAAATGTTTACCGCCTGAAACTTAACGACATGGTGAGAATTCCGCCTGTAAAACAGGATGAAAAATCAACCACTGCACCGGCGAAGTGGGTTATTAAAAGTATTGAACAAAGAATTATCTTTGAAGATGATGAGTTGTTGGTATTGAATAAACCTTCGGGTGTTGCTGTTCATGGTGGAACGGCAAATAGCCACGGTGTTATTGAAACACTGCGTTTTTTAAGACCAGATGAGCGTTTTTTAGAGTTGGTTCACCGCCTTGATAAGGCGACATCCGGTTGCTTGTTGATTGCGAAGAATAAAAAAATACTGAACGGCTTACAAAGCCTTCTGCGCAATAGAACAATACAGAAAACATATACCGCTTTAGTTTGTGGAGTGATTCATCAAGAAAAGGTCCATGTTAAGGCGCCTTTAGAAAAGCGTAAGTTAGAAAGCGGTGAGCATCGCGTACGAGTTCACCCTGAAGGGAAAAAATCGGAAACGGTTTTTGAGAAAATAAAACAGTACAAAGGGGCAACTTTGGTATCTGCTTCGCCTAAAACAGGGCGTACGCATCAAATTCGCGTACATGCAAAGCATCTAGGTCACCCAATAGCGGGGGATGAACGTTATTCAACAGCGACACAGTTCAAAAAATATAAGCAAGAAGGGTTGAAAAGGCTCTTTTTGCATGCCAGTCAGCTAGACTTTATTCATCCTTTAAATGAAAAGAAAATGCAGTTTAAAGCACCCCTGGATGAAGAGTTGAATGCTTTTCTTAAGCAGTTATGATTTCAAACTACGAGCTAATTGTTTTTGACTGGGATGGAACGTTGGTTGATTCAATTGACTGGATTGTTGACTGTGTTCAATATGCATCTGAGCAAGAAGGTTTTGAGAAGCCATCCGACCAAGCTTGCAAAGATATTATTGGCTTGAGCTTGGCTAATGCAATGTTGACGCTTTTCCCTAAAATCTCCGAGCAAACGAAAGAGTCGATGGTGGAATCGTATAGAACGCGATATTTATCTAAAACGGTCGTTTCAAGAAATGATTTGTTTTCAAGCGCACGACCTGTTTTAGAATTAATAAAAGAACAAGGTAAGCTATTAGCTGTTGCAACAGGGAAAGGGCGGCAAGGGCTAGATCGAGGGCTTGACGATACCAAAACGCGAGAGTTTTTTGACTGCCTTCGCTGTGCTGATACGATGGAATCAAAACCCAGTCCACATATGCTTTTTGATATTATGAAAGAAACGGGGCTTGAAGCGAGTAAAGTATTAATGGTTGGCGATTCAACACTAGACCTGATGATGGCAAACAGCGCGGGTGTTGATAGTATAGGTATTACTACAGGGGCGCATACATACGATGTGCTCATGCAAGAAAAACCAATCGCTTGCATTAGCGATTTATTAGAATTAATTAAGAGGTAGTAACGATGGCATTTTTTAATAAAGAAAAACCGGTTGAAAACAATCAACAGTGGGAACGTTCGATACTTGAAAAAGTTGCTTTGGCATCGGTTGTTGAACAGAGGCGCACTCGTCGCTGGAACACTTTCTTTAAATTATTTTTTGTTGCCTATATTGTTGGTATCAGTATGGTTGCCATGCAACCTATGTCGGGAATGTCCACAAGTTCTAGCGGCGGGCATACGGCCGTTATTGATATTAAAGGCGTCATAGTTTCAGGTGGTGAGGCGGATGCTGAGCTTATTATTGATAGTTTAGAAAAGGCAATGAGCAACCCAGGTACCAAAGGGGTTATTTTACGAATTAATACACCAGGTGGCAGTCCAGTTCAGTCAAGCTATGTGTATAAAGCTATTCAAGAGCAGAGAGCAAAGTACCCAGATATTCCAGTTCATGCAGTTGTTGAAGATTTATGTGCCTCTGGTGGTTATTACATCGCATCAGCAGTAGATAAAATATTTGTTAATGAATCAAGCATGGTCGGTTCAATTGGCGTAGTCATGAACGGGTTTGGTTTTACCGAGATTATGAAAACAGCGGGTGTCGAAAGGCGTTTATATACCGCAGGTGAGCATAAAGGCTTTTTGGACCCGTTTTCAGAGGTTAATCCAGCAGAACGCGCACATGTGCAAAGTATGTTGAATGATATTCACCAAGAGTTTATTAAGGCCGTTAAGACAGGGCGCGGGGATCGCTTAAAAGATTCTCCCGATTTGTTCAGTGGTTTAGTTTGGGCAGGAACAGAGAGCATTCAATTAGGTTTAACGGATGGAATAGGCAATGTTCAATCGGTTGCTAAGAATGAAATTGGCGAAGAAAAATTAGTTGACTTTACTGTTCAAAAACCATTTATTGAGCAATTAGCAAAAAATGTAGGTATGTCGATGGCGGCGTTTGTAGCGACGCTCTCAACAATGAGTGGCAATACGCTCTTTTGAAACACTAAAAGTCAATTATTCAGCTAGAATTCATATGAATAGTTGATAATTTAATGCTATAAATCTCCGATGTTGCTGGTGAAAATATCAGTCTTTAAATGAGAATAGGTTTAAAAACGATGATGGTTATGCCCACAAAATTTAAAAAAACATTTGCTCTGGTTATTTTTTTAAGCGCAGTAATCTCTGCACCTGTGGCTGCATGTAACGAAGAGCTAGTATTAGCAGTTTTGACGTTAGATGACGCAGTTAAAGACGTGAAAAGCAGGAAAGAAGGCAAAGTACTGAATGCTGAAACCATAGAAATAAAAGGTGAGCCTGTTCATGTTATTAAAGTATTAACAAAGAGTGGCAGAGTTAAAAAGATTCGAGTGAACAGTAACGACGAAAAGTAGCGAGCTGCTTTAGCAGAAGGGATTATCATGCGTGTATTAGTGGTCGAAGACGATGACGTCTTACAAAAACAACTTCTCGAAACATTAACAAAAAAAGGCTATGCCGTTGATGTAGCCAGCAACGGTCAAGATGCACTCTATTTTGGTACAGAGTACCCGATTGATGTAGCGATTATTGATTTAGGACTGCCTGATATTTCAGGTATGGATGTTATTCGACAGTTACGTTCTAAAGATATTACTTTCCCTATACTCATCTTAACGGCTCGAACGCGCTGGGAAGAAAAGGTCGAAGGGCTAGAAGCAGGCGCTGATGACTATTTGGTTAAACCCTTTCATACTGAAGAATTGCTAGCACGGATGAATGCGCTTATTCGCCGTTCAGTTGGCTTAGCGTCTCCACAGCTTATTTGTGGGCCGATAACGTTAGATACAAATGCGCAACAAGTGAAAGTTGCTGATTCGGCAGTCGAATTAACGGCTTATGAATATAAAATGCTTGAATACATGATGCTGCACTCAGGCCGTGTGATTTCTAAAACAGAATTAACCGAGCATATCTACGATCAAGACTTTGACCGTGACAGTAATGTTATTGAAGTTTTTGTAGGGCGATTACGCAAAAAATTAGATCCTAACGACGAGTATAAGCCCATAGAAACGCTACGTGGTAGAGGTTATCGTTTTTCCATTCCACTAAAAGGCTAATAAGCTTTTTTCTACTGAATGATAAACAGCATACAATCTAGGCTGGTTCTTTCTGCTAGCGTCGTATTGTTTTGCTTTTTGGGGCTTGCCGGCTTCGTTTTAAATTCAGCCTATCAAAAAGGTGCTCAAAGCGCCCAGAATGACCGTTTACAAATTCATTTATATTCCCTTCTCGGAAAAGCTGAGTTAAGTAAAAATAAGCGGCTCGTTATACCTTCTAGCTTATCTGACCCACGTTTTATGCAAGTTGATACGGGACTGTATGCTTATATTTTTAATATGGAAGGTAATGTTGTTTGGCGAAGTGCATCCTCAACGGGTGAAAAGGTTGATGTTGTTGATAGTTTGCAACCTGGGCAAAAAACGTATATTCACGGGGTAGATGAGAGTAGACCTAATGTTGAATTACATTACAAAGCAATTTTAGAAAATTCTGTAGGTGGTTTAAATACATTTGAGTTTGTTATTGTCGATGCGACTGATGCGGTGAATAACCAAAATGCAGCTTTTCGTTCTGTTTTATGGCAATGGCTAGGTGGCATTAGTTTTTTACTGATTATTATGCAGTTTTTTATTATTCGCCTGAGTCTCGAACCGTTGCGAGGAATCGTAAAAGATTTAGAGAAAATACAGCAGGGTGCAGCAAAGCACTTAAGTAACGATTACAGCAGTGAGTTAACGGACATTGCGAATACGTTGAACCGACTCATTGATAATGAACGAACCCATTTAGACCGTTATAGAAATACATTGGCTGATTTGGCGCACAGTTTAAAAACCCCCTTATCTGTTTTAACAGGGCTTTATGAGCAGCAGTCGTTGACTCCTGCTGATATTGAAACGTTGCAGGTGCAAACATTACAAATGCGTCAGCTGGTTGATTATCAGTTACAAAAGGCCGCGGCAAAAGGTCATTTAACGCTCGTTGCATCATTAAAAATACAGCCGATTATTCAGCAAATAATAACGTCACTGGATAAGGTTTATTTCGACAAAAAGATAACGCCAATTAAGAACATTGATTATGACATTTTGTTCAATGCAGAAAAGGGCGATATGTTTGAGTTGTTTGGGAACCTTCTAGACAACGCCTATAAATGGGCAAATGCTACTGTCAGAATTACGCTTCAGAAAATAGATAATAAAGAAGGTGTAAAAGGTATCCAGATAATTATCGAGGATGATGGCCCCGGCATTCCTGCCGACAAGCTTGATGAAGTACTTAGACGCGGAATAAGAGCTGATGAAACAACCCAAGGCCACGGTATTGGTTTGGCGGTAGTAAGTGAGTTGGTTTCTTTATACGAAGGGCAGTTAGAGTCCGATGTTAGCCCATTAGGTGGGCAGCAATGGAGAATTTCCTTGCCTGATCGCTCAATTACTTAAACTAGCATCTAAATCAACGACTTTCACCCAAATAGTATTTCTCTTTATAGTTGTTTCGGCATGGTAGCCCAGTATTTTCTCTGAATTTTGAGATGCGTTATCATCAAAACCTGCAAACTTTATCCATGTGTTTAACCGCCCTCGAATAACACTAGATGCCCTTACAAATTTAGCTGATGTTCTGTTTTCTGATAATGGACTTTCGTACTGGGGCGCGATTTCCAAAATAACTGAATCTTTTGATAATCGAGGCGTTACATAAAACCCTTTAGACGCATCTCTATAGCTTGTATGGTTTGATGTGTGGCTGTGTTCGCCATATTGGTATGTTTCAGAGTGAGTTATAGGTTCGCTGACGCCTTCCGAAATATGAGCCGTATGGCCTTCTAACACTTGAATACTTTGATTGTTTTTATCATTCGTAATATCTTTTGTGCTGTAAACATTCACGTCGCCTCTGTAGCTACTGCTTACTCCTTTACCAAGCCCTACTTGTAGGCGGCTATTAACATTATAGCCTTGGGTATGGCGGTCGAATTGCCCATCGCGATTAACGTAAATTATCAACCGGTGCGCCGGCTGATCGAGTCGTTTAATTAACGTTCGTATATCAGCTTTATTCTTTGTGCTAACACGCAAAATAAGCTCGTTATGGCCTGCTGTAATAGTCTCGCCGGTTTGTAAAAAAGGGCGAATACTCGGAATTATTTCTGTTGGAGCTTTGTGGCTTAGTGGGTAAAAAATTAGCTCTGCATAAGCGGATGGAAATGATATTAATAAACAAAATAGGAATAAGTATTTAATTTTCATCGGATTATCGTTGTTAATTTAGAGTGCATTTACATAAGTAGTTAAACAGTGCCATTATTTAATTGCAAATAAAGCAAAAAAAAACCGAATCAAATATGATTCGGTTAAGTGAGCAAGGTATGAAAGTTCATTAAAGAGGGAGAAGGGGAAAATAAACTCTTGAAGCAACCTTGCTGTTCATAAATATAGCAGGCGAAAATGAACTAAACGTGAATTAAGTCA